>ERZ1048872.1593-NODE-1593-length-18382-cov-5.345829_pt1 | contig 18382 bp, 20 predicted proteins | sample MGYA00383100_ERZ1048872 | MGnify/ENA primary metagenome ERZ1048872 (study PRJEB29581, sample SAMEA5548370) | metagenome | biome: marine; feature: coastal; material: water | depth 50 m | study: Short-term variability in the microbial, nano- and picoplankton...
AAACTCAAGAAATATGGGTTAACATTTGCCATCACGATGATGATCGCGGCGATCAGAACGACGAGGGTCAGTTCGCGGATATCAACGAAGGCCTTGAGGATGCGCCGCATGAGCGGCAGTTTGGGTGTGGTTTCTGCATGAGCGACCATGGTCATGATGCGGCTCCTGTTAGTGTGTTTGACGGTGCGGTTGGCGTGGCTGTCGTTCCCGCGGCCATTTGCAGGACAACGTCCTCGGTTGCTTCATGAGCAGGGATATCGCCGGCAAGTTGGCCATCGTGGACGACCAAAATGCGAGAGGACAACGACAGCAATTCCGGGAAGTCAGAGGACACGACCAGAATGGCCATGCCATCGGCTGCACGCCGCAGTAATTCAGTATGAATCTGGAATTTGGCGCCCACGTCGACACCTTTTGTCGGCTCTTCCACGATCAAAAGGTCGGGTGCGCGTTTCAACCATTTGGCCAACATGATCTTTTGCTGGTTTCCACCCGAGAGTGCCCCGACTTCCTCGGAAACACCGCTTGCTTTGACGCTAAACGCGTCAATCGCCGTTGTGGCAGCGCCCTTAATCGAAGCTCTGCGCATAACTCCAAGGCGTGTGTGATCAGACAGGCTCGCGGCGATCAGATTGTCGCTGAGCGATTGCTCAAGGAAGAGCCCTTCGGTTTTGCGTTCTTCGGGAACAAAGCCAACGCTGTGCCGCATGGCTTGGCGCAAACAAGTGAATTTGACGGGCTGCCCATGCATTTGGATGTTGCCCGTCGCGCCGGGCATGAGCCCAACGAGTGAACGGACGATTTCACTGCGGCGCGCGCCCATCAGCCCGGCCATACCGACAATTTCCCCAGCCTTGATGGAAAAAGAAATGTCATCGAAAACTCCTGGATGCGACAGCTTGTTGACGTCAAGAACCACTTCGCCGGTGGCATCTTCGGATCGGTTAATCTCGTCGGGGTGCGCTCCGCCGATCATTTCAGCAACGACCTGTTCCTGAGACGTTTCTGAAACGGGCAAAGTGCTGATCTTGCGGCCGTCTCGCAGGACCGTGACGCGATCGGAAATCCGGAAAATCTCGGCCATGTGATGGCTTACGTAGACGATCCCAATCCCTTTCTTGGTCAGAGAACGGAGGACATCGAACAAAGCATCGACTTCGTCTGGGGCCAGTGCGGATGTGGGTTCGTCCAGTAACAAAATACGCGAATTGAGGGAAAGTGCTTTGGCAATTTCGACAATCTGGCGGGAACTGATCGGCAGGCTGTCGACGGATTTTGACACATCAATGTGAAGACCGAATTCAGCCAGAAGCTCTTCGGCGCGGCGGCGCAACTTCGGCCAGTCAACGACACCGAAGCGGGTTGGCGCACGCCCAGCATAGATGTTTTCCGCGACAGAAAGTGCGCCGGCAAGACTCAACTCCTGAAATACGCACCCCACACCGAGTGATTGCGCTTGTGAGGGAGTATCGATCCGTTCTTCCTTGTCGTTGAGAAGAACTCGTCCACCAGATGGTTGATGTAGGCCATAGAGAAGCCCCAGGCAGGTGGACTTACCGGCGCCGTTCTCCCCACATAGGGCGTGAACCTCACCAGGGTGCAAATCAAAATCCACGCCGTCCAGAACGACATTCATGCCAAAGCTCTTGCTCACCCGATCCAATCGAATCAGGGGTGGCGAAACGTTTGGATTCCCTAACAAGCTTAACGACATCGTATTCCTCCCAAGCCCTATCTGACATCTGATATCTCAGATGTCAAACGATAACGAAACGGAAGCCTCGGCCATGAAAAAGGCGACCCCTTTTGGGGGCGCCCTCAGATAGTCGTTCGTGATCCTTAGGACGTCTTCATGCCTTCCAACACGATGGATGCGCTCTTGTAGGCCTGCCGCGTTCGGTCAATGTGTTCTACCAGGAGTGCCTTGATTTCCGACATGTCTCCTTGGCGCACGGCTTTGGCTATCTTCCTATGCTCGTCGAATGAAAGTTCAGTATGTTGTGGCAACTTCGCTAAATGGGTTCGAAGCGCGGCAATCTTGCCGACGTAGCGTGTATAGCTCGCCGTGAGATAATCATTTCCGGCGTGCTCAAAAATCAACTGATGAAACTGTGTATCAAGTGCCAGATACTCTTTCTCATTGCCGCGCCCGCGTTCGCGCTCCATCGCCTTCACCACTCGCAGCATGCCCTCGGCCAGGCCATCAGGGTCTCTTGCTAGGGCATTTTCAAATGCAGCCGTTTCGATTGCTTGCCTGAAGTCGCAGATCTGCGTGACTTCCGAATCAGAAAGCGAAAACACGCGGGCGCCTTTCTGCGGCTCGATGCTAACCAATCCCTCGTCCCGCAACTGTGCAAGCGCTTCGCGCACCGGGGATTTTGAAACGCCCAACTCCTCCGAGATTTTCCGCTCCGATAGGATTTGCCCCATCTTTAGAGAGCCATCAATTATGCTGTTTCGCAGATGTTCCAGCGCTAATTCCCGGAGCGATTTGGGCCGTTCGAGTGCCATAAACAGGTCTCCCTAAAAAATGAGTTGCAAGAGTCAAGATATCTGATACACCAGATAGGGCAAGCTGGAATATCAGATATCAGAATTGCGCCTTGGGAGGAAATTTTTGATGCATGCGGAGCTGGTTCTCGACTGCAAAAACGAGCATGGCGAAGGGATCTTTTGGAACCCCGCAGACGGGCTTGTTTGGTGGACGGATATCGAAGGCCGCGCCCTTTGGTCTTATGACCCTTCGACCTCTTCCAGCGCTTCGCATGAAATGCCCGAGCGGGTTTGCTGCTTTGCCCCACGAGAAGTTGGCGGATTGATCGTAGCCTATGCTGATCGGGTTGTTCTGTTTGATCCAGAAACGAAGTCTGAAACCCTCGTCACGCGATTCGAACCTGAAAACCCCGAAACTCGATTGAACGACGGGCGGACCGATCGGCAGGGACGTCTTGTCGTCGGCGGCATGAACGAAGTGTCGGGTTCGCCGGATTCGTCGGTGATTTGCATCGACAGCGATCTCTCGGTTCGAACTCTGATCGACAAAGTATCCTGCGCCAACTCCACCTGTTTTTCCCCGGATGGCACCACGATGTATTTCGCCGACACTCCAGACCGCGAGATTGTGGCCTTTGACTACGATACCAACATTGGGTCCGTCTCCGGACGGCGTGTGCACGCATCGTTCAAAGCTGAGCCCGGATTGCCGGATGGCTCCTGTGTCGATGCTGAAGGCGGTGTCTGGAATGCCGAATGGGAAGGCCACCGCGTCGTGCGGGTCGGGCCCGACGGCACCATTGATCGCGTCATAAACGTCCCGGTGTGGAAACCAACTTGCTGCGCGTTCGGAGGACCCGACCTCGACACGCTTTTCATTACGACCTCACGCCTGATGAGCGATGAGGCTGCCTTACAAAAAGAACCGGTCTCCGGCGGCTTGTTTGCCGTCAAACCCGGCGTTCACGGCGTGAATGACACGCCCTTCACTGGATAAGCAACCATTCTCTGGGAGGAGAAAAATGACAAAACGATTGATGAACACAACACTTGCTGCTGGTTTCGCCATGCTGGCAACTGTGACATTTGCGGAAAACTATCCGACACCGGTACCGCTTCAAGATGGTGCACAAGCCCCAATTGACGCCATCGCGCCGACGAATGAGGTTTTTCGGATCGCCTACATGCCGCCAGCGACCGAGTTCAACTACTACATCGCTATCGGTGAGGGCATCAAAGCTGTTGCTGCCGAAGCCGGCGTTGAGGTCTTCATGCTCGCCCCGCAGTCGGGCGCGGACATTAACGGCCAGATGGGCATGATCCAGGATGTGCTGACGCAAGACGTTGACGCAATTATCTTCGGAACCCATGACGAGTTCGCCGCGGCCCCCCTGCTTGAGCAGGCTGTCGACGCCGGAATGGCCGTCCTGATGATCAACTCGGACATCCCTAACTTCCCGACGCCGATCCACGGTGTTGTCGGCTATTCACAACGCAATGGCACCCACGCCATCGCAGACTGGGCCATCGAGAACTATGGCGATGAGCCCCTGCAAGTTGGAATCATCGAGGGCCAGCCGGGCTATCACTCCACCGAGCGCGTGGGTGGTTTCCTTGACGGGATCGAAGGCAATGAAAACTTCGACGTTGTCGTGTCCATTGACGGTAAATGGAACGTCGAGGGTGGGAATACTGCCGGAATGGACATTCTTCAGTCCAACCCTGATCTGGATATGATCTTTGCAGCAAATGACTACATGATCATTGGTGCATCCTTTGCCGCCAAGGCGCTTGGTCGGGACGACATCGTGTTGCTCGGCAACGACGGCGACACTTCTGGACTTGAAGAAATCGCTGCAGGCAACATCACGGCGACCGTCAACACGTCGCCGTTCTTGATGGGCAAAGCCGCGATGCACGCAACTCTTGACGCTCTCAATGGCACTTATCCCGGAGGGTGGATCGAGACACCAACCTCGATCGAGGACATGGAGGGCGCGGTTAGCGTTCTGCAAGAGCCAGAGAAGCTGTTCCCACAGCCGTCCAGAGAATACTAACCTTTCTCCCTGTTTCCCGGCGGCGCAAGAACGTGCCGCCGGGGGGCGCTAGCCAACTCAATGTCACCTTTAAGTCGAGGCAATAGCATGACCAGCGAAACGCCCCTTTGGGAGTTCGTCGACATCAGCAAGGCCTATCCCGGTGTTCTTGCGAACGACAAGGTCTGCATCAAGCTCATGCCAGGTTCTATTCACGGGCTGTTGGGCGAGAATGGCTGCGGCAAATCCACAATGATCAAGACGCTTTCCGGCGTTCAGCAGCCCGATAGTGGCAAAATACTGCATAGCGGGACGGCGGTGACGATCAGTGATCCACAAGCTGCCCGTGACAATGGGATCGCCACTGTTTTTCAAGAGTTTTCAATCGTGCCAACATTGTCGGTGGGTGAAAATATTTTCCTCGGCAATATGCCTCGTTCGCGTCTTGGAGTGATCAACTGGAAAAAAGTTCACGATGATGCCGCCCGTGTTCTGGCAGAAATGGACGTTGATGTGTCGCCCAATGCGATCACCGGAACGCTTTCTGTTGGCGAACAACAACTTGTTGAAATCGCCAAAGCCATCGCAATGGACGCCCGAATGATCATTCTGGATGAGCCGACGGCAGCCCTTGGCGAAGAAGAGATCGAACGCCTGCACCAGCTTTTGCGCAACATGCGCAGCCGCGGCACCGCAATTCTTTATGTGTCTCACCGTCTTGACGAGGTCGAACGGATCGTCGATGAGGTGACCATCCTGCGCAATGGCCGCGTGGTGCGGGCCAGCGGCGAAACTGAAATCAATGTTTCTGATTTCGTTAGCGCCATGGTCGGCGAAGACATCGGTGAGCACTATCCGAAAGAACACAATGCGTCCGACGACGTCGTACTTGAGGCGCAAGGCCTGGTTACCGAGTTCGGCGTGACTGACGCCTCCTTTACGCTTCACAAAGGTGAGGTTCTTGGTCTGGGCGGCGTGTTGGGCAGCGGTCGGACGGAAATCGCCCGAGCGTTGTTCGGCACCGATGAACTGAGTGCTGGTCAGATCTTGCTAAGCGGCAAGCCGGTCCGTTTTCGGCGTGAAATAGATGCGATCCGTGCGGGTTTGGCTCTGGTTCCAGAGAACCGCAAATATGATGGGTTGTTCTTTAACTTCCGCGCCAGTGGAAACATCACGGCGGCCTCATTGGGTGATCTCAACCGGTTTGGCGTCTTGAAGCTCAAGGCCGAGGCGCAGGCCACCCATGACCTGATACGCGACCTGGAAATCTCGACCCAAGCTGAAGAAAAGACGGTGAATTTCCTGTCCGGTGGAAACCAGCAAAAGATCGTGATCGCGCGCTGGCTGTTCTCTCAATCAGATATCCTGATCCTTGATGAACCCACCCAAGGGATCGACATCGGCGCCAAGATCGCTGTCTACAAACTTATCAACAAACTGACGCGTGCAGGTAAATCCATCATACTGATCAGTTCGGACCACGATGAACTATTGGCGATGAGTGATCGGATTGCGGTCGTTCAGCACGGCGCGATCAAGCGCACTGTGAAGGCATCAGACCTTAACCACGATGATCTTGTGCGGGCATCTGCGGACGCCTTGCATACCAAGCCTGAGGAGGCGTTCGCATGAAGCGAGTTTTTGACACACAGTTGATCGGTCCCTTTGCGGCCATGGTGATTGTCGCGCTTATCGTTGCACTGACCACCGATCGGTTCCTAAATCCCGGCAACCTATCCAACCTGTCGTTGCAGGTAAGTATCGTGGCGTTAATTGCCATCGGGTCCACCATTGTGATTTTTGCAGCCGGCATTGACCTAAGCTCGGGCTCGATGGTGGCCCTGCTGACCATGATCCTTGCTCAGATGCTCAAGTTCATGGGCATTCCGCTTGTCTTAGCACTTCCGCTCATCCTTCTTGTGGGCGGTTTGTTGGGGCTTCTTATTGGTTTGATAACGGCTTACGGGCGAATACCCTCGTTCATCACGACTTTGGCCGCGTTGATTGCATTCCGTGGTCTTGCGCTGACGTTCAATAATGGCTCGCCGATCTTCTCGCTTGATCCGGCGTTGGAGCCAATCTTTTACGGTAAGTTGCTTGGCGTTCCGTTGCCCTTTTTCTACCTCGTGTTCTTTTACGCACTCGCCGCTTTCACGATGAACTTCACAAAGCTGGGCCGCGAGATTTATGCCGTTGGCGGCAACCCTGCGGCTGCCGTTCTGACCGGTATCAACGTGCGTAAAGTTCAGACGACGACGTTTGTCATTGCCGGTTTCATGACGGCGGTAGGGGCAATCCTGATGTCAGCGCGCCTCAACTCCGGTTCACCCAATTACGGTCAAACGCTTGAACTGCAGGCCATTGCGGCCGCCGTCGTGGGCGGGGCCAGCCTTGCAGGCGGGCGGGGCAATATCCTTGCCACGTTGATGGGCGCAATGACGATTGTGATCGTCCAGAATGGGTTGAACCTGAACGCAGCGCCATCCTCAGTGCAGAACATTGTACTGGGTCTGATCATCCTTCTGGCAGTTGGTATCGACATGTGGCGTGCCGAAATCTCCGGCCTGATGGGGCGTGTTTTTGGGCGCAAATCATCTGCGAAGAAAGTCAAGTAGAATAGGGGACGTGACATGGATTTAGGACTGAAAGACAAGCTTGTTCTGGTCACCGGTTCAGGATCAGGTATCGGGAAGGCGACCGCAAAGACCTACTTGCAGGAAGGTGCACGACTGATCGTGCATGGCCTCACAGAGGCAGAGGTCACTGCGTGCGTGAATGACCTGTCATCACTTGGCGATGTCACCGGCATCGCGGCCGACCTGTCCAAGAGCGAAGATGCGACCGCATTGGCAGAGTTTGCCAAAGCGCAAGGCGATGTTGACATTTTGGTCAACAATGTCGGTATCTTCTCGGTCAAGCCGTTCGAAGAGCTGACCGATGAGGACTGGCTGCACTATTTCAACATCAACGTTCTGTCCGCCGTTCGGATGAGCAGGATTTTCTTGCCCGCCATGCTCAAACGTGGCGAGGGATCTGTCATCAACATGGCCAGCGAAGCAGCTGTCAAACCGTTGCCCCAGATGGTGCATTATTCGGCGACCAAAACTGCCATGTTAGGTCTGACCCGTGGCATGGCAGAATTGACCAAAGGCACGAAAGTGCGGGTCAACTCAATCTTGCCGGGCCCAACCTGGACCGAAGGTGTCGAGGCTTACTTTGACGGCCTTGCCGACCAGAAGGGCGAGCCGCTCGACACGATCGTGAATAACTACTTCAAATCCGATGAGCCCACCTCACTGATCCAACGCTTCGTCCAACCTGACGAAGTCGCCCGCATGATCGTCACGATTTCCGCAAGCACCGCCTCGAACGGTGCGGCGCACCGGATCGAAGGTGGCATCGTTCGCAACATTCTTTAACACCCAAGAAAGAAGGAGCCTGTCATGGCTGCACTCACGTTTTCTCACATCGGCATCACGGTTCCGGACCTCGAAAAGGCCGTAGATTTCTACTCCAAGGCGTTTGGTCTTTATGTGCTGATGGAACCGACCGAAATCCTACACGACGACAGCGCCATCGGCGAGATGTGCGATGACGTATTCGGCGAGGGCTGGGGCAAATTCCGCATAGCCCACCTTTCAATGGGCGACGGCGTCGGCATCGAATTGTTCGAATTCCCCAAGACAATCGAAGAAGAACGGCCATTCGAATACTGGCGTCGCGGATTGTTCCACTTCTGTGTGCAGGATGAAGATCTTGAAGGCCGCATCAAAGTCATCGAGAGCCTGGGCGGCAAGCAGCGCATGAAACAGGTGCGTAAATATTACCCCGGCGAAAAACCCTATCGAATGGTCTACATGGAAGATCCGTTCGGCAACATCTTCGAGCTCTATAGCCACTCGTATGAGTTGACGTATTCGGCAGGCGCCTATGACTGATCCCGTCACAATAAAACCCCGCACAGATAGGCCCAAGGTCGTGATCACTGATTACGACTTTGGTAACGTAGACGTTGAGACCGAGATCCTTGAAGCGGCCGGCGCAGAGGTCATCGCGCTTCAGGCCAAGAACCAGGAGGATTTGTTCGAAGTTGCCCCTGATTGTGCGGCGATGATGAACCAGTACGCGCGGATCGGTAGGGACACCATCTTGCGGATGCAAAAATGTGAAGTCATCGCGCGCTATGGCGTCGGTGTTGATATCGTGGATGTGGAAACTGCGACTGACAAAGGCATTCTTGTTACCAACGTCCAAAACTACTGCACCGAGGAAGTCGCCGATCATGCCATTTCTCTTTGGCTGACGCTCGCGCGTAAATTGCCCGACTATGATCGCGCGACCCACGCAGGCATCTGGCAATGGCAAAGCGGTCAGCCAGTCTATCGATTGCGCGGGCGCACAATGGGTATCGTATCTCTGGGCAAGATTGGACAAGCGATCCTGGCGCGGGCGCGGGCCTTTGGAGTCAGGGTCATCGCCTATGATCCTTTCTTGCCTTCAGATGTCGCCGCTAACCTTGGCGTCGAACTTGTGAGCAAACCCGATTTACTGGCCCGTTCCGACTATCTTTTGATGCAGGCGCCGATGACGCCCGACACCCGTCACTTTCTGTCGGATGCCGAGTTTGCGGCAATGAAGCCCGGGGCCATTCTTGTGAATACAGGGCGCGGCCCCACAGTCGATAACGCCGCACTCTTCCGCGCATTGAGCGGGGGGCATTTGGCCGCAGCAGGTCTGGATGATCCGGAAGAAGAACCGGCCAAAAGGGCGAACTGGACTCCCGATGATAACCCGCTTTTCACGCTGCCAAATGTGCTCGTGACGCCCCATGCGGCCTATTACTCAGAAGAATCCATTCTTGCGGCCCGCGTCACCGCAGCGACCCAAGTGGCCAAAGTCCTGACAGGGCAACAGCCAGATTACACCGTCAACGCCGATGCGTTGGCCGCACTCACCGCTTAATAGGAGACAGATATGCCAGACGTGAGCACAGACCTCAGGGTCTTCAACGACTTCGACCGAAACCCAGATTTGCTGAAGAAATTCGACAAGGTGTTGGAGGCTTATTCCGCCGCCGCTATTTTTGCAGATGTGCAGTACCGCACTGGCGTGATGGACAGCGCCATCAAGCCGGCTTTTCGCGCAAAGGTGACAGGTCAGGCCGTCACGGTTCAATTGTCCAAGGGGGACCTTGTTGACCCCTTACGAGCGCTTGAGATGGCACAGCCAGGCGACGTTATCGTTGTTGATGCGGGTGGCGATCTGCAAACGTCGGTCTGCGGCGGCCTCATGGGCGGGTTGGCTCAGAACCGCGGAATTCGCGGCATGATTGTTGACGGTACGGGTCGCGATACGGATGAGCTGGAAGATATCAACTGGCCGATCTGGACGCGCGCGATCACGCCACGCGGGACGCACACGATGTTTTCAGAACGTAAGGAAGAGCTTTCGATCAATGTTCCCATTGCCTGTGGCGGCGTGGTCGTGAACCCTGGCGATTTCATTGTCGCTGATCTGATGGGGGTCGTCGTGGTTCCGCAGCAAATTGCTGAAGAAACTGTGCGCCTGGCACAAGAACAAGCGGATCGCGAAGAGAAGACACGCGAATGGGTCGCACAAGGCAAAACCGTTGAGGATCTGTTGAATGAATTTGGCCGTATCTGAACCAGCCCTCATCGGTGTTGATTGGGGGACGAGTTCGCTTCGCGCTTTTCTTATCGATACGGATGGCCAGGTTATTGAGGGTGTCTCTTCTCCCGAAGGCATTATGCAGGTGTCTGGAAATACCTTTGAGGCGGTCCTCGACCGCCTCATTGGTCCTTGGGTGTCGCAAACCGATCTTCCAATCCTTGCATCAGGAATGATCACAAGCCGAAACGGCTGGGTTGAAACACCATATGAACAGATGCCGCTCGGGGCGTGCCGCCTCGCGCAGGCCCTTGTACCACATGACACCGAAAGCGGTGTTCGCGTTCACTTCGTGACGGGTGCCTCTGTCGAACATGCTGGTGGACCGGACGTAATGCGCGGAGAGGAGGCCCAGATCATCGGCGCTTCTGCCCTTGGTTTGAGCGAGGGCGCTTTCGTGATGCCGGGCACCCATAGCAAGTGGGTGCAGGTTGCGGATGGCAAGATCGTGGATTTCTCGACCTATATGACGGGTGAGATTTTCGCGGCCCTTAAAGGCCATACGATTCTGGGCACCTTGATGACAGACGACGGCTTTAGCGAAGAAGCGTTCGCCATTGGGGTAAATGCCGGGCTGGAGGGCTCATCAAACCTTTTGCACAGTCTTTTTCACGTCCGAACATTGCCGCTAATGGGCAAGATCCCCAAAGGTGCGACGGCCGACTATATGTCTGGTTTGCTTATTGGCACAGAAATTGCCGCAGCCACCATAGACGAACCTGAAATGGGCGCGGTGACCATCGTCGGTCGGAATGACTTATCAGAGCGATACGAGGTTGCTTTGCGCCTTGCAGGACTTGAATGCCGACAAGCACCTAATGACATCGTAGCAAAGGGTCATTTCCTGATTGCCCAGGCGGCGGGGTTGGTCGGATGATCGAACTTGCGACAGCTATCTCTCAGAACCCGCTGATTGCGATCCTGAGAGGGTTAGCGGCGGCAGACGCGGTCTCTGTTTCTGACACTCTGGTCGATGCTGGTTTCCGGATTATCGAGGTCCCGCTGAACTCACCAGACCCGCTGGAGTCGATTGCTGCGATTGCGAAGCGGTATGGATCGCAAGCAATTGTCGGCGCAGGGACCGTTTTGACAGTAGATCAGGTCGATGCGGTTGCCGATGCCGGCGGCCGGATCATCGTATCGCCCAATATGAACCCGAATGTCGGCCAAGCCGCCATCGCGCGAGGGTTATATTGGTGCCCTGGCATCGTGACGCCGTCCGAAGCCTTTGCGGCGTTGGAGATTGGCGCGTCAGTACTGAAGGTCTTTCCGGCTGAAATGGTACCGCCCGCTGCTATTGCTGCGATGCGGGCCGTTCTGCCCAAAGACGCGATCATCGCGGCAGTGGGCGGGATTACACCCGAAACAATGCCACCTTATCTTGCAGCGGGTGTGAATGGCTTTGGACTGGGATCAGCCTTGTTCAAACCCGATTATGCAATCGAAGACATCGACAGACGCGCTAGGGCGTTCGTCGAAGCATTAGAGAGGCAAGAATGAAGCAAGTCCTTGTCACTGGTGGGACGCGCGGGATCGGCGCAGGTGTTGCAAGGTCGCTCGCGTCAGCTGGTTGGTCCGTTGTCGCGGCATCGGTCTCGCAGGCAGAGATTGATGCGTTTGATCCACAGGATGGGATCACGACGCAGCTTCTGGACGTCACGGACCAGACGTCTGTTGATGCTGCCTTTGGTGAGCTTTCCCGACTTGATGCCCTAGTTAACTGCGCCGGCATCCTGCTGCGCGATGACGAATACGACATCGACGTTTTCGCACGCGTGCTGGACGTAAACCTGACGGGCACCATGCGATGCTGCCTTGCGGCGCATCCTTTGCTGACGGAAACCGGCGGTGCAATCGTCAACACCGCCTCCATGCTCAGCACCTTTGGCGGCCCGCTGGTGCCCGCCTATTCGGCTTCTAAAGGGGGGGTTTCTCAGCTGACCAAGGCGTTGGCAGGCAAATGGGCCGAGGACGGCATCCGCGTAAACGCAATTGCCCCGGGCTGGGTAGAGACTGAGATGACCCAAGGCCTGCGAAACAACCCCGACCGTACAGCAGGCATCATGGCCCGCACGCCAATGAAGCGGTGGGGCAAACCCGAAGAAGTCGGTGCGCTGGTACACTGGCTGTTGAGTGAAAACGCCAGTTTTGTCACCGGATCGGTCTATCCGGTCGATGGTGGCTATCTGGCAATGTAAGGACAAAAAGACATGACCGAAGATACAAGCCGCATGCCCTATCAATTGCCGTTCCCGAAGGACGCGCAGGAAGAGATCGTGATCCCCAACGCCATGAGCGAGGATGAAAGGCTTTGGGTGCCGCAAGCAGAGAATGTCTGGTTTCGCCCGCTGTGCCTAAACCGCTCGCAAGGCTATTGGATGAACCTGCTGAAAGTCCGCAATGCTGGTATCCTGTCGCGCCATCGTCATCCGCAGCCGGTTCATGGGTTTGTCCTGAAAGGCCGCTGGCACTATCTGGAGCACGACTGGGTCGCTGAAGAAGGCGGTTATGTCTACGAGCCACCGGGAGAGACTCATACGCTCGTCGTCCCCGATGATGTCGAAGAGATGGTGACCTATTTTCAGGTCAACGGCGTGATGTGTTACGTCGATCCCTGGGGCGAAGTCACCGGCTTTGAGGATGTTTTCACCAAGATCGACCTGTGTCGAAAACACTTTGCGGTGGTCGGGCTGGGAGAAGACTACGTTGAACAGTTCATCCGCTGAACATTTGTGTTTTGCGCTCGTGGCGCATGACGCAAGAAAAGATGAACTTGTAGAATGGGTGAGGCACAACAAGTCCTACCTATCTGATGTGCGTATCGTATCAACTGGTACGACTGGTGGGCGGATCAGTGAATCATTTCCGAAGCTAGCCGTCACAAGATTAAAAAGTGGCCCATTGGGCGGTGATCAACAGATTGGCGCGCTTATCTGTGAAGAGGAGCTTGATGCGTTGATCTTCTTCGTCGATCCACTCTCCCCGATGCCGCATGACGTTGATGTCAAAGCGCTGACACGTCTTGCGACCGTTTATGATCTGCCCATGGCGTGTTCGCAATCAACGGCAGATCTCATCGTCAGCGGGCTCTGCGGGCAGCCCACAGCTTAACCTGCCCAATCCGTCGGATTTCACCCGTTCAACTCATGCAGCATCCAAAAGGTATTGTGCAAGCTCGTCCAGTCGTTCGGCGCCCAGCTGGCTCATATTCGCTGTGATGTCGGCCTGCAAAATGTGCACGAGGTGCTCGATGCCCTTCGCTCCGAATGCCGCGACCGCGTATTGAAAAGCTCTGCCCACCATGACGAAATCAGCACCCAAGGCCCGCGCGCGCATAATATCGAGCCCCCAGGCAACGCCGGAATCGTAAATCAGAGGCACGTCTGGGCCAACCGCTGCTCGGACCTTCGGCAACTGGTCGATGACGGCGGGGCCGGCTTCGAACTGGCGGCCAGAATGGTTTGAAACCCAGATGCAATCAGCCCCCATGTCCACCATGCGTTTTGCATCTTCCGGCCGCAGCACACCTTTGACGACCAAATTGCCGTCCCATTCTTCGCGCAGTTCATTAAGGTATTGCCAATCCGGAATGCCTCGAATGAGAGCACCAGCATGGGTAAAGCTCTCGCGGCCTCGCTGGGGAACATAGTCGTCAAAGAACCGCATCCGCGGCATGATCCCTTCTCGCAGATGTGCAAGGCACCACGCGGGACGCACGGCCATCTCGATCAGCGTTCGCAGGTCGGTTCTTGGTGGCACGGTCAGGTTTGCCCGCCTTTGACGTTCGCGCCGGCTTTCTTCCGGGACATCAACGGTGATGATGAGCGTGTGAAAGCCCGCCGCCTTGATACGTGGCAACATTTCTCGTCGCAGGCCAGGGCTGTTAACCGGATAGTGCTGAAACCAGCCATTCTGACCGATGTGAGGTGCGACATCCTCGGGGGATGCAACGGCCACGCTGGACAGTGAAAACGGGATGTTATGGGCAACGGCAGCCTGCGCCAGCATGCGTTCCGCCCCCGCCCACATCAGGCCTGACATGCCGACTGGCGCAATTCCAAATGGCAGGTCAAAGGTCTGGCCCAGTAACTCGGTTTGCAGATCTGCTTTGGTTCGCCCGCACAAGACGCTGGGCATGAACCCGATTGCATCCAGCGCGTCCCGATTGACCTTTAGCCCCAATTCGCGACCTGTTGCGCTGTCGAGATACTCGAAAGCGAATTTTGGTATCCGCTTTCGCGCCCTTTGCCGAAGGTCTTCGATTGACGGGTGTGACAGATCCAGATCCATCCCCCGCTCACCAAAGGGACGGCAGTGCCAAGGTGATGGCCGGCACATAGGTGATCAGAATCAACAAAACCAGCATCCCCACAAAGAAGGGAAGGATCGCGCGGCTAAGCCGTTCGATGGAAACCTTCGAGATACTGCTTGCCACAAACAGGTTCACCCCGAGCGGAGGCGTACAAAAGCCAATGGCGAGGTTTACCGTCAGGATGACACCAAACACGATGGGATCGACTCCAAGGGCTGTTGCGACCGGCAACAGGATCGGCGTCATGATGATGATCGATGAAATCGTCTCCATGAACATTCCTATAACCAGCAAAAGCAGGTTGATCAGCAAAAGGATGATGATCGGGTTATCCGAAAGACTGGTGATCGTGGCCGCCAGTTCCGTCGGAATGCGCGCCAAGGTGATCAAACGCCCGAAGGCAGTTGCCATGATGACCAGCACCAGAATTGTCCCGCTGGTCTTGGCGCTTCCTGCGAGGATTGCAGGCAGGTCAGCGAATGTTATGTCGCGATAGACGAATATCCCGATAATGACCGCATAGACGACAGCCACCGCACCCGCCTCAGTTGGCGTGAAGATACCGCTGTAAATGCCACCAAGGATGATCCCCGGCACTAGAAGGGCCCAGATTGAGGTCCGAAAGCTTACCCAGACACCGACACCTGAAAAGGTCGTCGTTGATTCCTGAACCGTTTTGTCATTGCGCAGCAAAATGCGAGCGACCAGCATAAACATTAACGCAAACAGAATGCCTGGCACGACCCCCGCGAGGAAGAGTTTGCCAATAGAGACCTCTGCCGTGACACCATAGATGATGAATGGAATGCTGGGCGGGATCATCACGCCTATCATTCCCGAAGAGGCAGTCAATGCGCCGCTGAAGCGCCGTGTGTAACCGACTTTTTCCATCTCAGGGATCATGTTGGATCCGATGGCCGCGACCGTCGCGGGCGAGGACCCGGAGATTGCCGCGAAAAACACGCAGGCCAAGACATTCACATACGCCAGACCGCCGCGAATATGCCCGATCAGTGCATTTGCGAAACCGACGATCCGGCGCGACATGCCACCATGCTGCATAAGGTCGCCCGCGAGGATAAACAAAGGGACAGCGATCAGTGGAAAGGAATCCGCTCCGGTCACCACAGACCGGGCAAGCAGGACCATGGGCGGTGTGCCGTCAACAAAGACCATGACAATCATTGTGGCTAGGCCGAGGCAGATCCCGATCGGGACGCTGAATAGAAGCAAGGCGAGTAGGGTTATGAAAAGAGTTGCAGCCAGCATGAATTCGTCCTCACGCGTTGGATTGTTGGATCAGACGCAAGGTGCGCAGCAGATGCTGCACAACGCGGATCGCAGAAAGTGCCGCGCCGACAGGTGCGGATGCATAAAGAATGGGTATGGGCAGCCCCAGAACGACCGACGACTGACTGGCAACGAAAGGCATCCTGATCAGCTTGATGCATTCAATCGTGAGCATTGTGAGAAAACCAAGAACCAAAACCGCAACGATGGCATCGACAATCAGTCTGCCCCGGTCGCTCAGGATGTCTCGCAGCACAGTAATGCGCACATGTTCGCCGGTGTGAAACGCGTAGCTGACGCCGATCCAGACAAACCAGACAAACAGCCAAAGCGTGAGTTCCTCGCCCCACGAGAGCGACGAATTCATAATGTAACGCATGAACACGTTGCCACTGATGAGCAGAACAATGGCCGCCAACAGCAGGCTGGCCAGAGTTTTTTCCGCATTTGCGTTTAGCCATTTAAGACTTGACATTTCACCCCTCCCATTTGGATGCAGACGCCCCGACCTTTTCCGTCAGGGCGCCCGCTCTTGTCAGTTGAGAAAACCTTAGTTTCCGCTTGCGGCGTTAACTGCCGCAACCCAGGCGTCAAAGGCCTCTGCGCCAACTTCGTCACGATACTGCAGACGGACGCTTTCGGTCGCATCCGCGAAAGCTTGACGTTGCTCAGCACTCAGTTCCAGCACTTCGACGCCAGCACCACGAATTTCTTCCAACTGAGCTGCATCTTCTGCAGCGACAAGTTCGGCCTGATGAGTACGTGCGGCAGCCATGGACGTGCGGATCAGGTCCTGATGCTCGACCGACAGGCCATCAAAGAACGGTTTTGAAACGACCGGCATGTAGACCGCGAAAACGTGACCGGTGGTGGAAAGGTATTTCTGCACCTCGTAAAAACGCTGCGACGTGATAATCGCCAGCGGATTTTCCTGACCGTCGATCACACCCTGCTGCAGGGCAGAGTAGACCTCGCCAAAGTTCATAGGTGTCGGATTGGCGCCCAATGTCTCAAAGGTCGCAACATGCGCAGGCACCTTCATTGTGCGCAGCTTGACACCTTCCAGATCAGCAGGCGTCGCAATCGGGCGCACGTTATTGGTGACATTGCGGACACCCAGCTCCAGCCAGCCGAGGCCAACCAAACCTTGGTCTTCGACCCGCGCGATCATGCCGTCGCCAGCTTCGCCTTCAAGTACGTCGAACGCGATATCTTTGGACGCGTACATGTAGGGCAGCTCGATGACTGCGAAAGCTGGATCCCAGCCTGCGAAAAAGGACGACGGTGGAATGGCCATTTCCAAAACGCCGGTCTGCACGCCTTCGATCATCTCGCGGTCAGGGCCCATTTGAGATGAAGGGAAGATTTGCACGTCGATCTCACCGTTTGAGCCAGCTTCCACCAACTCTTCGAAATGCAGAAGAGCACGGTGCATATGAAATGACTCAGCCGCTCCATGGCCGACTTTGATAACTGTTTCAGCAGATGCGCTGACTGCAAGGCCAGCTGACAGGATCGCGCTTAGTGCGATAGATGGTTTCTTAAACATGGTTTCCTCCCTAGGATTTAGTAAGTTAGCACTTCAGCTATAATCTGAGATATCAGATATGATATAGAAATCAAGCTTACATGTGGTATCGTGTGGGTGTAACCATTGGGACCGAAGCGATCATGACTGAGATAATGCAAATTAAGCGGCCGGATTCATTAAGCAAAATTGCTGAAGAGCATATTCGGAAAGGGATCATTAAAGGCGCGTTTCGCTTGGGCGAGTCGCTGCAAGAAGCGAAGCTTTCGGAAGTATTAGGCATCAGCAAGACCCCGATTCGCGAAGCTTTGGCGGCATTGAAACTGCAAGGACTCGTCGAAATCATACCGCAGCGCGGTGCTTTCGTTTTTTCCCTCTCACAAGATGATGTGGTTGAGCTTTGCCAGTACCGGCTGCTCCTTGAGACTGCAGCTCTCGAACGGGCAATTAATGTAAGTCGCGACGCGCTTCTTGCAGCGCTAGGAGATATCGTCACACAAATGGCGGCGGCTCGCAGCGCAGATAGCTTTGAATTGTATCTGGAACTGGATGCAGAATTTCACGACACATTCTTCAGTTATTGCGGCAACCATTACCTGCAGGAAGGATATCAGAAGGTCGGCGATATTGTGCGAACCATGAGGACGCATCTTTCAAAGCAATCGGAACGGACAGAAAAATCGTTCGCTGAGCACGAAGCGATCGTGGCGCATTTAGACGAGGGAAGGTTCGACACAGCATTGGCTATCCTAAAGCGGCAAATCACGCGCGGTGAACGTTCATACTCAGACTTGATTGGTGCGAACCAATAAGACACACGCCGCTCCAAGCTCTTACGCGCAGCGAATGGCTGCAATTCGGTCTGCGGTTACAGTATGAAGAGTGCTTGCTGGATATCAGCCATTGTCCGAGTCAACCTCGTACGGTTTTCGTCGTTTCCGCGAAGCCGACATTAGCGTCGTTGCAGCATTTCGGTACTTTGGGCTCGGAACCGCCGTTCGCTGCGCTTTGTTTCAAGGTCAGCTTGGGGCCGCA
>ERZ1048872.1602-NODE-1602-length-18316-cov-5.726850_pt1 | contig 18316 bp, 17 predicted proteins | sample MGYA00383100_ERZ1048872 | MGnify/ENA primary metagenome ERZ1048872 (study PRJEB29581, sample SAMEA5548370) | metagenome | biome: marine; feature: coastal; material: water | depth 50 m | study: Short-term variability in the microbial, nano- and picoplankton...
TGACGCTTGTGACGCTTCTTCTTACTGCACGCTCTATTCAAAAAAACATTTTTTCAAATGAATATATTTTTTCACCATAGGCCGTGCAGTAGAAATATGCGTCACCAGCGTCACCAGGGAGCATTTTTATCTGACCGCAATGGCTTTGTCATGTGATGGACTTACTCTCGATCTACGCTGAGGTGTGCTTTATGCATGACGATCAGTATGTGTGGAGACTGTCATTCTAGAGCCGACATTCATACGTGATGCAGCGAATGGCTGTTGAGAGCCCATACCGGACATGAAAATCTTGTGCTGCGTGCGCTCGCGGCGCGAATATTGCTGCTGCTGCTAAGATTTAGGTGTCGTAACGTTGCGGGAATACCAGCCGTTCGCACAATCTACAGCGAGCAAACGGCGGCCAGGGATTCCGGAGCATCGCGTTAGATAAACCCATGCAAGCGGAAAGCCTTATTGACATGTTCTATTTCCAACTTCCTGCAGGCCTCGCACTCAGCAGGCTCACGTAACAATTCGGCGCAGCACAATTCGCAACGCGGCAGAGCCCTATGTCCAGGGCCCCAGTCTCTTGACTGTATCCATCGGACTGGGAGGAGAATGCGACTGACGGCTACTCCCAATGTTGTTCTGATGTTCCCGCCAAATATATGCACGGTTATCTATTTCCTTGGCTTAAAGCGCTTAACATGTTTGTGAAATGTAACAGGTATTTCTACTGATTGGCAACGCCCATCCATTTTGGACTTTTTGGGTTGACCAAGAGCGGCCCAAATCACGGAAAAGGGACCTATCTGCATTTCCACAGTGGGGCCCTAGCAAGCCAAAATCTCGTTAGTTACTGAGACGTCCATCCGCCGTCTTGAACAATTACTTGCCCAGTTAAAAATGAGGATGAGTCACTAGCTAAATAAACGGCAAGCCCTTGGATTTCGTCAGCCAAGCCGCGTCGCTTCATAGGTGTACCAGTGTAAATCGCATCCTCAAATCTAGCAGTATCCGAGTTTGACATATCGGCCCTAATCTTCTCGCTCAATTTCGTCCCTCCATGCCACCCCGGAGCAATTGCGTTTACGCGAATGTTGTCGGCTGCATACTCGCTCGACATTTGCCGTGTTAGACCAATCATGCCTGCTTTCGACGCGGCATATGCGGATGTTAACATCGGGAAGTCAGGGTAGACTCCAACCAAACCCGAAATTGAAGATATGTTAATTATTGACCCCTTTCCAGTTGGCAGCATTGATGGGATGGCTTCTTTGGAGCAATAGAACGTACCCGTAAGGTTGGTTTGTATGACCCTTAACCAGTCGTCTTCATCAATTTCATGGGTTTTCTTGCCAGGAACTGTAAAGCCAGCATTGTTCACTAATACATCGATGGTACCGAAGTCGCTTCGAACAGAGTCAAACATCGTTTGAACGGAAGACCGAGAAGACACATCAGCGCCGAGCGGAAAGGACAATCCGCCTAAACTATGGATAATTTCATGGGTCTCAGCAGCTCTCGATTCGATAAGATCCACGACTGCAACGTTTGCACCAGCTTCACTCAGGGCTACTGCCATTGAGCGTCCAAGCCCTGAGCCCGCGCCAGTTACAACAATCGTTTTGTTTGTTAAGTCGAAAAGTTCTTCTGGGCGGGCCATCTATTTGTTCCTCATATTCGGTTGCTTCACACTAGTTTTTAAGAGTTTGCCTTAGATGGGACCAAGACTTGGGCGGAACTTCTCAAGCACTTGGACTGCATTGCTTGGCGTGAACGAATCCAATTGCAGCGCGGTTTCCAGCGAACGTGACTTCATAGTTTTAGGTCTTTCAAGTGAAGCTAACCATCCTTGCGAGGCCTCAATCGCAGCGGCAGTTTTTCAAGCATTTGGACGGCATTGTTTTGGAGCCAAACCGGATCTCCAACGAGTTCAATTTGCTCTACCTTTTCCGCAAGAACAGTTAGGAACGTTTCTACTTCAACTCTTGCAACGTGCATTCCGACACAGGAGTGAATTCCATACCCAAATGAAACACTGCCTCTGATGTCTCGTGACAAGTCAAATTTGTCCGGTTCGTTCCATTTACGTGGATCTCGGTTCGCTGTTGGCAGTGAACACAGAATTTTGGCATAGCGGGGTATTTTGATCCCAGCCACCCTCGTCTCTCCAAGCGAAGTCCTGAATAAGGAATGAAAAGGCGTCACAACCCGGACCGATTCTTCAAAAGCAACACGTGCAAGCGCGGGGTTACTTTTCAGTTTTTCGAATTGATCAGGGTTTTTCGCAAGGCACAACAACACCGATGAAATGCCCGCGATCGTGGTATCGAGGCCGGCTGAAAAAATTGACCGGATGACCAAGCGACCCTCCTCTTCGGACAGGTCGCCGGCATCAACCGAATTGAATATTGTCCGGGCAAAGCCCGAACCGCCAATATTCTCCCGTTTGGTTTGCTGGTTGATCCAGATGTTCGCTTCAGCACCTTTATTCAGCCATGATCGTCTGAGCTCATTATCGGGTCCAAAAGCATTGGTCGCCATCAGGCCATAGTCCTTGGCCTTTTCATCATCTCGATTGACCATGCCCACCAATTGCGGAAACACTTCGCAAATGAACGGTTCTGACAGTTCTGCTTGCGCCTCAACCGATGGCTTTGAGGTCGCTTTTGCAATCAGCGTCTCGGCAGATTTCCTTAGCATGGGCACCAGTTCGCCAGCAACTTTGGGCGACATCGCGCGTTGAATGACGGGTCGGGTTTTGTTGTGATCCGGTGGATCAACTTCCAACACAATGCTTGGCGGGCGCCAGTTCGGGACGAGTTTCAAATCGTCCATGCCTTCGCCATGTGCATTGGAAAACCTTCTCCAGTCAGAAAAGACTTCGCGCACTACTTCATATCGACCACAGGCTAGTATCGAGTACTTCGGGAAGTAAACGAAAGGACCGCGTTTTAGCAATTCACGTCCAAAGCCAGCCTGATCCAGCATTACCGAGCGATCATAGGGGTCGATATCCCAAACAGGGACATTATCCGGGGGAGCCATCCTTGCATGGCCGTGAACGATTTCCACTGGTTCCCCCTTCTTCAAGCCGTGTTTATTGCTGCTGGACGGTCTCAGATTCACATGTTAGTGTCCAGTGAAATATCATGTAATGTTTTACTAGACAGATCATGTATTGGATGAATGGCCTGACACCAGTCCAAAACTCGGCCCGCTATGGTGTTCTGAACTGCAACACCAAGACACGAGGTGCAAAGTGAAGTTAGATATTTTGAGCTCGCCCTCTGAGGGCCCAAAGCGCCTCGTGGTTTTGGGCGGTTGCGGAGGCGTCGGACGTTGCCTGGTTTCAAAGGCAATGGATCAAGACGTTGAGGTTGTTGTCTTAGATTTGGAAACCTCGCTGGCAAATCATCCTGTCCCTGATGGAGTTAAGGGCTACGCTGTCGATGCAACCGATCAATCAAGCCTTCAGGCTGCCTTTGGCGAAATTCAACGGGAGTGGGACGCTCTCGACGGTTTTGTAAATTTGTGCGGCGTTGTTTCCGAAACCAAGCCCCTGTCGAACTTTGATGCCAAGGAATGGCAGTTTACAATTTCTGCCAACCTAAATGCAGCCTTTTTTGCGGCCAATCTTGCGCTACCGATGCTCAAGAAAGGAAACGGGGGAAGCCTTGTTAATACGACTTCCGGATTGGCAGCCCATACTCGGCCTGGCTTTGGCGCCTATGCCGCCGCAAAAGCCGGTGTAAACTCGCTGACGAAGACATTGGCGTTGGAACATGCACCATCGGTGCGCGTGAACGCTATTGCGCCTGGCGCGATCAATACCGCCTTTTTGCAAGGTGGAACTCATCGTCAGGAGGATTTCTCCAAACCTTTAGTGGACACGCAGGCCATAGGTGCAATGATCCCTCTCCAAAGGGTTGCGGAACCCGATGACGTTGTTGACCCGATCATGTTTTTGCTAAGCAATGCATCAAGATACATCACCGGGCAGATACTTTGGATCAATGGCGGCGGTTACATGCCGTGACCGGGTGGATTTGACCCAATTGGAGGGTGGCTTGTGAGCGTATCCTATTTTGTTTTTTATCAGGGAACCACGGAGCAACCCGCGGAATTTGTTAAGTATTACAAGACAGAACACGCTTCTTTTCTTCTGGATTTTCCGGGGATCGAAGACCTGATCATTCACGAAGAAGTCGAATGGGCAGATGGACAGAACATCGTCGGCGGATCTTTTCTTTTGGTCGTGGAAATGGTCTTTTCGGACATTCCCTCTCTCGAAAGGGCCATATCGTCCCCAGCGCGGCAACGGGCGCGCGAAGACTTTGATAACTTCCCGGCGTGGGACGGAAAAATCTGGCATCAAGCGATGAGTAACTTCAAACCAACACCACGACGGAATTGAAGATTCCTCAGAACTGGAAAACTCTTCACGGAGATCAGGAAATCAATTCTTCCATGGACTTGGCGATGGCCAGCAGACGAGCATCATCGTTTGTTTCGCCCATAAGGTTCAACCCGACAGGTGCTTCGCCCAATGCGTTTATTGGGATAGAAACCGCGCACCGATCAAGGAAGTTTGCCACCGTCGGATTTCGCAATGCCAACAAGTTTAGCCTGCCGTATTCATTTTCGTCTTCTAGTTCTGAGATCTTGGGCGCAATGATGGGAACCGTGGGGAATATGACGACGTCGAAGATGGAGGTTCGAGCATTGGCCGTAGAGATTTTGTCGCGCCGAGCCTTGATCAAGTCAATATAGTCTGCGGCACTCTGATCTTGTCCTTTGAATATTCGGCTGCTGACCCTGGGGTCGTATTCGGCAACACGTTCCGCAAGAAGCACCCGATGCAAAGCGAAGGCCTCAGCAGCGACAAAACCACCCTTTGAATTGAGTGCGGGAAGGGTATCCAATTCGGGTAAGGAAAGGTCTGTAACAATAGCTCCAGCGGCGTTGAGTTTTGCAACCATGCGCTGGTATGCCATCGCGACGTGGCTGTCCATTCCCTCAACAACATAGTTGCTGAGAGATGCAACTCGAAGCCCCGCTAGGGGGATCGAGTGAGTCGTAATCATGCGCTTGTCTGCGCTGATAATCGCGTCCATTGCGGCGCAACAAGACACGCTTGACGCAAGTGATCCAATTGAATCCAAACTCGAGGACAACGGATAGACTCCAGTTAAGGGAACTCTACGCGCAGTTGGCTTATACCCAGTTATTCCGCACATGGCCGCGGGAATCCGGCAAGACCCTCCGGTATCGGTGCCAAGCCCAGCAAAAGCCATTTTGTCTGTCACGGAAATCGCTGCGCCGGACGAAGACCCGCCTGGGATGCGTTGGGACTGCCGATCGTATGGATTCAAAGGCGTGCCATAGTGCGGGTTTAGCCCAAGACCCGAATATGCGAATTCGGTCATGTTGGTCCGCCCGATCAAAACAAAACCTGCGGCGCGCAATCGGCCAACTGCGACTGCGTCGACTTTGGCAACCTGTGCGTCCTTTTCAACAACCGAGCCTGCCTTTGTCGGCTGCCCTTTGATATCGAAAAGGTCCTTGACCGATATCGGAATGCCGGCAAATCGTGAGGGATGGGCATTCGTCCGGCGCAGACTGTCAATTGCATCTGCCTGCCTGCGCACGGCCTCTGGATCAACATGAACAAACGCGCGCGCGCCTTGCCCTTCTGTCTTGGCGATCTGTTCCAGGCAGTTTTCCGCGAGCTCGCGCGCGGTTGTTTGCCTTGCTTCTAATGCAGCGGATGTCTTTTCGATCAACGGCATAGATTACGTCTGTTCGTAGAAGTGAGTTTCAAGTAGCAAACATCCGTTTTCCGACTTGAACGGCCCATGATAGGCCCCCGGAGGGCGACAAGCATATGTGTTTGGGGCAAAAGACTCTCCACCATTACCATTCTCGTCATTTCCCACCGTCAGATCGCCGCTGACGAGATAAACCTCTTCCCAATAATCATGCACGAAGGGTGCTGTCGTGAAAATTCCAGGCTGAAACCTCATCAATCGCGTCCTGGTTCCGGTCTTTTTCACTTCGTCAAGGGCTCCCGCCAGTATTAGAATGGTCATCCCATCCGGGTAACCTTCTGGCGTGAACCAGCCCTTGTCTTCCATGTCGATTGCGTAGAATTCTTTGTGTTCTTTGTGTTCTTTGTGTTCTTTGTGTTCTTTGTGTTCTTTGTGTTCTTTGTTTATTGTCATTTTGGTTCTTTCCCTGGAAATTTTTTAGGCTAGGTATTTCAGCTCTGCTCCTTGCGCTAAATGGGGCCTGTGTCGGCGAACAATTTGGCGCCCGTGCAACACAAGGGGACTGCGAACTCAAATTAGAGTTTGAGTTCGCAACCTAGTCTTACTGCGGCTGATCCGGCACCAGTAGCAATTTGTGAAATTCGTGAATCAAACCGGCGGTCGCTTTGGGATCTTCAAGATTTGCCAGATGCCCGACATCAAGTGACACAGCAGAAATCTGCGGTGATAGTTTCGACATTGTTTCTGACCAACCCTTTTCCAATAGCGCATCCTTTGAGCATTCCAAAAGGCGCAGAGGAAGTTCGAGATTTGCCAAATCATCGAACAGTGTATCGGACGGCATAGTTCTGGGGAAATCTTCGCTCCTAAAGCGCGGCGCGGCCAAAGACTCCCAATGACCAGGGCGCTTGCTTTCTTCTAGTCGCCCTGCAATCTGTTCATCTCTATTGGCCATGTTTTCGACCAGAAGTTTGACCAAGTTCTTAGCACCCTCTTCATCGGGCTTATAGGCACCCAACGCTGCTAAACCTTCTGTTGTTCGATATGGACCACCAGTACCGGCAATACTAAACCCACCGCGCATGCGTAGGGGGTTATCCGACTCCAGCAAGGCGCGAATAGTCAATGAACCTCCGAATGAACAACCGACATACAAAGCCTCATCAATACCCACCGCATCGATAAAGTCTTCTAAATGACGTAAACGACCGTGAATGGGCGAACGATCAAAGAAATAGGCTTTATCCGTAGCACCATAACCCAGTAGATCGGGTGCAAAAATGTGATAATCTCTTTCAAGCTCGGCAATCAAAGCCGAATAGCACAATTGAGCGCTGGCACCAAAGGCGCCGTCGTGCAGCATTACAATTTTTGGATTGCCGAGTTTTCCGGCTTCAACGTAGCGGGTGTTAAAACTGCCGGCCTTTGCCCACTTGATTTCAAGAGTTGTTTTCATTTTTTCCCCTATTGCTTCCAAATCATTTGCCTCCAGACTAGTTGTTCGTACAAAAGCCTGGAGATTTTCCGCGGTGATGCCGTCCCGAAATCAACTAAAGGAAAAGCCTTTGTAATTGCGTTTTGCAATGTCATCACATCGTGCAACGTAACTTGGAAACCCACCTGCGTAGGGCATAAAAACATGCGCCTTTCCAGGAACATTTGCACCGACATACCAAGAGCTACATGTCGATCTAATAGATTTCATACCCAAGTCATGTACTTCTTTCACCCAAGCCGTTTCGGCGTCCAAATCAGCCTCAATACTCTGTTTTTCGGTTCGATCCATCCAAGCAATGCAATCTGCGATCCAATCGCCTTGGTGCTCGGCTCCCGTAACCATTGTCGCCAAGACGCCGGGACAACCCGGGCCCAACATATTGAACATGTTAGGAAACCCAGAAACGGCCAGTCCAATGTAGTTCGCTGGTCCGTCGCTCCATTTTTCGCTGATCTTTGCGCCATCTATACCTGTGATATCGATACGAATGACGCTTCCGGTTAAGGCATCAAATCCTGTTGCCATGACGATCGCATCAAGTTCATGCTCTTTGCCTTTCGCCAAAATTCCCTTTTCGGTGAATTTTTCAATGCCTGTACCGCTAACATCTACCAGCGATACGTTCGGCCGGTTGTATGTTTCAAAATAGTTTGTTCCGGACGGGATGCGTTTGCATCCATAGACTTGATCCGGGGTAAGCAAATCGGCCGTCACGGCGTCTTTAACAATTTCGCGCATTTTTGATCGCCAAAATTCGACCACCAATTCATTTGCTTTGTCATTGGTCAACAAGTCGCCAAAAGCCGCAGCGAAGGGTAAACCTCCGATCTCCCATTGTTGTTCAAATCGTTCTTGTCGCTGTTCTTCAGAAGCATCAAGTGCTGAGTCGGTATGCATGGGGAAGATAAATGCAATCGGGCTTGCCTTTGCTTTAGCCCGGAGTTCACCATACCCGGATTTGATTTCGCTAACCTCTTCGGAATCCAGTGGTCGATTTTGGGCGGGCACCACGTAGCCAGCCGTGCGTTGAAAGACGCTTAGATGCGTCGCTTCCTTAGCAATGTTCGGAATTATCTGTACACCCGATGACCCGGTCCCGATCACTCCGACCTTTTTGCCCGTGAAGTCCACACCTTCGTCAGGCCATTTTCCGGTGTGGTATACTTGGCCCTTGAAGTCGAAGGACTCTTCTGTTTGTGGTAGTAGGGTCGTGGAGAGGCATCCCACTGCCAGAATGAAGAACCGAGTGCTCAGTTCTTCTCCTTTGTCGGTTTTTACCGACCACCTGGAAGTGTGTTCGTCATAAGTCGCTGTTGTGACGCGCGTTTCAAACGTGATATTCTTTCTCAAATCAAACCTGTCTGCAACATGCTGCATGTATTCCAGAATTTCTGGCTGGCTGGCATAACGCTGCTTCCAGTTCCATTCCTGCTGCAGTTCTTCGGAAAACTGATAGGAATATTGCATGCTTTCAATGTCACATTGCGCGCCGGGATATCGGTTCCAATACCATGTACCACCAACGTCGGGGGCGGCCTCGATAACTCTAGCGTTCAATCCCATTTCGTTAAGCCGGTGAAGCATGTACAAGCCCGCGAAACCAGCGCCTACGATGACAGCATCAAGGGGTACGTTGTTTGATGCAGCATTCGTGTCGATCTGATCGGATGCAATTGGTGGCATTTTTGAGTCCTCTGCAAACTTGCAATCTACGACCGATTACCTTGCGGGGCATTCAGGCGCGTTCAGAATTTCTCTTCAACGGTGAAACAGGTCCGGCATGCAGCGATGCCGGACCTGATGGCTTGTCGGGCTTATTCGCAAGAAGCGGCGGCATGCTCGCTCAACAGTGTCCAACCGCCGTTTTCAAGCCTCATAACATAGCCGGGAAGCTTCGCGTCGCCTGTTTCTCCAAAGCATGCCTTGCCAATAACGCCGTTCAGTTCAGCGGTATTCAGGCCATCGCGGATTTGTGTCCGCTCTTCCGCGAGTTTGCTCGGGTCACCAGTTATGCCGTGTTCACGCATGACTTGTGCAATTGCCAACACCGCATCATAGGCTGATGCGTCAACTTGGTGCGGGAAGGGTCGATCTATGCCAACTTCCTTGGCAGCGGCATTGAACTTTTCGCTAAACGCTCTGGTATTGTCGTCCCGGTCCGCCCAAAAATAAGTTGCAAGTACACACCCTTCGCAATCACTTCCCATTCCAGGAATGATCAGCGGATCACCCAATACACCGGGTCCAACAATGGGCGTGTCAATTCCCTGACGCCGCATTTCCTTGACGAAGCGTATAGCCAAAGGAACGATCCCACCAAACCCGATGTAATCTATGTCCATCTCCTTCAACTGGGCGACTTGGGGTGCAAGGTCAAAGGCTGCAACAGAGAAACCGATAGGTTCTGAAGCGGTTTCAACACCAAATTTCTCAAACAACGGGGCCATAATTTGCAGCCCAACAGCTTTGGAAATAAAGTCATCGGTTCCATATACAATGACGGCTTTGTTTAAGTCGCCAGCTCCCTTCAACGTCTTAATGACGCGGACCATTTGTGGGAATTCACCGATGGTGTACCGAAACGCGTAAGAAAACTTGTCAGCCATCTTGGGTGCCGTCGAGGCATTGGAAATCTGGACGATGCCCTCGCGTTCGCCCGCAGGAAAGGCAACCCTCACTTCGCCAGACGAAAACGGGCCTACGATTGCTAGTGCGCCATCGTCTTTTCCCAGCTTACGTACAGCCAATGCCGCTTGCTTGGGATCCCCTCCAGTATCAAACTTGACAGCCGTAAGCATCTCACCATTGATACCGCCGGAAGCATTGATGTCTGCGATTGCCAGGTCGAACGCGACCTCGGATGCTCGGCTGATTGTTGCATAAGGCCCGGAACTTCCGTAGCTTAGGCCAATTGGTATGTCGGCTGTTGCCGATGAGACCGTTAGTGCAGCCGCACCGGCGAGAATACAAACTTTTGCTAAAGCGTATTTCATGTTGCGCATGGTGTTTCCTTTTTGCTCTGCCCTATCTTAAGAGTGGGCAACGGGATTGAGGCGGTGCGATGGGATTTATATTCTTTTTCCATCAACCGCCGAGATAGGCTTGCTCGAGTTTACCTTCTTCACTCGCCAATTCGGATGGGGTTCCAGACATGACAGTTCTGCCCAGTTCCTGAACGTAACCTCGATGAGCCACCTGTAGCGCCTTGTGAGTGTTTTGTTCGACCAACAAGATCGAAAGCCCATCGCGATTAAGTTGCTTAATCAGATCAAAAAGCATGGTCACAAGTCGTGGACTAAGTCCAAGAGACGGCTCGTCCAGCATCAATAACTTGGGTTTGGCTAAAAGCGCACGACAAACGGCGAGCATCTGTTGCTCACCCCCTGACAAAACAGCAGCTGGCATGTTTCGTCGATCTGCCAGGTTTGAAAACCTTTGATAGAACCCATCAATTTCGGCGTGGACATCGTCAGACCTGATCTGTGCGCCGACGAGAAGGTTCTCGTGGACAGTAAGGCTCGTAAAAATTTGACGTCCCTCGGGAACCAGAACCAACCCTTGGGAAACCCGCCGCGGCGCATTGAGTTTGTTCACAAGCTGGCCATTGAAAATCACGTCTCCGGTGGATCGAACAATTCCTGATATCGCCTTGAGAAGAGAACTTTTGCCAGCACCATTTGCGCCCAGAACGGTTACGATCTCGCCCTGATCGACAACAAGATCCATCGCCTTAACTGCATGAGTGCGCCCATAACGAACATCAAGACCAGACACTTCAAGTAACATTGCTGTCCCCCTCGAAATCAGAGCTGCCTGCTTCATCGTCTTCGTCACTGCCCAGAAACGCTTCACGAACATCTGGATCCAGGCTTACATTGTCGGGCGAGCCTTCGAATATTTTGACGCCAAAGTTGAGAACAACGACGTTGTCACAAAGGTTTCGAACGAAGTGCATATCGTGCTCAACGACCAGAATCGTGATACCCTTTGAGCCCACTCGTTGAAGCAAAGCCAGCAAGTCTTCGGTTTCAGCTTCGTTCAATCCCGCGGCTGGTTCATCCAGCAGCAAAACTGACGGCTCCGATACGATTGCGCGTACAATTTCGATGCGCTTTTGAATGCCGTAGGGCAGATCAGCCACGATCTGGCCCGGATACTCTTCGAGCCCTGCATCGTGCAGAGCGCGCCTGGCCTGACTAGTCCAGCGATTTTCAGGCAGCAGCCCCAGAGGGAATAACTGGTGTCGCAACGATCGCGCTCGGCAATGTTGCCCCAGCATAACGTTTTCGAGGGCGCTGAGGTGCGGCATGAGTCTAATGTTTTGAAAGCTGCGCGACAGGCCGTTTGAAATTCGATCTTGCGCCGGAATGTGAGTGATCTCTTTACCGTTCAGTTTCACCGAACCACTATCGACCGGGTAAACACCGGTCAGCAGGTTGAATACGGTTGTTTTTCCGGCACCGTTAGGGCCAATCAGCGCAGTTTTGCTGCCAGTTGGCACGTCAAACGAAACGTCGTCTGTGACAACAAGACCGCCAAAGCTTTTTGACACCCCCGATAAAGACAGCGCAATGTTGCTCATTCTCCTGCCTCCAATGCTCGGCTTTTGCGGGTGAACATCTTTGTCAACATAGTTCGGGTTACGATGCCCTCAGGGCGGAAAACCATCATCAGAACAATGATCAATCCGAAAGCCACGAGCCGACCATCTTCAATCCAACGCTGTCCGACTGCACTCCCAAATGCTTTCAAGAGCTCCGGAACAAACGTAAAGAAAAGTGCTCCGATAAACGGTCCCAGGGCAGTCTGCGTGCCGCCCAAAAGAACGTAGAGCAGGATGTAAATCGATAAGAGCATATTGAAGTTTTGAGTCTCGACGTAACTGTAGTGGTGGCCATAAAGCGCGCCGCCAAAAGCCAGCAGAGCCCCTCCGAGAGTGAAGGCCCAAACACGTACCATCCGCGCGTTGACACCAAACAATATGGCAACGCTTTCGTCGTCGTGAACCGAGCGCATAGCCAATCCGAAACGTGTCGACATGAAGTAGAAGCACAGTACGGCAACCGCGACGGCCGAGATGATGACGACGTAGAAGGGAATGAAGACCTCTACAGGCATTCCCGCAGCACCACCGAGAAATTCGGCATTGATGACTACGCCCGCGACGACCTCTGCAAAGGCAAAAGTTGCTAAGACCATGTAAACGCCTCTGGTCCTAAGTATTGGAAATGATATCAGGAAAGCGATAGTACCGACGAACAACACTGCGATTGGGATTCCCAAGACGATGGATAATCCCAACCCGTCAAATCCATTGGTCAGGTAGCCACTTGCGTAGGCTCCGAGTGTAACGAACCCCGCAGCACCAAGGTTCAGTTGCCCAGACGATGCCGCTAGAAACACCCCATAAGCGTAGATCGTGTTAATGCTCAGTATGACCAAGAGGCCTTCGAGTTCTCCGCTCATCTCAGAATTTCCCTTTGCCGATAGACGTGTGGCCGAACAACCCTGTTGGGCGGATGATCAGAAGGAGCAGCAGCAGACCCCAAATCGAAATTTTCACGGCTGATGCACCCAAGAAGTAGATCGAGAGAACTTCGAGCATTCCAATTAACAGCCCGCCAAATATTGCGCCCCAGACGTTCCCCAACCCGCCCAGCACCATTCCGGCGATAGCAATCGATGCGACACGATCACCGACGTAGGCATCGACTGTGGTGTAGTTGAGGGTAAATAATATGCCCGCAGTGGCGCTCAGCAGCCCGGCAATAATGTATACGATCGGAACAATCTTCCCGACATCGATTCCCATTAACAAAGCAGTATCTGGCCGTTCGGCGATGGCTCGCAGAGCCCGTCCAAGTTTTGTTTTTTGCAAAAGAAAACTCAGTAGGAAGACGATGATCAGTGACAAGATTAAGCTGATGGTCTGTGGTACGCTGAACTGGATTGAACCGATATAAAAACTCGCGTTTCCGAACGGGGAAGCAACGGTCATCACATCCGATCCCCAAATGCTGATCACCAAATGTTCAAAAGCGATGAGAAAGCCCAACGAGCTGACCAGCGGCAACGCATGTTCTGTTGAATCGCCATATTTGGTTTTTGTGTATCGATAGGTGAAGCGCTCGATCACGAGAGAGGCAAGTGTCACTACAATGATCGCAAACAAAGCACCTGCAATCCATCTGTTGTCAGCCCCTAAGAGCGCAACAAGAACACCGTCGACGTCCGCACCAAATCCCCCTGCCATAGTGGCCCAAGTCGTCACCGCGGCCACCATAAAAAGGGCGGGAATGGTAAAATTCAGGAAATTCAGCATTCCCACGATCAATGTAAACGCCACGGCAACCATCACATAGAGGCCACCCAGCATTAACCCATTGACGATTTGCTGGATCAGGATGCTCATTTGTTCTTGCCCCCTACGCCGAAGCTAAGTTCGGCCTGCCCTGGAGCAAAGCGACCGCTAACTGCGAACTGATATGCAATGCGGGTCTGTTCACTTGTCATTTGGTCGATTTCAAACCGCATTTTGGATCTCCCAGTAGCGCCGCGGTCGGTTTCGCCCGAATCCACTAATAGCACTGTATTGTGAGTGTGACATTTTACAACAATTTTATTGCGTCACCCAGACATACCGGAATCTGAGGCAGTGCCATTACTGACAATGCGCACAAACACTGAGTTCGGCATGCCGGTAAAGTTCCTCCTAGAATCTAAAAGCCAGTAGCCGAGAAAGCATTATTGTGATTGACCTGAACGGCGTGAACAACTCACACATCAGCGCCACCAGACAGTTGACTGGGCTATTGGCAGTTGGGCTAGATCGGACATCAAGTGTAAGTTACGTTCCAATTTTCGTTTACGACCGTGCCCGACTGCCGGATCATCTTGGAAACCGGGCAAAACCTTCCCACGTCTGACTTGAACAGCTCAATCTCTTCTGGGGTCGAGTCGGTCGTCACGGTAATTTCCACATCAATTTGCGGAAATGGAACCTGAACCTCTTCTATCAACGCGACACCACGACGATCAAATTTCGTAACCACGTCGATACTCATATAGGCCAGGGTCACACCAAGGTTATCTGCAACCTTGTGGGAAATTACGGACAGGCAACTCGCCAGCGCGACAGGGATGGTTTCTGTTGGTGAGGGGCCAAGATTGGTTCCACCGCGTGCGATCGGTTCATCAATGGTTACCGTCAGATCCCTGATTGCCACATCCGTTCGCGAATGACTAATAACCGTCGCTTCAGCTTTGATGTCGACGATTGTTTTTACCTTGATGGCCATTTGCGGTGTCTCCCCATGATAAATTCGAACCAGCGGCTTCCGCCAAGTTATCCGAGATTTATAGTCAACGACTGAAACATGTCAATTGATATTGTTGTGAAATGTCACTGAGGCTCAAAAATGAAGGCCAGGCAAAAAGGTGTACTGAAGAAATTTCGTTGCCTTTAGAAGGTAATTGTGCTGGATTTCCTTACCGTTTAGTGAAATATCAAGGCCATGGCAGAGAAATTGAAAAGCGCAAAAGATATGGTGAAATCAAAAACTTACGCGAGCCAGCGCGAAGGTGCGTATGAGGCAATAAAGCAGCGTATCATTACATTGGTCTACAAACCTGGCGCGTATTTGAACGAAGCCATGTTGAGTGCCGACCTGGAATTTGGAAAAACCCCGATACGGCAGGCGATTGATCAACTTCGGCTTGAAGGCATGCTAGATGTCATGCCCCGTAAAGGGTTGATAGTAAGGCCAATTTCATTTGATGAAATCAAGCAAATAGTCAACGTTCGCATCATTTTGGAAGGCCACGCTGCGGCCTTAGCTGCAGACCGCAGCAACCAGGATGACATTACGCGGCTGTCCAGCATTCTCGACCGCTCAAAACTTGCAGCCGAAGCCCAGGATACCGTTACTTTGATGGAACTGGATCGTGAATTTCATACCGTGATCTCCAGCGCATCAAGGGAACAGGTTCTCTCTGACATTTTAGCGGGATTGCATGATCGCTCCCTGAGGCTGTGGTTCGTATCTCTGAGCGAGAGACAACAAGCCCAGAACATCCTAGATGAACATCAGGCGATATTTGAAGCGCTTCAAACGCGCGACCCCGTGGCCGCTCGCAAAGCCGCAGAGCATCATATCAGATCTTTCCTTACGAATATCAGCCGCGATATCTGATCCGGCTCAGTCACCCATTTCCAGTGAATGGGCATCGTAGCGGTGGCGAATGCTGCGGTTTAACACTGAATCGCGCAGTTCCATCTCGAATGATTGCGCCGGTCTGACTCCTCCGTGAACCGCAAGGGTTCCACAATACATCACCAACCCGTTTCGTTCGCCTCCTCTATCTTCAAACTCCTTCAAAAGGTCCATCGGATCTTTCATCGTTGTCACTGGCCCTTCCTGGTAGAGCGCCTTTTGCCCATCAATGACAGCATGAGAGCGTAACGCCAAACTCTCCCAGTGATCGCAGATGTCACTATATTTCCAAACCGCAGCTGAGACGGGCTTGGGGCAAACCTGTTTGGAGACCGTCACGTTTGTTTTCTCGACCTCCCGGTCAGTGTGGTCTGATCCCAGCCCAACAAAAATTTCATCTTTGTCGATGTAGAGGACGAATTCAATTTCCCCACTCGAATGATCTCCAACAACTTCAATCGATGTGTCTGTAGTCAACAAATTCAAACCATTTCGATAGTATTCCGGCATTCTTTTTGGCCGGGCTATTCCGATTTCTTCAAGCTCGGCGACATGCGCTTCCATCGCCTCGCGATTGCGACCTGTCCAACCCGCAATGACCAAATTCTTCGCCTCAAACGGTCTTGAATAATGGCCTTCACGGCTCTCTACGGTAAGATTAAGGTTCACTTTATTCTCCCACTGCATAGCAGTTTGCTTGGCGTTAAAAGATGTTTGATCGCTCATACTGTTCCGGCCACAGATTCGAATTGTGTTTTAGGGCGTTGGCGGCACGCAAAGGCCAATGCGGATCGCTCATGAGTGTGCGACCCAGGGCGACGACATCGCTCCAGCCATTAGCAATGATTGCTTCTGCAAGATCAGGACTGTTGATCAGGCCAACACTTGCCGTCAACAAACCTGTTTTCTGTTTAATCTCTTGGCTAAACTTGGTCTGGTAGCCCGGGTGGATCGGAATCTTCTGACGCGGGTCGTTGCCTCCCGAGGAGCAATCGATCAGATCGACATCCCCCCGCTCCTCCAGAATATTACAAAGTCGCACACTGTCTTGGACGTCCCACCCGCCTTCGACCCAATCGGTAACAGACAGACGGACAAACAATGGCAGATCGGAAGGCCACTCTGCGCGAATGCCGTCTAAGGACTCCAAGAAAAACCGGACCCGGTTTTCAAAGGAACCACCATATTTATCGGTCCGCAAGTTGCTGAGCGGCGAGAAAAATTGATGAAACAAATAGCCGTGAGCTGCATGTATTTCCAGGATCTTAAATCCGGCCTCTCGCGCGCGACGAACTGAATGAACAAGAGCATCTATATTCTTGGAAATTTCGTCACGCGACATGGCTTTTGGGACCAGAAACCCATTGGCATAGGCCTGCGACGAGGCACCAATTGTTTGCCACCCCCCATCATCCGGCAACACCTGCGAGCTTCCCTCCCAGGGACGGCCTACGCTGGCTTTACGACCAGCATGGCCCAGCTGTATCGCCGGTGTTGCACCATTTAACTCAACAAACTCGGCGATCCGCTTCAGCGCATCGCGTTGTTCATCGCTCCATAATCCCAGACAGTGCTTGGTGATACGGCCGCGTGGTTCCGTGTGGACTGCCTCAGTTGATACGATCCCAGCGCCACCGACTGCGCGCGCGCCGAGATGCACGAAATGCCACTCATTTGGCATCCCGTCGCTGGCTGAATACTGACACATCGGCGATAACATGATCCTGTTTCGGACCGTGACCGATCGTATCTTAAGCGGACGAAACAGATGAGGATTGGGATCACGGCGTAGAATGCGGCGTTCGTTTTCGCCGCTTGTTCTTGAATCCAATTTTTTGGTGTCTGGCCGTGTCGTCATGTCGAGTGCCCTTGTGACTGCAAGTTCGCCCAAGCAGGCTAACATGCGTGTAACATTTTACAATAGCTTTTCAGTGGTTTTATACTTCGAGAGCTTCCATTAAATTGGCTACAGACGTTGGAATACACACTTAAATCGAGCCGACAGGTAAAGGTGATCGCTTTAAGTGCCCGTCGCCTATTGTCCGAAATAGCGAAAAAGATCATCTCTTAGCGTCTTGGAACATCCTAATATTGCTTATCGCATGTTGAGCATCATTCGAAGAATGGTGACATTCATACTCGATGCAACATAGGTAAAATTGGGCTCGCAGTCGTCCTTTGCTGTCGCAAAAACTCTTATTGGCGTGTCTGCAGTGAAGCCGAAGTAAGTTTTTGGGCTATAGTACGTCGTCAGCGCCTTGTTGATGTTTGGGCTGGAGGGTTGGATGGAGAGAAAATTATGCCGAGAGTCCAGCTTCCCGCCGTCACCCCTAAACGCAGAGCTTGGAACAAGGGTCGCCTTGTCGGGCAAAAACGCCCACTACTTCTCAAGCAAGTTTGGGCCATCCGTGCACGCCTTGAACTAGCGGACAATCTTCGCGATCTGGCTCTGTTCAACGTCGCAATCGACAGCAAGTTGCGCGGTTGCGACCTGGTTGCGCTCAAGGTCGTCGATCTCATCAGGGATGACAGGGTGCGGGAAAGAGTGTCCGTCGTTCAAAGCAAAACGAACAAACCCGTGCAGTTTGAACTGGCTGAAAACACGCGGGATACCGTGACGAACTGGATCAGTTCTACGGAAATGATAGGACGCCAGTTCATGTTTCCAAGCCGTTTTCATGATCGGCCGCATATCTCAACACGTCAGTATGGGCGCTTGGTTCGGGATTGGGTTGTCTCGGTTGGTCTGGAACCCAGCGGTTACGGCACCCATTCCATGCGCCGAACTAAAGTGGCGGAAATCTATCGAAAGACAGGCAACCTGCGCGCTGTTCAGCTTCTGCTTGGCC
>ERZ1048872.1603-NODE-1603-length-18309-cov-7.817574_pt1 | contig 18309 bp, 9 predicted proteins | sample MGYA00383100_ERZ1048872 | MGnify/ENA primary metagenome ERZ1048872 (study PRJEB29581, sample SAMEA5548370) | metagenome | biome: marine; feature: coastal; material: water | depth 50 m | study: Short-term variability in the microbial, nano- and picoplankton...
AGTTTTTTATTCTTCAGATGCTCCTTGGCCAACTTGTGCGGATGAAACTGGAAATACATTGGAATTGATAAGCCCAGATTTAGACAACGCATTGCCAGAAAGTTGGAACTGTATCAATGAAAATGGAAGTCCAAATGCCGCTAATAGTGATGGACTTTCCATTGAAGATGTTGATTCTAATGCGATAGCACTGTATCCAAATCCTGTAAAAGATAGACTTTATATTTCAGGAAATTCAGAACGTTATGACATTGAAGTGTATTCATTGCTTGGACAGCGTGTAATGACTGTTTCCAATGTCGATGAAATAGATGTAACTTTATTAAATGAAGGTGTTTACTTGATACGCGTAAGCAATGAAACTACAACGACCGTAAAACGCATTGTCAAGTTTTGATAAAACCTGACAATGTGTTTTGTAGTACGTTAACTTTTTTACTAGTAAACGTATTCTTACCTTACCAGAATCCACTTAAGATCACTTAAAAAGTTTGAACTTCTGCAAGTTTTGGGCCTACGTTACTAATATCAATAGAAAAATGCATAAGTTTAGTTGTGCATTTTTTTGTTTCAAATGTTTTCATGGCTAAAGTATGCAGCATGTGCTTTATTCTTTTAGAGCATCGTTTGTGCTTTAATAAAATGAGCTTATCTAAATTTTAGAATTCTTTTTATATTTAAGCTATGATCTACTTTTTTCAAGTTGTCCTTTTTTTATAATGTCGTTAATTCCATCCCATAGAGCAATTCGCTTTTTCAATGCCTCTTTAGCCACTGTCAGGGTTTCACTCCATTTGTGATCGTCTTCTCCACAAAGTTCAGATAACATCTTTAGAGATAATGGTCCATGTTCATCCCCGTCTAATTCAATATGTCGTTTTAAGTAATATTTTAACTTGCTGTACGATTTATTTTCAGATTCTGCAGATTTTAAAATTTCAATAAACATGTCGGGGATAATACCCTCCCTTCCAAGGGTGAATGCAGAAGCAACAAGATGTGGTTTATTGGTCTCAATAATAGAAAACGTGAATTTCACGAAGTCAGCAACTCTCTTATCAATATTGATTTGGTTTAATGCATTATCTATTGTGTAGTTACTAGTAATAAGTTTTATGAATTTATTGATTTCTGCAGTACTTGCATTAGCTTGGTCCATTGCATCTAAGTACATTTCAAAATGACTTTTTGGCTCTCCTAACTCATTAATATCGCTCTCTTCACCATGAACAATTTCATTTATAAATCGCGATAAGGTAGAATTTTTTGCGGGTGTCCAGGGTGTTTTAACGGTTGTTAATCTAGCTTGAAGATATTTTAACAGTGACATAAAGTCCCAAACAGCAAATACATGGTTTTCCATAAAGATTTTGATGTCATCAACATTCTTTAAATTATCATAAAGTATATGTTTTTGCAATCTGTTTCTAAGTTCAGAAATTTCGCGTTCTATGTATTGTATTTTAGTCATTATATTTTATTAGACCACTGTAAAGATGACTACTAAAGCTTATTTAATACTACAAATTTAAGAAATATTTACCTAACAGTTAGGTGCTTAATTAACAGTTTGAAGCATAAGTTTAAATTAAATATAAGTATCGCTGAATAGTTTAAATGATCATTTTTTATGTAGAGATTGAAGCAATATTTAGACGGTTATCTCACTAAGGCGAAGTGTCCTTTGAGTGTTATTTTTTGTGCATTAATCACCACAGAGCCGTAGTACCAGTAATCCGTAGATGGTAGATTAATGTTGTTTAGTGTGCCATCCCAACCTCGGCTATTTTTATTTAGGGTGAAAATATATTTCCCAAATCGATCAAAAATATTTAGTTCTAAATACTCTAATTGATTGGCACCTTTAATTTCCCAGAAATCATTTTTAGCGTCATTATTTGGAGTGAAAAATTTTGGAGCGTCAAATACAAAGACCTCAATACTTAAACTCTCGCAGCCATTAATATCAATGACTTCCAATGTATGTGGTCCTGCGGCAACATTACTAAACGTTGAACTGTCTTGTGGGTTACCATTATCTAGAGAATAAACATATTCTCCATTACCTTGTACTGCAACACTAATGGTGTTTAGAGGCGAGAAATTTGATACGCTAATAGTTGTTATTTCAGCTGAAGAAGAACTTATAACTTCAAAATAGTTTTCTGAAGTACATCCGTTTTCAGAGGTAACTATTACCCAATAGTTACCGGTTTCATTAATGTCAATTACAGCAGTGGTGGCTCCTGTAGACCATAAATACGTGTCATTATCAGTAGCCTGTTGCGCACTAACAATAAGTGGTACATCGTTTACACAAAGTGCCATGACAGGATCTAAGTTTAACACAGGGTATTGCTGCAGTATAACATTAAAGTTTGTAATTGAGTAACAGCCCGTTGTGTTATTTTCAATTCTTGCATAAATTAATTCATTATGCTGACTATTATAAATGTGTGAAAGGGTACCCGTCGCATTTTGTGCATTTTCTATAGTATTGTAATAGCGCACTGTAAAAAGTGATGGATCTTCATTTTGTAATAGTAAGGTATTTTGGGTTTCTAAATTTATAGTTTCTACACCGTCGTTATCGGTATCACAAATTGCTAAAATTGGGATTGACTGTACTATTGGAATAGGATTTATTTGAAGCATAAAAGGATAAACGACATAACAATCTGTATTTACATTTGCGACTCTTACATAAAGATTGTCTGCTGTTGTAGTTGGGTTATAGGGCCCAGTGATGGCATTAGTTTCTACAAAAGCATCTTCTGAATTTAAGTAATAGGCATAGCTCTTATTAAACGTATTATCTGTAACTATACTATTTATAAGGCTTAAATCAATATGGTCTGCTTCATTCTCGCAGATATCATAGCTTATAAAATCATTAATTACCGGTGGTGGGTTAACTACAAGATCTATGGGAAATGAGAAAAAGCATCCGGAAATTGTATTGACTACTTTAACGTAAATCGTTTGTGGATTACTGATATTACTGTAGTTGTTAATGGTGTCGATACTGTTGCTATTGTCTAATAAATCTGTCTCATTTTCAAAATAGCTTACTTCGATATTTAATAATCTTATATTAAATATAAAATCTTCGATTGTATTAAGGTCAAATGAATTTAAACCATCATAATCGTCATCACAGACCTCAATGGACTGTATTTGATTAATCTCTGCTACCAAATAAACATCAAGTAAAAAGCTAGTTATGGGTTGGCATAAACCACCATTATCTACACGTGCAAAAATTTCTTGTGGATTTGAAGTGTTTGTATAATTGTTAGGTAACGCATTAGTATTAGTTATTGCATCTTCATAGGAGCCGTAAAACGAAAAGTTGAGATTATCGGCAATACCGAAACTCATTTCAATAGCTTTTTCAGATAGATCAAAGGTTTCAAAACCATCATTAGTAATATCGTCACACAAAAACATATCACTAGGTTCATTAAAAAAAGGGCTTGAAGATGCTATTAGTTCAAAATCTGTTATGGTATAACAATTAGGATCATTTAGGTATTCCACCCTTACCCTTATGGTTTGTGGATTGACTATATTTTGATAGTTGTTGTTTTTATCTATGGCATTAGTGGAATTAAGCGCATCATCAGTAGTCTCAAAATAAAGTACATTTAAGCCTTCAAGATCTCCGGTAATATCTATATCTTTATTAGCCAGAATAAAATCACCTATACCATCGCTACTATCCTCGCAATATATATAAGGTGATATCGTTTGTAATTGAGGTTCTACGTTTATAAAAATAGGATATGGTACTATTTTAAAGCATCCTGTTAGAGTATTTGTAATACGAATGTAAATCTCAGTACTTTGGGTAAAGAAGTTCGTTGGGTTAGTCAGAGCATTTGTATTATTTACAGCATTATTCTCGGTGATATGAAAACTAATATCGCGATTATTAAGATTAGGAATGATAGTTTCGGTTGCAGTGACCAAATTTATGGTATAATAACCATCCAAATCATCATCACAAATAAGTGTGGCTGGGATATTGTTTGTTTGTGGTGCGGGCAACACATTGTACGAAAATTGATTTACAGAATAACATCTGGTGTTGGTATTCGTAATCCGTGTATATAAAACTTGCGGATTAGTTATATTGTTAAAATTATCTATTAAATTATTGGTGTCGGTATTGGCATCTTCTTCTGTAAGATAATATTGTACTGAAAAACCAGCGGCACCGTTTAGGACTGAATTTGTAAAGGTTTGAGCTAAATCTAAGGCTGTAAAAGTCGAGGTGTTTTCACCACATACATCAATAGTGCCAATTGGGGGGAATTCAGTTATAGGCTCTAGATTAACTTCTATTTCTGCTAAAACTGGCGTAGTACAGTTTTCTGTATTTATGCTGGTATAGAGTATAAATTGTGCTATGCTTATGGTTTGAGGAATGGTTGGATCTAAGGCATCGGTCTCACTATCTCTATCAACTTCAGTGCCGTAATAAGTTATAGATGTGGGTATTGTCATATTAGAACTAAGGGCAATGGTTATAGCATCTAATTCATACGTTTCAATCCCATCATTATCTGTATCACATACTGTGTAGGGTTCGTTGTAGAGATTAGTTTTTACGTAATTATGAAAAAGATCAATAGCTCCGATACTAAAGCATCCGGTTATGGTGCTCTCGAACCTTACAAATACCCTTTGTAGGTTTATGGTGCTATTACTAAAGCTTGTTGTATTTATAATTGGGTTGGCATTGTTTGTAGCGTCTTCTAAGGTCTCAAAAAATAGAATATTAATATCTGAGATATCTGTTATAAAGTTGTTTAGGGCATCATTTAAATTAAATTCAGAAATTCCAGTATCATCAGTCCCACATGCATTGAGTATGGTAGTAGGTTGTAGTAATATTGGAGGGTCAATGAGTGTTACACTGAAGTTATTTGTAGTGCTACAACCGTTAAGCGTGTTTGTTATTCTTACATATATTAATTCTTCTACTATGGCTGTTGTATAATCAAAATTAGTAATTGGAAATTCACCACTTACGGCATCAATTTCACTAGCATGGAAACTTACCTCCAGATTGCTTTGCGAACTTATTATTTCTAATAAAGTGGTATTGAGGTTCCAATCACCATTAGTACAATTTGTGATATTAGAAGGTGGGGTGTAGGCGATATTAGCGTTAAGCAAAACTGCAACAGAATCTTCAATAATACAATCTAAAACTGATGCTTTTAGGGTGTAATTTCCAGATTGTATAGCTGTAAAGTTAGCCTCATTCGCTCCTGCGATGAGTACGTCATTAAAAAACCATTGGTAAGTGCTTAATGCATTGCCAGTATCACCGTTGAGCTCAATATTAGAATCACAAACGTTTAAATCATCACCTAGGTCAATAAAAGAAGTGGGGGATAAGGCCTCAATAAAAAGCGCAGAATCTAATTCAGAATCATAAACATCTGCTACAATAAATTTTATCGTATAACTGGTATTAGCAATGACATTAGCTTTGGCTTGTAGTACTTTTGTACGACCATTAAAATTTGTTGCACCTACATTGTAGCCTTCAAAATATTCAGGATATGAAGCCTCACAAAATCCTACAATTTCACTGTGTATAATATTAGAGTTTGCATTTATATTGGTATTAGGGACTACGGCAATATTGGTAAAAGGATCTTCAGTGCCAGTAGGCTTAATTAAAATAGCATATGCATCTGAGAGTGAGCATGGATTTTCTAAGTAATATTCTTCTGAGGCTATGATGTAATTAAATTTTATTTCATCACTTTGTGTCGTGAATTCGAATGTTATTTCTGTGGCATTGTAAGTATTCTCTATTCCTAAAGCGGCTTCTGCTGCAGGACTTCCTGTCCATGTTGTATCTCCCGAGTTTAATAGGTTGCTCGTAGTAATGTATTCAACATTACCGCTAGTGATAACTATACCTTCATTAAAGGGAAAGTTTGTATTTGTATTTTCAAAATTCCCATAACTTTTTATGTTATTTATGCCGCCATCACTATTAGAAGCTACATTTATAGCCTCGTTACAAGCATTAAATAAAGAAGAATTTATGAGTTCTGTTGCATCAAGGCTCGGCGTAATTGAAATTTGCTGAGCATTGCAGTTCATAGAAAACAACAGGCCGAAAATTATAAAAGTAAAATAATATTTCATTTGTAACACGCCTACTAGTCGATAGCGTTATATGTCTAATACTAGTAAATTTAAATTTAAATTTTTATTTACTCGTAAAAAAACATACAAGTTGCAAATATTTACTTTTAAAGGTCGTTAACAGGAAAATTTGGCAGCGTGTTTTATATGTTAAAAAATAAAACTTTTCGAGATGCACTTCTCAATTAGCGTTATCTTAGTTCATCTTTTTCACACGCAACGCAGCAAGCAATACATTTGTGGTTGCAAAACTGTTGTGGTTTTAGCAGTTCATTCACATATTATAGGGATGCATAAAATCTTAAATAGTCGTTTGGTGCAATGCGCTATAATTTCTAGAATTACTTACAGTCTCAAGACCACCTGCAAGATATATTGGAAGTGATGATTAGCATAATTATCACCTATGTCACTATGGTTTATAGCCAATTTACCAATTAAACTACCTTTGGGGCCAAAAGATTTATTTTTTATGAAGCATAATTTAAATCTTTCCCTAAAATTTGCGGATATATTTCTGTTTTCTAAATAAAAATAGCCCAGTCCAGCTCTAGCATAAAAGTCTGGCCATTCGGTGTTAGGAAGCAGGCATTCACCAAACTCGTAATGAAGAGACGTGACAATTGTAAAATAGCTGCGATCGTTACTCAGTGAACCTGTCTCATCGATTGGCTCACCTTCACTATAGCCATTTAAGTCTGCCATTATTTTAATAGAAAATGTGCCCAACCATATTGTTTCACCAGAAACAGAACAAGAGTTGCTAAAAGCCCAGTCCTCTCAGGTTTTTTTTTGGGATTTAGTCCCTTGAGAATTTATGGTGTTAACTCCAATACTTAATAATCATTCATCTTCTTCAATAGACCGATCGGATTGGCGATATGTTAAATTGATGAAAAATAAAAATGTCAATTATAATAGGAATATTTCATAAAAATATATAACATTACGCATTGTATTAAAATGAAAAATATTAATTTTGTGATATAACCGAATCTAAAATAGTGCACTGTATGTTCTTTAATATAAAAAAAATAAGCTTTCAGGAATATCTAATTATTACAGCAGTATTTTTTATTTCATTTTACAGTATACAAGGCCAGGAGAACACTTCATTCTCTTTCTCAGCAGGGACAAATATCATAGACAACAGTAACGGTATTGATTCTAACGGTGCTATTACTCAAAATCCAAAGGCTCCGTGGGATGCTAAACGACTAGAATATAAAAGGCCTTTTTTTTTAGAGGCAGAATTAAGGCATAAGAATTGGGCTATTTCTGTAATGGGAACAACTAATAAGTTTCAGTTACCTCGACTGAATGAGGCAGGTAATGCTTTTGTAAATAAGGACTACGATTTTTTTGCAATAGATATAACTAATAAATTCTTTGTAGACCATTATTTGTTTGATAATGAATCTATAGATCTTTACGCTGGTTTTGGTTTTGGTTTTCATAAAGTAGCGGAAGGTAAAGCCGGAACTGTTAATGTTAATTTAGGATTTAATTATTGGCTTACAGACCATTTTGGTATCTCGGCCCAGGCTATGGGTAAAAAAGGTTTTGATGATGAGGTCTTGTATGTAGGCAATTATTATCAGTATAATTTGGGATTAAGTTACCGTATTGAATCTAAAAATAAAAAAGAGAACTTAGAAAAAGAAAAAGATCCAATTATAGAAGAAAAAAGTGTGAAGAAAGCCTTGTCAGAAGACAATGTAGACTTAAAAGAACCGGTTGTACAAGACCAAGCAGAAAATGAAAAAGAAGTAGCGAAAGAAAAATCACCATTAGATATTTTAGTCGAGAAATTGAAAGTAATTGGCCCTGTATATTTTGATCGTAATTCGTCATACTATGATAAGATTGGTAAAGCAAAACTTAGCGATATCTATAATTTATTAAAATCCACGCCTTCACTAAAATTAAGAATTGATAGTTATACCGATTCAAAAGGTACTGAAGCGTATAACATGTTTTTATCAGATAGGCGTTTAAATCGTGTAAGGCAGTATTTCATTGGTTTAGGTATTAATCCGTCTCGTATACAAGGCGTTTCAAATGGTGTTGACCTCAATAGCCCATGTGTGTTACAAAATACAGCATGTACCGAGCAAGAGTTTGCGCAACAGCGAAGAGTAGAGTTTACGATAAAGAGTTATTAAGATGGTGTTAATGGCATTTTATAGTTGCGTCACGTCGCGTGATGTTTTACTGCCAAAGTAAAGTGAAAATAGTATCGAAGATCCATCGCATCAAATGATTTTATATACCGAATAGTATCGAGATACAGCTCTTAACTAAAAAATTTGGCTTTTAGCAATTGTATAAGGCGTTTGCGATCCTGCCATGCTTCTAATCTGTAGTTTTTATAGGTTAAAAATACACTTAATCGCACCAAAATATCTTTTGAGTGGCGTACACTGTTTGCATAGTAAAAATAAAATTCACTAAGTAGTGTTTTTTTATTTTGGCTGTGTTTAAATATATATTGTCTTAATAGTAGACCTTTACTTTTACATTTATATGTGTCAATTTCTTTAAAATAGAATTTTACTTTTGCTAGAAAGGATTCATGGTATTTACCTTTGTTCCATAAAGATTTTAAAGTATCATCTGGTTCGTTCTGGTAAAGACAAAGAAAATCATAAGCATTTCTAAATTTTAATTTTGCATAGAGGTAACCATAGTCGTTAATTTCAAAATTTAGGATTATATTTTCAATTAAATAGTCTTTTGACGGAACGTAATAACCGTTGATAAGTATTTTATGAAGTAACACATCATTAGTGTTGAGATACGTATTAAAATATTTGTGTAATATGTTTCTGTGCAGCTCAACAGCTGCAATACCATTATCTTGCAGGATGAGTCTAGTATCGTGATGATACTCAAAATATTTAGCTCCAAAGGTAGTTTCATTATACGAGTAACCATTGTTTCGTAATAGTGTTGATGCTGTTTCAATTTCGCTATTTGGAAGTAGTACATCTATATCCCCAATCATCCGTTCACCAAAATCTTTATAGTAACCAGACACTAATAACGCCGCACCTTTTAAAAATACATGATTAATATTATTAGATTTAAGCAGCTGGCTTAAAGCTTCTATTTGTTTAAAAATAGTCTTATTTCTGTTTCTGTTAATGGCGGTTAAATCGTGTAGATAGGTTTCAAGGTCTTTAGGTAGTATATCTAATAATTCTTTTTGCTGTAAACGACAATAGATGGTTGTGAGCACCAAATGTGAACTACCTACCTTAACTAAGTCTAACCAATCTTTATCTTTAAAATTAAGCAATACAGACTCAAGGTAAATTTTGTTAGCTTTAAAAGCTAAAATATCAGCAATGAGTTGTTGGGTTGTACAAGGCGTCAAACTTAATAATATATTTTGATGTAAATATAATGAAAAGGTCTTGAGACTAGTTTTATGACGCTTATTTAAATAAGCTGCCAATTACTGCAATACCTTCTTCGTTATGGTGGTAGTTAAGCTCATAAAAACGCACTGTGTCCAACCAGTCTAAAAAGGATTGCGCATGGGATTCATTATGGGCCAACCAAGACTCAGTAATGAGTTCTTGGAGTATGGTTTGTTCTCCGCCTTCAGTTAATGTGGTTGCTATGGGGTCTTGGTTGTAGCGCACCAATACAATGGTTTTACAAGGGTAGTGAAGCCGCTCTGGGTGTTTTAGGGCTAACGGAGGTACATACGTTACATCGCCTTTTACAGTATTTATATATTGTTTAGGTAAGGCCTCAAAATCATCTACCAAAGGCGCTATCGTTGCAAACGCTTTTTCTTTAATGGATAGGGCTGCTGGCAGTACCGCAATATGGTTATTGTTTGCTAGCATCGCGCTCATATCATCGGCCAAAAGGTCATAACCTGCATACATCAGTAAGGTCGCTAAGGTACTCTTGCCACTACCGGAGTTACCTACCAACATTACCGCTTGTTCTCCATTACCAATAGCAGAGGCATGAAAGGTGCCTATCCAATCTTGTTCTTTTTTCTGGTGAATAGCATTTAGAATTTCGAAAGAAAATTTACCTTGAAGTAAATGTATGGCGTCTTGGCTCCAATTCCAGGCTGAACCTTCTTTATTTTCCAAGTAATACCCTTCTGACTTTGTTTTAATATTCAGTGTCGTCGGTTGCATCACTTGCTGACTTTGCAGATGGCTAAACTTATGAATCACCACATCTAAAGCAGACTGCGTATCATAATTAATAGCGATGTTTTGTTGATTATATTGTAAATAAAATACGTGATTCAGTAAATCCTTATTACAGGGATTACAGCGATAAGGATCTAAAGTTTCCGTTGGTTTGGATAAGTTGTAAAAAGTATCGTGCAATAAATTGCCAGTAGACTCATTATTAATGTCTTTAGCTAATGCCGCATTAAAATCTTTTTGAGAAGTTGTTAAGGTATATGTCTTAAAATAGATGTAAGTTATGTCATCTAAGACTAAATATGTATTAGATGCTGAGAAGTAAACAAGAGTTATAGATTGTATTTGCTTTTTTATAGCCGTAATTTATGTTTTAACTAAATTTTATTATTATTTTAGAACACTGTCTCAAGAGGGTTTTGGCCTATGTTTCAGGTAAGCCACCACTACCAGGGCTACCAGCACTATTGGCCTGTACTTTTTGCGGATTAAGTATTATAAAGGTTCCTAGCGATGTAACTGCAGCATATTTCCCCATTTTTTTTAAGGCTTCTTTACGCGTTATTTGGTTGTTATCAACTTTTTTCATTTAGATTATCCGATATAGGGTAAAATTAATAAATTTAACGCTTAATCCACAAAAACCCCTTTCTTTTTTTAGATACAACAAAATGGCAAACTTTTTTTTAAAAACTATAGAACAATTATATCATAAGAAAGTAGATGCCACTGGTTTGGCTGTTTTTCGTATTTGTATAGGTCTTGTTCTATTTTGGGAAGTATTGCAATTATTTAGGTACCGCCATCTAATATTTGATAAGATTCCATATATCAGTTTTTCTAATATAGATTTTAAATATGCCCTCTTATTGTGGTTGTTAGTATTGTGTTGTCTTATTGTGGGCCTATTTACGCGCTTTGCTACCATTGTTAATTATGTGTTGTCATTGGTATTTTTTGCTACAATAAGCAATTTTGGGAATCATATGCTTAATGTATTAATGTCAATTAATTTTTTGTTAATGTTTACAGATGTAAGTAGGGTATTATCTTTAGACGCCGTTATTAGTAAGCTTCAGGCAGAAAAAATAGAGATATTAGTTCCTAAAGTGTCCGTATTGCACTATTACAGTTTTGTGTTTATGGCATTGGCTCTGGTTTATTCTACTTCCATGTGCGATAAATTATTTACCGATTATTGGCTGAATGGCAAGGCCCTCTGGAAGTTTCTATCGGTACCAACAGAATTTACAAGATTAGATTTATCCTTTTTGTTAAATCACAAAGTTTTAATGCAAATTGCAACCTATATAACACTTGTTTTTGAGGGTGTTTTTATTTTTATATGTTTTAGCAAACGTTTTAGAGTTTACGTACTTATTGTTGGGGTACTAATACATCTAGGTATTTTATTTTATTTTCCATTATCTCTTTTTGCACTTGGAATTTTAAGTTTATATGTGGTATTAATTCCGTTTTCATTTTGGAGATTTTTAAGCGGTTTATTTCACTCTAAAAAAAAGATTCAGTTATGTATGGATACTAATTTTATTTGGGCAAAACAAATCAGAGTGCTAGTATATAGTTTTGACCTATTTAAGAGTTTTGAATGTCGTGTGGTCGATATATCTTCACGTGGTTTTGAGGATATTAATGATAAGACTAACATCGTTATTAAAACATTAAAAGGTGACATTACAGATCAGCGTCTTGTAATACGTTATTTGGCTTCACGGATTCCGATGTTCATGCCAATAGTAATATTAACTTATATACCTTGTGGTGATATAATTATAAAATCGGTCTTCAGAGCATTATGTTTGGGGGTTTACAAAATAAAGCACTACCCAAAACATGAGGAATTAAAATCCTATAAAATTAAAATAATTGGTTTGTTTTTTGTGTGTGTTATCTTATTACAAGGACATGCCTTATTGGCTACTAAGTTTGGACGCTATTTGGATTTGCCGCTTCCTAATAAGTATATTTCACATGCAGCAAGGACCGTTTTAGGTGTGAGTACTCACGGAGTTTTTACATATAATTACATAAAAAATAAAACTCAAATTTATTCCATCGGTATTGCTAAAATGTATGATGATAAGGAGATGTGGTTACCGCTAACGAATAAGGATGGTAGTCTCGGTAATTATAAAAACGACCCAATAAGAAGAAGAAGTTTTTTTGCCAATTCAGATGCAACGTTAGACAGTATTCATCTCAATAATTATGTAAGAGATTTTACAGCCTTTTGGAGCTTTAATAACAGTGTTGATTTAGATAGCGCACTGTTTAATGTCTATATTAAAAAACTACAGATTCCGGATAAATGGGAAAAAGATGTTTATAAAAAGAATATCGAAAAACCATGGGTGCTCCTTGGCAGGGCAGTGTGGAAAGACACACTCTATAACTCTGAGTTAAATCATTTAAAATTAATTAACTAAAATAAAAAAGGCACTTCCGTTATAGAGGCGCTTACAGAATATGGGGTTGTTTTTAGTTTATGCTACTTAATTAATATCTGTTGAGACGTTGTTTGCGACGTGTTTTTTAACTCAACAATATAGATGCCTGTTTTAAAATTACTAATATTTATACGATTCGTCGTCATAGAGGCATCAGCAGTCGTGTGTAAGATAAGTCTCCCATTAACATCATAAATATTTACGTTAGTAGCTTCGACAAGTTCTCCAGTAATAAGGAGTTGATTTGTGCTGTGTACAGATTTAATACCGATGTCTTGTAAATCAAATTCAGTATTAGACAAAGAAGCGTTGTTCTCAAAATGTATGTAAAAGCGTCCCGTTCCAGATAGTGTTTCTGATGTATTAAGTGTGTAAGAATTACTAGTTAATTCGTTCCAATTATAGGTATCTCTATCTTCTAACCAAACTACGGTATCAACTGGGATATCTAAACTATCAATACTAAATGTTATTTGGTCTCCAGCTTGTGCTTCTATGCCAAGAGAGATAATACTTTCTTCTACATTAGTTAAAGGTAGGGTTTGAATGGCTAATTTTTCATCAATGCTATTTGCTAATAAGGTAGAGTAGATATTAAAATTATCGTATTGGTCAAAAATATTTGTATCGTAACCATTATCGAAGCCCTCAGAGATATTATCGTTATCAAAAAAATAGAATTGAGTATGTCTTACTGCATTACCTTTAGTAATATTTAATCTCAACTTATGAGAGATACTCTCATTAGAATTTATTTGATTTTCTGAAATATCATTACCATCAGCTAATGTGCGCATATTAGGTGTAAAATTAATAATGGCATTATCATTTTTAGCTGCGATATAAAAACCTTGTCCGGGTCCTATATTCTTATTATCTATTATTGCGCTCGAAAGGTTATAATATTCGTAGGTTTCTTGATCAGTAGTAGTGTTATTATGTGTAATTAAGGCTAAATATTCGTTATCTATAGCTTCTGCATTCGCTTGTAAGAAGTCCCTAACATTTAAATAAGAGGCATAAGGATTTCCTACAACGTTCCAAGCACTTTGTACTTTGTGTAATGTAACGTTTGTGCTGTCAGTTTCTATATCTCCAGTAAATCTTACGGTTTGACTATTGTTTGGAGGTGTAGCTATGGCATACCCAATATTAGATAGCAAATCAGATGTAGATGTGATCAAAAGTGAATCCCCCCAGCCAACGCCACCATTATTATAGGTGTTAACAGCATAAAATGTCCCATTGTTTAAAATAGAGGTTGAGTTGATACCTAAAAAATGTGCTACAGTTTCTCCACGAACAGCCGTGGCTATGATATCCATATGATTTAAATCATACTCAAAATTGTTAACCCATTTATCATAATGTATGGCACCAGTCGCTGTCCCATTAACAATTAAACTAGAATTTTCAAAAGCATCAGAGGTCATAACAACTGATCCTGAATTTATAAAATCATTGTTTACCGTTAATGATCCTGATTTAGCAATATTTAGATGACCTAAAATAGTAATATCAAAATATATAATACTTTCTGTTATGGTAAGTTCTTTGCTCTCTGGAATTATAATTTCATCGTCTGCGCATGGTATAACACCAAGAGACCAAAGCGTATGATCGTTTATTGAATTAAAGTTATAACCTAACCAGGAGTTCTTTTGTGCAGTACTACCAGAGATTTTTATGTTATCTATAAATAGGTAGTCCTCTGACTCGTTTGCATCAATTCTTAACCTCAATCTATTATTACTGTTAAAAATAAAATTATTAGCACTAAGTGTCACAGTCTCCTTATAGCCAAAACCATTGGGACCGCAGTTTCCGTTTTCAAAGTCAACTCCATTTGTATATTCTTTTAAAATACTCCAATTATCACTATTATCCGAACTAAACTCTACATACCATTTCTCATCAGTATCTAAACCCTCAACAAAATAGTCGTACTCAATGATTACTGAATTATAGTTAGAGAAATTATATGTCGAAGATGTTGTAGAGCCTTCATTGGTTAACTTAATAATATTAGCATCGAGTGTATTGTTGCAAGAAGATGAAGCTACACCAAGTAAATTCGTGATCTCAGATACATCAACAAATGTTGCATTTTCACCTTCTAATGACCAATCATTATCGCCAGAATCAAAGGTGTCATTACTTAAGACAGTTTGACTTGTAAGAAGCGTATTGCTCGTGATTAAAAAAAATAAAACCAAAATTGTTTTTGATTTTAAAATACTTTTAAATGATCTCTCTGAATTCTGTAGTTTAAAAATTGTCATACGTTTTGGTAAAGTATTACGAACAATTATAAACAAAAATCAGCTTATATGCAATTTTAATCGATGAAATACATTAAATATTAACAATTTGTACTCGAATTCGAATTAAAATTGGTAATTTGATTATGTAAATAAAGTTTTAAATAATCCGTCTGCTGGTTTATATTTAAATCTATAGTACTAGAGTTAAGTCGGTATGAATACAAGCGTATGATATATTAGATACTTGTACCATTTAAGGGAGTTTAGTGTTGCGTCGTATTTAGAATTATGAATGTATAAAATGTAATCAATAAAAAAAGGATCTCAAAAACAATTGTTTCTAAGACCCTTTTTAACTTTTAAGGATGTGGATTAGTTTATAATAACTTGTTTTGATGTTTTCTGCGTCTCATTATGTACATGCACGATGTAAGCTGCAACAGGTAGATGCCCTACGTCGATGCGGTGCATCGCTTTGTAGCTATCTAAGTTTTGTGTTAGTAATTTACGCCCAGCGACATCGTATAATTCTAATACACTATCACTATCTAAGTTACCACTTACAGTAATTATATGAGCACCTGAAATCGCTTTTATTTCTATTTGATTTGAATTAACTTCCTGAATATTTAAGGTGTCTTGGTTTTCAAAATGCATATAGAATCGTCCTATTCCAGAAATTGTTTCTGTTGTATTAATAACATAAGTACTCGTGCTATTTAATTCTGTCCAAACTCCAGTAGCTCTATCTTCAAGCCAAATAATAATATTATCAGTAATATTTAGATTATCAATACTAAAAGTAAGTTGTTGACCAGCTTGTGCCTCAACACCAAAGGGTGTAATACTTGTTTCCATGTTATCTAAATGGCTGGTTTGTATGGCTAATTTATTGACTGTACCATCTAATGGTGTTGAGTATAAATTAAAGTTATCTCCATCATTTTTTATTAAGGCATCATAACCTAAATCGAAGTTATTAGAGACATCATCTCTATTAAAGAAATATAATTCAGCATGTCTTGTTTTGCTGCCATTATTAACATTTAATCTTAGCTTTTGCATATCTACTGTTGAAGAACGTGCGCCATTTTGTAAGAAATCATCTGAACCAGACACAGTTTTCATACTTGGATTAAAAACTACAGTTGAGGTATTATTCTTAGCAGCGAGATAGAAGCCTTGTCCCGGTGCAATAGTAATATTATTAGCAAGTGCAGTAGCCAAATTATAGTAAGCCCATCCATCGGTATTATTAACGCCATTATACCCAAGTACTAGTACATAGCCTTCATCTAATTGAGACCCATTTACTTGGAGAAATGTTGCAAGATCAATGTATGTTGAGTAAGGATTACCGACAACATTCCAACGTGTTTGAATGCGACTTAATTGCACAGTAACGGCACCATTTACTAATTCTCCTGTGAATTTCACAGTTTGGCTGTTTCCAGCTGGTGTTGCCACTCTATACCCTTTACCAGATTCGATGTTTACTGATGTTGATGAGGTATAAAAATCCCCCCAGGTTGCATAACCGTTATTATATGGCGTAAAAGACCAATAAGTTCCATTATTATATATTGTAGCACTATTGTTACTCATTATGCTAGACCAACTTTCTCCGGTTACTGGTGATGAAATAACATCATTACCATTAGTATTTGCTTCATAGTTGTTTACCCATCGGTTATAAGAAATACTACCCGTAGATGTTCCTTCTACTAAGAGACTAGAGAACTCATTATCATCAGAGTTTAAATTAACAGCACCTATGTTTTTAAAATCTGCAGTAGTTGTTAACGATGCGTCTTTATCAATAGTTAGCTCACCATTTACAGTAAAATTCTTTACTGCGAAATCCGTATTAGATATTTTTAGGTGTGCTCCAGTAGCAATTTTTGCATTATCTGTTGCTGTAGGTACTTCTTTTAGAGACCATTTTTCAGTATTCGTTATAGCATCATTCTCATTACCTAGCCAGTAGTTACCGTCAGTTAATCTAATATTATCCACTAAGTATTCCTCACTAGAGTCATGAAAAAATTCTATTATTATTTTTAGAGTATTTCCTGTAATTGGGTTACCACTGTTGTCAACTAAAAGCCATGATTTATTGCCGTCTTGGTTATTTACATCATCATCAAAAGAGGCTACGGTTGTTGTTGAAAAACCATCTACCAGAATTTTGACTCTTAAGTAATCATTAGAATCTGTATCATCAAACTCTAAATATGCGCTTAACTCTAAGTCTGTTTTCCCTGCAATATTGATGGTGCTAGACTCCCATTTTATACCTTGCTTATTATCTTCTAAATCATCTACCCTAAATAATTTGTTGCTATTTTGTGTGTCTACACCAAAATAATTCGCATCGTGCCCATTTAAGGTTGCAGTCCATCCTATACCATTAACATCTGAGCCCGTAATGGCTTCATCTGATTCATCTTCAAAATCTTCAAAAAAGAGGTATGGACTTTCTATTGGGTTTACGGTTACAGTTACACCAGCACTCCATGTACTGTCCTCACGCGTAAACGTCGTTAAATAATAGGTTGTACCATTAGTTAATCCTGTAATTGTCACTGTTTCTGCAGAGCCTTTATAGACTACAGAACCACCATCAAATGCTGTGCCAGAACCAAAAGCGGCATTAGCTGTATAAGCACTACCATTACCACTTGGCGAATTAGTTACCGCACTATTTGCTTTAGCAACAACCATCACCTCATCAATACTTGTACAATTAGCATTTGGGTTAGACCAGCTAAGTGTGGCTTGCGCGTCACCGGCTGCGGCAGTTGCATCAGTGATATCATTACTTATACTAGAACAATCTAATATACCTGTAAGTTTTACATTTCCTATCCCGTGATAATCATCATTGTCATCACTATTGAATTCTACCCAAATTTGTAAGTTATCTCCAGTGACACCTGTGAGATCCCAATCGTAATAGGTATCCGTATTGTCTCCTGTTAAGGTTGCAATTTCTTGAAGACTACCATTATTTAATTTATAATAGAATTTTATATAATCACCGTCATTATCGATTTTATAAAATTCAACAAACGATCGAAGATTTAAATTATTATAACCTTGTATATCAATGTTATCGGTATACCAATAAACAAGACCATCAGTATCTTCAGCCCAAAAAACAGCATCAATAAAATCAGAATCATCATAAACCCCAAAAAAACCTGGGTTACCAGAGTTATC
>ERZ1048872.1607-NODE-1607-length-18274-cov-11.466930_pt1 | contig 18274 bp, 16 predicted proteins | sample MGYA00383100_ERZ1048872 | MGnify/ENA primary metagenome ERZ1048872 (study PRJEB29581, sample SAMEA5548370) | metagenome | biome: marine; feature: coastal; material: water | depth 50 m | study: Short-term variability in the microbial, nano- and picoplankton...
CCCTCAGAGAACAATGTCTTGCCGATGCACTGTTCGGCAAGTGTTGGCGAAGCAGGTGATACGGCCATCTTTTTTGGCTTGTCAGGAACCGGAAAAACAACGTTGTCTGCGGATCCTCATCGCAAATTGATTGGAGACGATGAACACGGGTGGACAGCAGACAACACCATTTTTAATTTTGAAGGAGGCTGTTATGCCAAAGTGATTGATTTGACTTCCGACAATGAGCCTGATATTTACAAAGCAATCAAACCGGGCGCCCTCCTGGAAAATGTTGTTTTCAAAGAAAATGGCGCCGTTGATTATTTCGATAGCAGTCGCACTCAAAATACCCGCGTAAGCTATCCAATCCACCACATCGACAACATTCAAGTACCTTCTATGGCAAGCAATCCAAAGAACATCTTTTTCTTGACCTGTGATGCTTTTGGAGTGTTGCCTCCCATTTCTAAATTGACAGCAAACCAAGCCGCCTATCATTTTATTTCTGGATACACCGCCAAAGTTGCAGGAACAGAAGCTGGCATTACAGAACCAGTTCCTTCCTTTTCTGCCTGTTTTGGTGCGCCTTTTATGCCCATGCATCCAACCGTATATGCCGAAATGTTGAGCAAAAAAATACAAGCAACACAGGTCAATGTATGGTTGGTCAATACAGGATGGAGCGGAGGCCCCTACGGAGTCGGATCTCGCATCAAGTTGAAGTACACAAGGGCAATGATTACCGCAATTTTAGAAGGAGCTTTGGACGGTGTTGAATTTGAGCAACACCCTATTTTTGGGTTGAACATGCCAAAATACTGTCCGCAAGTTCCCATTGAAATTCTAAATCCAATGAACACTTGGTTGCAAAAAGGAGTTTATATTAGCAAATCCATTGCCTTGGCACATGCCTTTCATTTGAACTTCGAAAAATTTGAAACCTTTGCTTCTAAAGAAATCATATCGGGAGGACCACTCATCGATGAGCACCATCATTTGGACAACGTATAAGGAGTGAAATTTGAATTTTTGAAAAAAGACTGTCTTATAAAGACAGTCTTTTTTGTTAGTTTTGTAAGGAACAAGAGCGCTTGGAAACAGCGCTGCCTATATGTTGCTACATGGACCTTGCCCGTAAAATTATTCACATAGATATGGACGCTTTCTTTGCTTCTGTAGCGCAGTTGGACAATCCCGAATTGAGAGGAAAGCCAATTGCAGTAGGTGGAAGCGAAGTGCGAGGCGTGGTAGCTGCGGCAAGTTATGAAGCGCGAAAATTTGGTGTTCGTTCGGCAATGTCAGGAGTTTTAGCGAAAAAGTTATGTCCTGAATTGTACTTTGTAAAACCCGATTTTGAGCGATACAAAGAAATTTCTTTAAAAATCAGAAAGCTTTTTTTTGAATACACAGATTTGGTAGAGCCCCTTTCCTTGGACGAAGCCTATTTGGATGTGACGGCAAACAAATGCGGAAATCCTTCTGCTACATTGATCGCAGAAGAAATCAGAAGCCGTATTTTTGAGGAGCTTGGCCTACATGCGTCGGCGGGAATTTCCACCAATAAGTTTGTCGCTAAAATTGCTTCAGACATCAACAAGCCCAACGGTCAGAAAACGATTTCACAAGAAGAAATCCCTTTGTTTTTGGAAAATCTAGCAATCGAAAAATTTTATGGAATCGGCAAAGTTACACGTGCAAAAATGTACAAACTCGGTATTTTTACGGGCAGTGAATTGAAAGAAAAATCGGAAACCTTTTTGATCCAGCACTTTAAAAAAGCGGGGAGGTATTATTACCAACTTGTACGAGGCATTCAGTTGAGTGAAGTAAAACCGGATCGCATTCGAAAATCCATTGCAGCAGAGCATACCTTTGATCAAAACTTGACCTCTGAGGTATACATGTTGGAAAAATTGGAAAAAATCTCAAAATCCCTTGAAAAGCGTTTGTTGCAATCCAAAGTAGCAGGGAGAACGGTAACATTGAAAATAAAATACAGCGATTTTACTCAGCAGACGAGAAGCAAAACCCTGCCGTACTTTGTCAAAGAAAGTGCTGTTTTGTTAGAAACAGTCAAAGAATTGTTGTTTCAAGAAAAAATAAAGAATTCCGTGAGGTTGTTGGGCATCTCTGTGACCAACCTCAATGTAAACAGTAGGAAAACAGTTCCAATTTTGGACGTACAACTCAAATTTGATTTTTAAGATGAAGGAACATCCGATAAAAAAAGCATTGTTTGCAAAGTGCGATGCATTTGTCAGCGAAAAAATAGACAGTTTGGAGAAGGGGCTACAGAGCCACCAAAAGGCACTAGCTTCAGAGATCAAAAGCTCTGCTGGAGACAAGCACGAAACCGGGAGAGCCATGCTGCAGTTGGAAATGGAAAAGTCAGGACAGCAACTCCAAGAGGTGCTGCAACTAAAAGTTGTTTTGGAAAAAATTTCATTGGAACAACAGTCAGAGGTCATTCGATTGGGAAGTTTGGTGACAACCAACCGGGGCATTTATTTCCTCGCGATCAGCATGGGAATGATTGTGCACAGACAAACAACTTATTTTGCCATCTCACCAAGTTCGCCAATTGGCAACTTGCTATTGGGCAAGCGAATCGGTGAAAACATTCTTTTTCAGGGAAAGCAACTCAGCATTGAACATTTTGTGTAACAAGAAACTTGTCTTGGAAATTTACAGTATTTTTGTTTTGATTATTTTGACGGAACTGTGACGAAAAACGTATTTGCCATAAAAACCCATGAGGAATTCAATTCTTTGGCTCTGGAAACCTTTCGTTTTCAAGCAAACAATTGCAAGGCATACCAACAATTCATATCCTACCTTCGTACAGACATCTCCAAAGTCAACAGCATTTCTCAAATTCCCTTTTTGCCCATACAGTTTTTTAAAACACACCAAATTTTATCAGATCCGGGTCCTGTAGTCCAAACTTTTTTGAGCAGTGGCACCACAGGGATGCAGCAAAGCAAACACTTTGTGACCGATCTATCACTTTACAAAGAGAGTTATACCAAAGGATTTGAACATTTTTACGGACCTGTAGAAGACCGTGTTATTTTGGCGCTTTTGCCCTCTTATTTGGAAAGGGAGGGGTCTTCTTTGGTCTACATGACCGCTGATTTGATCCAGCAATCCAAACATTCAGAGAGCGGTTTTTATTTGGACAACTTGGACCAGCTAAAAGAAACGTTGTTGCTCTTGGAGTCCAAAGGCAAAAAATCCTTGCTCATCGGCGTCTCCTTTGCCTTGTTGGATTTGGTTGAAAAACACCATTTTTCATTAAAACACACCTTGGTCATGGAGACCGGAGGAATGAAGGGCAAACGAAAGGAACTGGTGCGCGAAGAACTGCATACCCTTTTGAAAGCTGGTTTTGGAGTCACAGAAATTCATTCTGAATACGGAATGACAGAGCTGTTAAGTCAGGCGTATTCCAAAGGAGAAGGTCTTTTTCAAACACCACCATGGATGCAGGTACGGATTCGAGACACCGAAGACCCTTTTCAGCAATTGCCACATGGAAAAACAGGAGGGATCAATGTCATCGATTTGTCAAATCGAAATTCCTGTTCTTTTATAGCGACCCAAGATTTAGGGAAACTTCACCCAAAAGGCAGTTTTGAGATTTTGGGGCGTTTTGACAATTCAGACATCCGAGGTTGCAACCTCATGATTACTTGATTTTTTCAGAGAAGCTAGTTGTTTATGCAATGACTTTTAAAAGAAAATAGCTTTTTTTACCTCTTTGCAGCAAGACGTATTTTTGGGCGATCAAATCGGAGGCTGTGATTGAAAACCCTTCTTTTACTTTTTCCTTGTTTACAGAGATGGAATTCTCTTTTAAAGCCCTTCTCACTTCGCCATTTGACTTTAAGAAACCCGTTTCTGAAAAAGCGCTTACGACGTCCAAACCTTCTTCGATTTGTTCGGGTTTGATCTCCGCTTGGGGAACTCCAGAAAACACCTCTAAAAAGGTCTGTTCATCCAAAGACTTCAAATCCTCAGCCGTCGATTTTCCAAACAAGATGGATGAAGCTTTGACCGCATTTTCATAAGCTTCTTCTGAATGTACCAACACTGTTACCTCTTTGGCAATGGTTTTTTGCAAAAGGCGTGTGTGCGGCGATTCGCGGTGTTCTTCGACCAGTCGATCGATGGTTTCTTTGTCTAAAAAAGTAAATTTTTTGACAAAACCCTCCGCGTCTTCGTCTGAAGAATTCAGCCAGTATTGGTAAAACTTATAGACAGAGGTACGGCCTTTGTCCAACCAGATATTGCCTCCTTCAGACTTTCCAAATTTGGTCCCGTCTGCTTTTGTAATCAGTGGGCAAGTCATGGCATACGCTTTTCCCTGCGCTTTTCTTCTTACCAGCTCCGTTCCTGTGGTGATATTGCCCCATTGGTCAGAGCCCCCCATTTGCAATTTGCAATTTTTTGTTTCGTACAAGTGAAGAAAGTCATAGCCTTGAAACAACTGGTAGGTAAATTCTGTAAAAGACATCCCTTCAGTAGCTTCTCCTCGCACTCTTTTTTTTACGGACTCTTTGGCCATCATGTAGTTGACAGTAAGGTGTTTTCCGATGTCCCGCACAAAATCAATCAAGGAAAACTCTTTCATCCAGTCGTAGTTGTTGACTAGCTCTGCTGCGTTTTCTGCCCCGCTGTCAAAATCTAAAAACCGTTCCAATTGAGATTGAACACCCGCAATGTTTTTGGCCAAGGTTGTTTCGTCCAATAAATTTCGCTCTGCAGATTTTCCGGAAGGATCGCCAATCATTCCAGTAGCCCCCCCAACCAAGGCAATCGGTTTGTGGCCTGCTTTTTGAAAATGCATCAAAATGATGATGGGAATCAAACTTCCAATATGAAGAGAAGCTGCGGTAGGATCAAATCCAATATACCCTGCAGTTGCTTCCTTGTTTAACAATTCTTCCGTGCCAGGCATGATGTCGTGTAACATCCCCCTCCATCTCAGTTCTTCCACAAAATTTAAAGCCATTTCATTCTCGTTTTTGGCAAAGATAGTGATTCGAATTTGAGAGGCAAAGCGACAATTCACAAAGCGATAAATAAAGGATGAGTTTCGTTTTTAGAAACAGGGGCAAACACGATGGAAAATGAAATTGAGAATTGACGAGAGCGGAGGGCAAAGGGAGAAATAAATCTGCATATCCAAAACGACATTCGCATTTTTACAGTATTTTCGTAGCATGGTATTAGTAACAGGCGGAACTGGAATGTTGGGAGCCCATTTGTTGGTTCAGTTATTGGATGCTGGGCAAACAGTGAGGGCAACTTACAGAACAGCATCTTCTTTGGAAAAGGCAAAGCATGTCTTTTCTTATTTTACCGATGAGGTGGACAAAGAATTCTCCAAGATCGAATGGGTACAGGCAGATGTCAGAGAAGTTTCTTCTTTAGAAGCCGCTTTTCAAAATATTGAAAAGGTCTACCACTTGGCAGCTTTGGTCTCTTTTGACACCTCTAGCTATTCAAAGATGCGCTCGGTCAATATTTATGGAACGGCCAACGTAGTCAATTTGTGCCTCGCCTACAAGATTCAGAAACTTTGCTTTGTCAGTTCGATCGCAGCCATTTCAAAAACGCTCAACAAACCCTTTATAGACGAACAAGATGAATTCAATTTAGAAGAAAACAATTACGGCTATGCAATTACCAAGTACGGCGCCGAAATGGAGGTTTGGAGAGCTGCTCAAGAAGGGTTACAGGTGTTGATTTACAATCCAGGAGTTATTTTGGGAGCAGGGTTTTGGAGAGAAAACTCAGGGGCTTTGTTTTCCATGACGTACAAAGAATTTCCTTTTTACACCGAAGGAGTTACAGGTTTTGTCGGAGTAGAAGATGTGGCAGCCCTGTTGGTCAAAGGAATGGATTCTGAGGTGACAAACGAACGATTTGTCGTGGTTTCTGAAAACAAAAGTTTCAAAGAAATTGTCGATTCCATTGCCTGCTTTTTTGAGAAGAAACCTCCAAAAATAAAAGTCAGCAAATTACTCAGCGCTTTGGGATGGCGGCTCTCGTGGCTCAAGTCAAAACTGACAGGAGCAGCCAATACCTTTTCCAAGCACACTGCCAAAGCAGCTCATAACAGCTCTTATTACCGTGCTGAAAAAGTAAAAAAAACATTTGAATTTGAATTTGAGCCGATGGAGCAAGTCTTGAAAAAAGTTGCCAGACGCTACCAAGAAGACCTTGAAAATAAGACAAGCACCTGAATTACTTTGTTTTTGAAGTTGTTGTTTTTCTGAGAGAATCTCTTTTTATGATGACTTTTCGTATGCTATCATTTTTAAGGGAGTCCCGTTTTTTTTTCATCGATTTAAAGGAGTCATTTTTTAAAGCGATTCGAGATTTCACCTCTTTAAAAATGGCTTCGTACTCATCAATTTTAGCCGTGTAATAAAAGTTACTTCGCTTGAACCGCGCACTGTCAATGCCATGTTTTTCAAAAACCAACTGGGTGTAGTCTACATTCCGTTCTTTTTCCAGGTTCTTTGCTGATTTTGCTGCAGTTGCGAGGTAAAGATCGGTCAACAAATCAATCATTTGCTCCTTTTCAATCAAGTCGTCGGGTTTTTTAAAAATGGTATTGCTCGTACACGAAAAGACAAAGACACAGAGCAAAGAGAGGACTGTTTTTTTCATAAACTTCGGTTGAACTCAATTCGTTTTCCTGGAAGCGCAGCTGCAAATTTTCCTTCCTCATATGCGAGGGAGCCGTTTACAAAGGTATGTGTGATGGTTGCTTCTAACTTGGAGCCTTCAAAAGGGGACCACCCACATTTGTACAAAGTATTCTCTTTGGTGACGGTCCAAGATTTGTCAAGATCTACCAAAACCAGGTCTGCATAAAACCCCTCTTTTACATAGCCTCTTTTGTCGATTTCGAATAAAATAGCAGGATTGTGACACATTTTTTCTACAATTTTCTCCAAAGAAATTTTTCCGCTTTTAACAGCGGTCAGCATTGCAGGCAATCCGTGTTGCACGAGTGGTCCACCGCTGGGTGCTTTGGTGTAGATTTGTTGTTTTTCTTCGAAAGTATGGGGAGCGTGGTCGGTGGCAATCACATCGATGCGATCGTCCAACAAGGCTTCCCACAGCCCTTTTTTATCGGCCGCTGATTTGACAGCAGGATTCCATTTGATAAAAGTACCCTTTTCAGCGTAATCTCCTTCGTCAAAGGTCAGGTGATGGACACATACTTCCGCGGTAATTTTCTTCTCTTTCAAAGGGATGTCGTTTCGGAACAAAGCTGTTTCTTTGGCGGTTGATAAGTGGAAGATGTGTAGTCTGGCACCCGTTTCTTTTGCCAGTTGGATCGCTTTGGAAGATGACAAATAACAAGCTTCTTCACTTCGGATACGAGGATGGTATTTGATCGGAATGTCTTCGCCAAATAATTCTATGTGTTTCTTTAAATTTTTTCGGATGGTTTCTTCGTCTTCACAATGTACAGAAATCAACATTTGTGTTGAAGAAAATATTTTTTTCAGCACCTCTTCGTTGTCCACTAACATGTTTCCAGTAGAAGAACCTAGAAAGAGTTTGATGCCTGCTACTTTTTCAGGATCTGTTTTCAACAATTCTTCTAAATTGTCATTGGTGCCTCCAAACATAAAAGAGTAATTGGCATAAGAAGTCTTGTTGGCGATCTCAAATTTTTTCTCCAGTTCTTCTTGAGTGGTCGCTTGGGGAACGGTGTTTGGCATTTCTATAAACGTGGTGATTCCTCCAGCGATGGCGGCCTTGCTTTCGGTTGCGATGGTTGCCTTGTGTGTCAGACCGGGTTCTCTAAAATGAACCTGATCATCGATGGCTCCTGGGAGAAGGTATTTGCCTTTGGCATCTACTATTTTTGCATGAGCGGGCGCCTTTAGATCGGTTCCAATTTTTGAAATGAAGTCACCTTCAATAAGGAGGTCTCCCTGAAAAATGACCCCTTCGTTGACAATTTGGGCGTTTTTTATAAGTGTTGTGTTCATAGCATTGGGTGTCTTTTTTAAGAGATTCCTCTTAGACGTAGTTGAATGACGCCAATGACGGCCTCAAAAATAATTGAATTTGACATTTTGGAAGTTCCTTTGGTGCGGTCTGTAAATACGATGGAAACTTCTTTGATGGGAAACTTGCGTTTCCAAGTTTTGAATTTCATTTCAATCTGAAATGCGTATCCGACAAATTTGATGTTGTCAAGGTCGATTGCTTCTAACACATCTCTGTGGTAGCAAACAAAACCTGCAGTTGTGTCGAAGAGGGGGATTCGGGTAATCAATTGCACGTATTTGGAGGCGAAATAAGAAAGCAACAACCTCTTGATGTTCCAATTCACCACATTGACATTGTTATTGATGTACCGAGACCCAATGGATAGTTTTGCTCCTCCCTCGTTACAGGCCTTGTACAACTTGATCAAATCTTTTGGATTGTGAGAAAAGTCAGCATCCATTTCTAGGATGTAGAGATAGTCTTTTTTCAAGGCCCATTTGAACCCATGAATATACGCACTTCCCAATCCTCTCTTTCCCACTCTTCTTTCTAAAAACAAGCGGTCTGTATGCAGTGCCATCAACTCCAAAACAGCTTCAGGAGTACCGTCTTTGGAGGCATCGTCCACAACCAAAACATCAAATTTTTTCGGCTGTTCCAAAACTTTTGAAACAATCGCCTTGATGTTTTCAATTTCGTTCAAGGTAGGAATGATGACAAGCGTGTCAGACATGTTATAAAATTAAAATAGGTTACAAATGTATGATTTTTTATTGCTATTTTCGCTAGAATGATTTTACAAACCTGTTTTTTTACTTTGACCTATTGGCCATGAACATTGGAGTTGAAAAAGTACTGCAAAATCCAGATTGGTTGACCCTTGTCTTCTTCGTCATTTTTGGCTTGTTGGCCATTTTAAATGCCATTTCCCCCAAAAGACTGTTTGCTTTGGGAACCTGCTTTTTTTCAAAAAAGTATTTTTTAGTTTACTCCAATGAATTGACGGAATCCAACGTTTTTTTTTACAGGGCACTTTCTTTGCTGCAACTTCTTGTTGGAACTCTTTTTGTCTTTTTGATTTTTGAAAAGTCAGGTTTGGTGGATGACTTGTCTTTTCTTTTTTTTGGCCAACTTTTTTTGCTGTTAACCGCTTACTTTTTTGTTCAGTATGTATTCGGATTTGGTGTGGCGCTGTTGTTTGGGTCTCCTGATTTGTTCAAAGACTACTATTTGTACAAGAGCAGCTATTTAAAAGCGGCCTTGCTGCTGTGCTTGCCTTTTTTAATACTTCTTGTGTATGCATTTCCCGAGAGCAACTTCTTTTACAAACTCACATTGTGTTGTGCAATGTTGTGCTTTTCCGCGAGGTGGCTTCTGGTTGTACAAGGATTTAACAAAAGAATTTCTAGGAGCGGTTTGTTTTATTTTATTTTGTACCTTTGCGCTCTTGAAATATCACCGCTATTGGTTTTCGTCAAGATAGCAATTGAATAAATACAACTGTATGAAAGTGAAAACGATATTGGTCTCACAGCCTGAGCCAAAAGAACACTCCCCCTATTTTGATTTGTCAGAAAAACAGAAAGTGAAGATCGATTTTAGATCTTTCATTCATGTAGAGGGTGTTTCTGTCAAGGAAATCAGAGCTCATAAAATTGATTTGAAAGTTTATACAGCCGTTATTCTTACAAGTAGAAATGCTGTGGATCATTTTTTTAGAGTTGCTGAAGAAATGCGCTTCAAAGTCCCTGACGACATGAAGTATTTTTGTCAGTCTGAAGCCGTTGCTTTTTACCTTCAAAAATACGTGGTTTACAGAAAACGCAAAATTTATATTGGTCAAAGAACCTTTCCTGAATTGGGGAAATTGATCAAAAAGCACAAAACAGAAAATTTCCTTTTGCCTTCCTCAGATAAGTTAAAGGATTTGGTTCCTCAAACCTTGAACGATTTGAAAGTGAACTGGACGCGCATCAATTTGTACAAAACGGTGGTCAGCGACTTGTCAGACTTGGAAAATGTATTTTACGACATCTTGGTGTTCTTTAGCCCTTCGGGTATTGATTCCTTGTTTCAAAATTTTCCAAACTTCAAACAAAATGACACCCGCATTGCTGTTTTTGGAAACAGCACAGTGAAAGCTGCTTCAGAAGCGGGTTTGAAAATTAACATTCAGGCGCCTTCTCCCGAAACTCCTTCGATGACCATGGCTTTGGAAAAATACATCAAGGGAGCCAACAAAAACAAATAGCATATTTATCTTTTAGAGATGCAGCCGTTTTTCTTTTTTGGAAAAACGGTTTTTTTTAGTAAAAAAGTCAAAACAGCAAGGTGTACAAGTCTTCAATTTTAGAAATAGGAACCACTGAAATCCCTCGATTTTTTTTTGAGATCTTATTAAATTTGGAAACAAAAACCTTGTCAAAGCCTAATTTTTCAGCTTCTGAGATGCGCTGTTCGATTTTGTTGACAGCTCTGATTTCCCCTGCCAATCCAATTTCTGCAGCAAAACAGTAATTTTGAGGAATGGCTTCGTCATTGTTGGAAGACAATATGGCAGAGATGACCGCCAAGTCGATGGCCGGATCGTCAACATGGATCCCCCCCGTGATGTTTAAGAACACATCTTTGGCACCCAATCGAAATCCCGCTCTTTTTTCCAAAACGGCCAAAATCATGTTGAGGCGTTTTAGGTTGTAGCCCGTTGCAGAGCGCTGAGGGGTTCCGTACACTGCCGAGCTGACCAAGGCTTGTACTTCTATCATCAAAGGACGTACGCCTTCCAAGGTCGCCGCAATGGCTGTTCCACTTAAGTCGCCGTCTTTTTCACTGATCAATATTTCAGAAGGATTGCTGACTTCCCTAAGTCCACTACTGAGCATTTCGTAAATGCCCAATTCCGATGTGGATCCAAATCGATTTTTCTGAGCTCTTAGGATGCGGTAACTGTGATTTCTGTCTCCTTCAAATTGCAAAACAACATCGACCATATGCTCCAAAATTTTTGGCCCGGCAATGCTGCCTTCTTTGTTGATGTGCCCAATAACCAAAACGGGAACCCCTGTTTCTTTGGCAAATTTTATCAGTTCCGAGGTGCTCTCTTTTATTTGAGACACGCTCCCAGGAGACGCCTCAATATGTTCTGTATAAAGGGTCTGAATCGAATCAATCACTAAGATTTCAGGAGCAATTATTTCGATGTTTTTAAAGATGTTCTGAGTACAGGTTTCTGTGAGAATCAGGCAGTTTGACGATTGCTTCCCCAGCCGTTCGGCTCTCATTTTTATTTGAGATTGACTTTCTTCTCCGGAGACATAGAGGACTTTTTCTTTTAATTTTAGAGCAATCTCTAAGAGGAGTGTTGATTTTCCAATTCCGGGTTCTCCACCGAGAAGAACTACAGATCCAGGAACAAGACCTCCTCCAAGAACGGAGTCAAGTTCTTGGTTTTGGGTGCCGATGCGTTGCTCTTTCTGAATTTGAATTTGTGAGATGGCAAGGGCTTTGTTGGGGCCGCTCTTTTCAGCAGTCACATTCCACTTGTGTTTTTCTTCTTTTTGGACAATTTCTTCTACAAGGGTATTCCACTCGTTGCAGGTAGTACACTGTCCCATCCACTTTGCGTGTTGGGCCCCGCAATTTTGACAGAAAAAAGCTGTTTTTACTTTTGCCATTTGAAAAGTTGGTTTTGAATTGAAACGTGTTTTTATCGAAACACCTCAAAGATACTTATTTCTACCTACTTTATTCGGCCTTTTTCTTTTTGTTGTAAAGAGGAAGGAGTGCAAAGGACAGTCCCCCAAAAACAAGAATCATAAGGGTTTGAGAGGTCCACATAATCCAGCCAAAACTCAGCCCGGCGATTTCAGAAACACCGTAAAGAAGCAAAGCTTGTTGAATGGCCAATGGATACGACCCGATGCCTCCGTTTGTGGCGGCATAGCTAAAAGAGCCAATGATAAAGGCAATCAAGACAGCATTTGGCGAAATTCCTGAAGTTTCAGGCAGTGCAAAGGAGGCGACATAAAGCATCCCCACATAGAGTGTCCAGATCAAAAAAGTATGAAAGATAAAAGCCCCTTTTTTGCGCATTGTCAAAATACTTTTTACACCCAATGCAAGTCCGGTAAGAAAAGACCTCAGTTTGACAAAAAAACCTTTTTTTGATTTTTGCATCCACTTTGATAAAAAGTAAAAAGCAAGCAGCGCAAGACACAGACTCAAAGCAGTGTGCAACGGGTTTTTTGGAAGCTTGGCAAACAAGATATTTTTGATCAAATCAAATTGCGACAAGAATGCCAGTCCGATAAACAAGAACAACATCAGAACGTCAGCCACCCGCTCTGCGACAATCGTTCCAAAAGCTTTTTCAAAAGGAACGCCTTCGTACTCTGTCAGCGTAGCAGCTCTCGAAACCTCACCTGCTCTCGGAATGCCTAAATTCACAAGATAAGCGATGAGCACAGCCATACAGCTGTTGATAAATTTAGGTTTGTAGCCCATCGGCTCCAACATGAATTGCCAGCGATATGCCCTTGAAAAATGACTGAGAATTCCCAAAACCAAAGAGAGCAATACCCACCAGTAATTGGCAGTTTGAAAAGAGTTTTTGACACTTTGTATGTCTGCATCTGTGAGTTTTGACAAGGAAATCCAAATCAAAAAAACACCCAAACCTAGCGGCAGTGTTTTTTTGAGTAATTTTCGAATGGACCGCGTTAAAATCAAGTCAGTGAATTGTCTTTTTCGTTGGGAAACACCAAAGAAGGGGCAAAGGCTTTGGCTTCTTCAGGTGACATGGTTGCATAAGAAATGATGATCACCACATCTCCCTTGGCGACCTTTCTTGCAGCAGGACCATTGAGGGTGATTTCTCCGCTTTTTCTAGGGCCTGGAATCACGTAAGTCTCCAAGCGTTCTCCGTTATTGATATTGACAATTTGTACTTTTTCACCTTCGATGAGATTGGAGGCGTCCATCAGGTCCTTGTCAATAGTCACGCTGCCGATGTACTGCAAGTCAGCACCGGTAACAGTGACTCTGTGGATTTTAGATTTTACAACTTCTATTTGCATGGGGCAAAATTAAGGAATTTGAGAACAACTATTGAAAATGGGGCTTTAAATTTACGAAGGTTTCTTCATTTAGAGCGGCATATTGTCAATGAGGCGAATCGCACCTGCAAATACAGCAATAAAAGCTCTTTGTTTTTGATTCGTATTTTTTGAGGAGGCGCTTTGTAAAGTGTCTTCATCGGTGATTTCAAAATATTCCAAATCCAACAAGGGCTGTGTTTGGAATTGTTGGGCGACCCAGTCTTTGGTTTCTGAGACCGTGTGGTTTTCAAATCGGATTTTCACCTCTTTTAGTATTTTGTAAACAAAAGGAGCCGCATCTCTTTGCAGTGGTGTGAGACGTACATTTCTTGAGCTCATCGCAAGGCCATCCTTTTCTCTGTAAATAGGACATCCGTGCACTTCTGTAGGAAGACCTAATTGAATCGTGAGGTTTTTGATGATTTGCAGCTGTTGAAAATCTTTTTCCCCAAAGTAGGCATTGTTTGGCTGTACAATTTCAAACAGTTTTTTGACAATCGTTGCCACCCCGTTGAAGTGGTTGTCTCGGAACTTGCCTTCCATCTCCTTTTCGATACCTCCGAAATCAAAAGTTGCCGACACGGCATCTTCGGGATAGAGGTTTTTAGAGGCGGGAGTAAACACCAAATCACAACCGGCTTGTTTGAGCAACTCCAAGTCTTTGTCGAGGGATTTGGGGTATTTTAAAAAATCTTCTTTTTTGTCAAACTGAGTAGGGTTGACAAAAATACTCACCACAGTCACATAGTTAGAGGCCCGAGATGCTCGAATCAACGAAAGGTGTCCTTCGTGCAAAGCTCCCATCGTTGGGACAAATCCAATTCGTTTATCCGATGATTTTAAGGAGGTTATCACCGAAGATATTTTTCCGATTTCAGCAAGGACTTTCATGCGCATATCTTGTAAAATGACTGCAAACTTAGTATTTTAACGTGAAATTAGCATAAAAATTCGTACTTTTGCAAGATTGTAAAAGTAAAAGAGTTTTGTCCATGAAAGATAAAAAAGTATTGTACGTTTCTTCTGAAGTAATGCCTTATTTGCCCGTTTCGGAGATGTCATCCATGTCCTTTGAGGCAGCGAGAAAAGCCCATCACAAAGGAGTACAAACCCGAATTTTTATGCCGCGCTACGGTGTTATCAACGAAAGAAGATACCAACTTCACGAAGTGATTCGTTTGTCAGGTATGAACTTAATTGTCAATGACATGGACATGCCATTGATTATCAAAGTAGCTTCCATTCCAAAAGAGCGGATGCAGGTATACTTTATTGACAACGAGGAATATTTCAAACGAAAAGCGGTTTTTAAAGACGATAAAAGCGAGTTGTTTTCTGACAATGATGAACGTGCTATCTTTTTTGCAAAAGGAGTGATTGAAACCGTCAAAAAGCTCAATTGGGCCCCAGACATCATTCATGTTCACGGTTGGATGGCTTCATTGTTGCCTTTGTACTTGAAAGAATACTACAAAGACGACCCTCTTTTTAGCGAGAGTAAAATAGTTACTTCCCTCTACAGTTCTGATTTTGAAGGAGCGTTGGACACCAAGTTGATTGACAAAATCAAATTTGACAATATTTCTGAAGACAAAGCAAAAATCTTAGAAGTTCCGAGTCATATCAACCTTTTGAAAAGTGCCATTGAGAACTCCGATGGAGTCATCAAGGCAAGTGAGGATTTGTCCAATGATTTGATTGACTTTGTAGCGGCTCAAAACAAACCTTCCCTAGATTTTCTTCCTGAAGATTCTTTTGCAGATGCGTATTTGGAGTTTTACACCAACGAAGTTCTTTAAATTCCTCCAAAAAAAACAATGCCCTGAAAGGGACACAGCCTATGAAAAAGATTTTGTACTTTTCATTGTTGCTTTTGTTTTCCATCGCTTGTGAAAGCGATTTGAACAGCATCAATGCTTCTTTCATTGACAATAAAAATTTTGAAGCGAAAGAGCTTATCTCCGACGTTTTTTTTACATCCGAGCCCATTTCTAGTGTCAATTCATCGACGGCAGGACAGTACTTGCTCGGTACCTACAACAATCCCAATTTTGGAACCTTAAAAGCCTCTTTTGTCAGTCAACTAAGCCTGCCGACCTCTTTGGAATACACTTCGAAATCTTATGGGGCTGATACCTTGGTCGCCCCGTCTCTGGACACTGTTTTTTTGTACATTCCCTACCAAGCTACATCAGGTGTTGGTTTGGATCAAAAACGGCTGTACAGTCTGGATTCTATTTTTGGAACCTATGATTCAATTGCCGAATCCTATGGGTCTTTTGATTTTGAGGTACACGAATTGGAAACATTTTTGAATCCTTTGAACCCCTCAGACCCCTCAAGACCGAGTAGGTTTGATACGGACAGAACTTATGAGACAAAAGACCTGTTGGCGACGGTTTCAAATTTCTCTCCAAGCGCGACAGACACGGTTACCTATGTCAAACGAAGCATCGACGGAGTTGTCTACGACACCGATACAATTCAGCTTTCCAACGCTGCGCCTCGCATGGCCATTCCTTTGGACACTGACTTTTTCCAAACCAAAATATTAGACAAGTTGCCAACGAATGGAGCAGCAGCCCCTGAAGTCCTGTCTTCACAGCAAGATTTTATCCGCTATTTTAGAGGACTGTACCTAAAAACGGTATCTGAAACACCCGGATCCATAGCGTCTTTGCTGCTTTCGAACGCTTTTGTAGAAATGTACTATACAAATGTCGTCCGCAAGGTTTCAACAGGAGCGATTTTAGACACGATAAAACGAGCAAAAACATTTTCTTTTGGAGGCGTTAGAGCGAGCAAGTACGAGCACGACCACACAGGAGCTTCGGATACAGATAAGATTTATGTCCAAGGAGCTTCAGGTTTTCAGGCAAACATAAAATTATTGGGGTACGATTCAGAACAGCCCAACACAGTAAGTTCGGAATTGCAAAGCCTCCTAGAAGCTGCCAACGATGACGAAGGCAACCCCAAGTGGCTGATCAACGAGGCGAGTTTGACTTTTTATGTGGATGAAAGCAATTGGGATTCGGCAACAGATAAGGTCTTTCAATTGTTTTTGTACAAAAAAACACCGAACTACGATTCTCAAATTTTAGATTACATCACAGCCGCTTCCTTTTCTGATGCACAAGGAACTCTTCAGAAAGACGAAAACGGCGCCTACTACTACCAGTTTAGAGTCACAGACTACATTACAAAATTGTTGGACGGAACCCAATCCAAAAATGTAGACAACCTTGGGTTGAAAGTTTTTGCCAACGGTGATTTGCCCGTCAGTACCATAGACACCTTGGTCACTTCTAACAATTGGAATCCAAGAGGCGTTGTACTTGACGGGAGTCTGACAAAATTAAAAATCAACTACTCAGTTCAAAACGATTAAATAAAAAATTATGTGTGGGATAACCGGATATATAGGAACACGTGAAGCCTATCCGATTGTAATCAAAGGGTTGCAACGTTTGGAGTACAGAGGCTATGACAGCGCGGGAATCATGGTTTTCAACGGTACAGAAGCCAAGGTTACAAAAACCAAAGGAAAGGTCGCTGACTTAGAAGCATTGTTTGTTGAGAATAAGACAAAGGGAACCATCGGTATCGGACACACACGATGGGCCACACACGGGGTGCCAAATGACACCAATTCCCACCCACACGTTTCCAATTCGGGAGACCTGACCATCATCCACAACGGAATCATTGAAAATTACGACGCCATCAAAAAAGAGCTGTTGGCTCGCGGATATACGTTCCAAAGCGATACCGATACCGAAGTTTTGGTCAATTTAATCGAAGAAGTTCAAAAGAAACATGCTTGCAAATTGGGAAAGGCAGTTCAGTTGGCTTTGAACGAAGTCATTGGAGCTTATGCCATCGCAGTATTTGACAAAAAGAAGCCAGATGAATTGGTCGTCGCAAAATTAGGAAGTCCCCTTGCCATTGGGATTGGCGAAGACAATGCGGAGTTTTTTATCGCTTCCGACGCTTCTCCATTTATAGAATACACCAAAAACGCCATTTATTTAGAAGACGAAGAATTGGCGATTGTCAAAATCGGGCGTGACATTCGAATTCGAAAAATTCACAACGACAGCAAAGTCAGTCCAAATGTACAAGCCTTGAAAATGAACCTTTCTCAAATCGAAAAAGAAGGCTTTGACCACTTTATGTTGAAAGAGATTTTCGAACAACCCAAGGCGATTTTAGATACCTACAGAGGTCGTTTGTTGCCCAATGAAGGCATCGTTCGGTTGTCAGGGGTAGAAGAATACATTGAAAAATTTAAAAATGCCGATCGAATTCTCATCATTGCTTGTGGGACTTCATGGCATGCGGGATTGGTCGCAGAATATTTGTTTGAAGCGGTTTCAAGAATCCCTGTGGAAGTAGAATACGCATCTGAATTCCGTTACCGCAATCCAATCATTACGGAAAAAGACGTGGTGATTGCCATCTCTCAATCTGGAGAAACGGCAGATTCCTTGGCGGCCATCAAAATGGCCAAAGCACAGGGAGCTTATGTCTTTGGTGTGTGCAATGTGGTCGGCTCGTCCATTGCAAGAGCTTCCCATTCGGGCGCCTACACACATGCGGGCCCTGAAATTGGCGTCGCTTCTACCAAAGCATTTACCACACAAATCACCTTATTGACTTTGATTGCACTAAAGCTCGGAAAAGAAAAAGGAACCCTTTCCAATTCCGATTTTCATGCTTACCTGCAACAGATGGAATTGATTCCAGCAAAAGTAGAAGAGATTTTAGCCCAAGACGACAACATCAAAACCATTGCTTCAGAATTTCTGACCACGCCGAGCTGTTTGTTTTTGGGAAGAGGCTACAATTTTCCAGTCGCCCTCGAAGGCGCTTTGAAACTAAAAGAAATCTCCTACATCCATGCAGAAGGCTACCCTGCTGCAGAGATGAAACACGGGCCCATCGCATTGATTGAAGACGGCTATCCCGTCATTGTCATCGCAATAGACAAAGGGCATTACGAAAAGGTGGTGAGCAATATTCAAGAGATCAAATCTCGAAAGGGAAAAATCATCGCCGTGGTCACCAAAGGAGACGTCGCCGTCAAAGCTTTGGCAGATCATGTGATCGAAATCCCAGAAGTAGAAGAGCCTTTGAGTCCGCTGTTGACAACCATTCCCCTTCAGCTG
>ERZ1048872.1617-NODE-1617-length-18183-cov-23.585282_pt1 | contig 18183 bp, 19 predicted proteins | sample MGYA00383100_ERZ1048872 | MGnify/ENA primary metagenome ERZ1048872 (study PRJEB29581, sample SAMEA5548370) | metagenome | biome: marine; feature: coastal; material: water | depth 50 m | study: Short-term variability in the microbial, nano- and picoplankton...
TGTCTTATACTGGGGAAAAAGAATGGACGTAAAAGAAGCACTTTCAGAACGTAAATCAACGCGGGCTTTTGTAGATAAAGAGGTACCGATTGAAGTAGTTAATGCAATTATTGAGCAAGCTAAAACTGCACCTTCTGGTGTCAACAGTCAACCTTGGCAAATAGCAGTAGTTACTGGCGATAGCAAGACAAAGCTTTGCGATAAGATGGAGAAGGCTTTTCGTGCTGGTAAAAAAGGCACTATGGATTATGATTATTACCCAACCGAGTGGGTTGATGATTACAAAGAGAGAAGAAAAGTCTGCGGTCTATTGATGTACTCTACCTTAGAAATATCTAGAGAAGATAAGCAAAAACAATTAGACCAATGGGCGCTTAATTATCAAGCATTTGGCGCACCTGTCATACTCCTTTTTTTTATAGATAAGGTTATGGAAAAAGGCTCATATATGGATTACGGTATGTTTCTCCAATCGATTATGCTTTCAGCAGTTGAACATGGACTCGCAACATGTCCTCAAGCAGCACTTGGGGAGTATCCAGAGATTGTCAGAGAGGAGCTTGGCTATTCCCAAGACAAAGTGCTTCTGTGTGGGATGGCGATTGGTTATGAAGATAAATCTGCAATCGTTAATAGCTACCGCACACCACGTGAAGAGTTAGACAAAATAGTGCGCTATTTCCCTTGATTTTGACAAAGTATTTATCAGAGACAGAAAATAACCCTCCAATTCTGGAAGCACAGGAAGAATATATAAAAAGCAACAAACCAATGGCATAATATTGGTATGCGAAAAAAGCCAAAACTAAGTAATATACATACTGTTGCCCAGAGCCGTATTTTCAATGTCGAGTCTATGGAAGTTGAATTTTCAAATGGCGCTACTAGAATTTATGAGAGGCTTGTTTCAAGAGGGAATGGGGCGGTCCTAGTAGTTCCAATGTTAGATGATGAAACTGTTTTAATGATATATGAATATTCTGGTGGTACTGAGCGCTACGAATTGGGATTAACAAAGGGAAAGATTGACAAAGGTGAAACACCGATAGAGACTGCTGCAAGAGAGCTAAAAGAAGAGATTGGATATGGCTCTAATAAACTTACTTTTCTTAAAACAATTACCTTGGCTCCAGGCTATCAATCAAGTGAAACGCATATAGTGCTTGCTGAAGATTTATATGAAGAATATGCTGATGGTGATGAGCCTGAACCACTTGAAATTGTTGCTCATAAACTTTCTGATTTAGAAAAACTTACCTATAGAGAAGACCTTACTGAGGCTAGAAGCATACTGGCATTATATATGGTGAGAGATATTATTCGTAGTCGCTAAATGTGATTGAAATTCCATCTAATTTTTGGCTTGACCAAATTAATACTCCATTCCCAGATGTGAATTTAGCATTAATCGAACCAAATGGACTTATCGCTATAGGTGGCGATTTATCTACTGAAAGACTACTAAATGCATATTCAAATGGCATATTTCCCTGGTATGGAAAAGGTGAGCCAATACTTTGGTATTCGCCAGATCCCAGAATGGTTATAACACCAGATAAATTTCATCTATCCAAGAGCCTAAATAAGATAATTCAGTCATCTAGATTTAGTGTTAATTTAGATAGTGCTTTTCGTGAGGTAATTACTCAATGTCGCTCAGTTAAAAGGTCAGGACAGTTAGGAACATGGATTGATGATGCAATGGTTAAGGCTTATTGTGACCTTCATGATGCTGGGTATGCTCACTCATATGAAGTTTATGAGAGTGATGAGCTTGTGGGTGGGCTATATGGCGTAGCTTTGGGAGGGGTTTTTTTTGGTGAGTCCATGTTTTCTTTAGTGAATAATGCCTCAAAAGTCGCTTTTGCTTATTTACTTCAAAATAGTGATTATCGTTTAATAGATTGTCAAGTTGAAAATAAACATCTTCAAAGCCTAGGTGCGTTCAAAATACCTCGGGATTTGTTTATACAACAACTTAAAGCCTTTGTGTAAAATAACCCCCTTATAAAGGGTATTTGAGGCAATATGAAAAATCTGTTTAAATTAATTGTAGTCGTATCGTTTGCGTTCACTTTAATTGCGTGTGGAAGAATGGGTGATTTAACTCCAGTTGGAGAAATTCAGGTTGATGCTGAGGTATCAACTTCAAGTAGTTAATAGCTTTTTAGTGCATTGAACTCATTCTCTTTTCAAAACAAAGTATTGCATGCTGAGTCTGTTTCAGTTACAGACTTAATGGCAGAGTATGGCTCTCCACTTTATATTTATTCTCGAAGTCAAATAGAATTTAATTGGCAGCAATTTGAAAATTCTTTTGATTCTCATCCTCATCTAATTTGCTATGCAGTAAAAGCTAATTCTAATTTAGCAGTGCTAAATATTTTGGCTAAGCTAGGGTCTGGTTTTGATGTTGTTTCTATTGGTGAACTTGAAAGAGTAATTGCTGCAGGTGGCAACTCAAATCGTTGCGTATTCTCTGGAGTTGCTAAAACAAAGGAGTCAATTCAAAAAGCACTTGAATACGATATTCATTGTTTTAATGTAGAATCAGCTGCAGAGTTAGATCTTATTGAATCTGTTGCTGTTGATATTAAAGTTAAGGCGCCTATTTCAATTCGTGTAAACCCTAATGTTGACGCCAAGACACACCCATATATTTCTACAGGATTGACTGAAAATAAGTTTGGAGTTGGCTCTGATGTAGCTTTATCTTTGTATAAAAAAGCAAACCTCTCGAAGCATCTAAATGTATGTGGCTTAGACTATCATATTGGCTCACAAATTACTGATACCCTGCCTTTTATGGAGGCCCTTGATAGAGCATTGGAGTTAATAGATGAGCTTAAAACTGAAAATATTCATTTGAGTCATATTGATATTGGTGGTGGCATAGGTGTTACATATAACAATGAGAAAACTATAGATATTGAAGAATATATTCAATCAGTTGTTCGAAAGGTTGGCAACTTAAAAGTTATGGTAGAGCCGGGTCGATCTATCGTAGGTAATGCAGGTATTTTTGTTACCAAGGTAGAATATCTAAAGCAAAATGATTCAAAGTCATTTGCTATTATTGATGGCGCAATGAATGATTTACTTCGTCCTGCTCTTTATGGTTCATACCATCAAGCTGTTAAAGTTATTGATAATGCAAAAGGTATAAATGCTTTATGGGATCTCGTTGGGCCTGTTTGTGAGACTGCTGATTTTTTAGCAAAAGATAGAAATCTTAATCTTGAAGAGGGTGACTATATTGCAATAATGACTGCTGGCGCGTATGGCTTTGTTTTGAGCTCTAATTATAACTCTAGACCACGAACTGCAGAAGTAATGGTAAGTGAAAACAGTCATGCGATAGTTCGTAAGCGAGAAACTATTGAGTCACTATTTGTAAATGAGACAATATTTAAAGATGAAACTAACCAATAATCAGAAAAAATATTTACGCTCAATGGCTCATGGTCTAAAACCATTTGTGATGATTGGACAGCATGGTTTAAGCGAATCAGTTTTAGCTGAGTTAGAGTCTACGTTGCTTAAGCATGAGCTAATTAAAATCAAGCTCCGGGTAAGTGACAGAGAAGAAAAGCAACAAATAGTTGACAAAATACTAAAAATATCTAAAGCCGAGCTAGTTCAAGTTATTGGTGGAGTATTAGTTATTTTTAGGCCTTTTGATGACAATCCTGATATTATTTTGCCTAGGACATAAGGAACCTATAGCTTTAAATTAAAATTTATTAATGCTTATATAAAATGAAAATTGCGATCAGTGCTGCAGAAACCTCTGGCGACCTTATCGCTTCATCACTAGTAAAATCATTAAAGTCATATAAACCTGATTACGAAATAGAAGGCTTAGCGGGCGATAAGATGACAGAAGTTGGCTGTAAAAGATTATGGCATGCCGACCAGGTAAATGTAATGGGCATTAGTGAGGTGGCAAGGAAACTACCTTCAGTTTTAGGGTTAAGAAAGTCTATTATTAGACACTATTCTTCTAATAGGCCTGACATATTTATAGGGGTTGACTCTCCTGACTTTAATTTTAAGATTGAGCGGGAGTTAAAGCAACTTGGTGTTAAAACTATTCATCTTGTTAGTCCATCTGTCTGGGCTTGGCGACCCAAGCGAATCAAAAAAATTAAAGCATCAACTGACTTAATGCTCTGTCTTTTTCCATTTGAAGTTGATTTTTATAATAAACACAACCAAAAGGCTCTATTCGTCGGTCATCCATTAGCAGAAAAGTTGAAGCCACGGCAAAATTTCAAACCAAATAAAAAAGTTTTGCTTATGCCAGGATCAAGGGAATCCGAAATCAAAACTTTATTGCCTGAATTAGTCTCAACAGTTAAATTAATGAGCAAGTGTGATCCCCAAATAAAATTCAGTTTGTCACTTGCTAATGATCATCTTAAAAGTTGGGTAGAGAGCGAAATTCGTGGTTTGGATATTGATCTGAGTGTTGGTGATGCACATGACAAAATTAGAACATCAGACCTCGTTATTGTAGCTTCAGGAACAGCAACTCTTGAAGTGGCTTTGCTTGCAGTTCCTATGATAGTTATTTACAAACTTTCAGCAGTCAGCTATCAAATTGTAAGGCATCTTTTAAATACTAAATTTATATCTCTTCCAAATGCAATATTGGGGAAAGAGGTTGTACCAGAATTGATTCAAGAAAAAGTTACTGGTCAAAATATTGCTAACTTAGCAATGAATTTTGTTATGTCTGATAATACAAAAATTGTATCGGAGTTAGAGCAAATACATGAACTTTTAAATCAGAACTCAAGCGTTAAATCTGCTGAAGCGGTTATGGAGTTTTTGCATGGATAAGGAACTTCAAAAAACTGTTAAACAAGCTCTTGCAGAAGATATTGGTGTTGGGGACATATCGTCAAGCTTGCTTGGTAATGATTATATAAGTGCAGAAGTAATTAGTAGAGACCGGGCGATTATTTGTGGAGCTGAGTATTTTGATTTATGTTTCTTATCTCTTGATTCTGATGTAGAGATAGAGTGGAAGGTTGAGGAGGGTTCTGAGATAGTGCCAGGTGATGTAATTTGTAGTCTTTATGGTAAATCACAAGCAATAATTACTGCAGAACGTACAGCCCTTAATTTTTTGCAAATACTAAGTGCTACAGCAACTCAGACCAATTATTTAGTAAGTTTAATAGCAGGTACAAATGCACAATTATTAGATACTCGAAAAACAATTCCGGGTCTCAGGAAAGCACAAAAATATGCAGTTAAGTGTGGTGGTGGACTAAATCATAGAATGGGGCTTTATGATTGTATTATGCTAAAAGAAAATCACATTATGTCGATAGGTTCACTTGAAAAATCTTTAGAAAAAGCCCTTACAAAATACCCTAATAAACCTATTATTGTTGAAGTTGAAACGCTTGATCAGCTTCGAACTGCACTTTCAATAAAAGGGATTATGCGTATACTCTGTGACAACTTTTCTACTAGTGAACTTAGGGAGGCAGTTAAGCTTTCTGAAGGAGTGTATCCGTTAGAAGCTTCAGGCGGTATTAACGAGAAAAATATTGTTGATTATGCAGAAACTGGAGTTGACTATATTTCAATCGGGTCAATTACTAAAGACATTTTTTCAATCGATCTTTCTTTAAGGTTTATTTAATAGGCTACAGCCTTAAATGCTGGACTAAGCGTATCTTTATTGGAATTATAGACAAGAGGTTGGTTCTTAAAATCGACTACTTTACCACCTGCACCTTCTAAAATACATACACCTGCAGCAGTATCCCATTCTGAGCATCGACCAAACTTAGGATAGTAATGATAGAGGCCTTCGGCAATTAAACAAAACTTAAGCGCACTTCCTAATTTGAAAGTTTCAAAATTAGTTTTTAACTTGAGATGATTCTTTAAACCCTTGTTGTTATTTGAATATCTACCCACAACAATATTCTGCCATCGCTTAGGCTTTTTTGTACAAAGTTTTTGACTTATATTATCAACGAGTTTAATAGATGTTTGATCTGGTAAGCGATAGTAATGAACCTTATTAATTGGAGAATAAATTAGTCCAAAGCTTGGGTAATTATTTTTAATCAAGGCAATACTAATGCAAAAGTCAGGAGAACCATCTATAAAATCTCGAGTTCCATCTAAGGGGTCAATTAGCCAGTACTCTTTCCATTTTTTTCGAACTGAAAAAGGAATCTCAGATGATTCCTCTGAAAGTATTGGGATGTTTGGGGTTAGTTTTTCTAAGGTCTTTGAGATTAGATGATGTGAGGCTTTATCTGCTTCAGTTACTGGGGTATTGTCAGATTTAATTGAGAAGTTAGTAGGTTTTTTATGAAGAGACATGATGGTCTCACCTGCCTCAAAGGTTAGTGAAATAAGTTCTGGAAGAAGTTTTGAATCCATGAGCTAAATTATAACATTTATAGGTGTATTTTTTTTTACTGAACCAAGTTCTTGAGTAAAATTTACAACAAAGAAATTTACTAGTAAAAAAATATGAAAAAACAAGTTTTAGCTATGGGTGGTGGTGGATTTACAATGAAGCCAGAGAATCTTAAGTTGGATCACTATTTGCTATCTATGACAAATAAAATAAATCCTAAAGTTTGTTTTATCCCCACTGCGAGTGGGGATGATGAAAGCTATACAAGGCGCTTTTACTCGGCTTATAAAAAACTAGAATGTGAAGCTAGTCATTTATCTCTCTTTAGTCCACCAGAGGGTGATTTACGAGACTTTGTTATGGAAAAGGATATTTTTTATGTTGGAGGTGGAAACACACGAAACCTTTTAGTGCTTTGGAAAGAGTGGGGGCTCGATCAACACTTATATGAGGCATGGTGTAATGGTGCAATTATGGCAGGACTAAGTGCAGGTTCAATTTGCTGGTTTAAGCAGGGTTTAACTGATTCTAAAACAGGAAAATTATTGCCATTAGACTGCTTGGGGTTTATAGAAGGAAGTAATTGCCCACATTTTGATACAGAAAAAGGGAGAAGGCCTTCATACCACGATGCTATTCTTGATGGTTCAATGATTGATGGTATTGCATGTGATGATGGAGTTGCGGCGCATTTTATAGATGGCAAACTGGAGCGTTGTGTGGCTTCTATAGCATCAGCTAAGGCATATAGTATTAAAAATATTAATGGAAAGATTAATGAATCAATTATTGAGCCTAAATATCTTGAGGATTAATAATTGCTATTTTTAATAGTAACCTCTAAAACTTCAATTAAAAAAAACCTAGCTTATTGCTAGGTTTTTTTAATTTGGTGGGCCTACTTGGACTTGAACCAAGGACCAATCGATTATGAGTCGACTGCTCTAACCAGCTGAGCTATAGGCCCGGGGAAAGAACTATTCCAAAAAGCTTTGCAATTTATGGGCACGCGAAGGGTGCCTTAATTTTCGAAGTGCCTTAGCTTCAATCTGACGAATCCTTTCTCGAGTGACGTCAAACTGTCTTCCAACTTCTTCAAGCGTATGGTCTGTACTCATATCGATTCCAAAGCGCATCTTTAAAACTTTTGCTTCTCTTGGCGATAAATTAGCTAGGAGATCGCTAGTAGTTTCTTTTAGGCTTTCTCTAGTTGTAACTTCTACAGGTGAAGAAAGGTTCGTATCTTCAATAAAATCACCGATAGTAGAGTCTTCATCATCACCAACGGGATTCTCCATTGATAGGGGCTCTTTAGCAATTTTAAGAATTTTGTTAATTTTATATTCAGGTAATTCCATTTCAATAGCAAGTTCTTCTGGTGTAGCTTCTCGTCCAAATTTTTGTAATAGTTGACGCCTTACTCGGTTTAACTTATTAATAGTTTCAATCATATGGACAGGAATACGGATAGTGCGAGCTTGATCAGCAATCGAACGGGTAATTGCTTGTCGGATCCACCAGGTAGCGTATGTTGAAAATTTATAGCCTCTACGATACTCAAACTTGTCAACTGCTTTCATAAGCCCAACGTTTCCTTCTTGAATGAGGTCTAAGAACTGCAAGCCACGGTTTGCATATTTTTTCGCAATTGAAATAACAAGACGCAAGTTCGCTTCAATCATTTGACTTTTAGCATTTTTGGCCTTGCGGTCTCCCCGACGGAGTTTTTTGTTAATTTCCTTTAACTCAGAGATAGTTATTTGCATTGCTAACTCATGTTCCAAAAGACTTTTTTGAGAATAGTAGATTTCATTCTTATTATTTTCTAAGGATTTTTTTGTGGCTTTATCAAGATCAATTAATGTTAGCCAATCAAAGTTAGTTTCATTACCGGGGAATGATTCATAAAAAAGCTCTCTAGTCATTCCTGCATCGAGACAAGCTTGACGTATTATATTTTCCTCTATCTTTACTTTATTTGCACGACTGGAAACAAGCTCCATCATTGTACTTACAAGTTTTGGTGCAAGTCTCAATTCTGAAATACATTCAGAAAACTTTCGTCTAGATTTGATTGTTTTATTGTCAAGGTAGCCATGTTTTTCACAGGATTTAACGTAGCTATTAAAAGATTTTTTAATTTTTTCAAAGCGCTCATATACCTGACCTTCATCTGGGCCGGTGTATTCTAATTCATCAAATTCATCTTCCTCTAGCCCTTCATCGTCTGACATTTCATCAAAATCCATTGCATCAAGTTCAGCCTGCTTTTCCTTAATAAGGATTTGTTTTTCTTCAAATTCTTCAGCATCCCCTTGATAACCAATCACTACATCAGTCATTTTACATTTGCCCTCTTCAAGTCTTGTATAGGCTTTGAAGAAAAAATCAGATATTTCTGGATAAAGAGAAATAGATTGCATAATTTGGTATACACCTGCCTCAATCTCTTTAGCTATTCGAATTTCATCTTTTTGCTCTAAAAGTTCAACTACACCCATTTCACGCATATACATTCGAACAGGGTCAGTAGTCCTACCAAATTCTGAATCAAGGGCCGCAAGAGCTGCTGTAGCAACTTCTGCAGAGTTGGCTTGTGCCTTACCACCTGACTCCATTACTAGTGTGTCAGCATCCGGTGCTTCGTCAGCAACAACTATATCTAATTCCTCTAAGATTGTAACAATTGGCTCTACTTGTTCAGGGGTTAATAAGTCTTCTGGCAAAAGGTCATTGATTTCAGAGAAAGTTAAGTAGCCTTGCTCCTTGCCTATTGTTATAAGACTATTAAGTGCTAACTTGTGAACTTCGGTAGTTGTGTTCATATATTTGATTTTTTTTAAAACAGAGGAGGGATTATACCTAAGTCAGAAGATTGATTTAGGCCTTAATTCAGTGCTTTAGAGCCGCTAAACTAATTGGAGTCAGCAAAAATTGTACTAATAGATTGCTCTTCACTGATTCTTCTAATAACATTTGCAAGAGTTTTCGCAATTGATAGCTGTCTAATTTTTTTGCAATCAGCAGCTTTTTGATTTAAAGGTATTGTATTTGTAATTACTATTTCATCCAACTTAGAGTTTCCAATATTCTCAATTGCGCCTCCAGAAAGAACTGCATGTGTTGCATATGCTACAACCTTTTTTGCACCTTTCTCTTTTAGGATTTCTGCTGCTTGGCAGAGTGTTCCACCAGTATCAACCATGTCATCTACCATAATGCAAGTGCGTCCAGAAACATCACCAATTACATTCATAACTTTAACTAAATTAGGTTCCGGACGTCTCTTGTCAATGATTGCTAAATCAGCATCATTAATTCTTTTTGCTGCAGCTCTAGCTCTAGCAACACCTCCAACATCTGGAGAAACCACAACAACATCTTGGTAATTACAATCCAAGATGTCTTGGATTAGTACCGGTTGTGCATAAATATTATCAATAGGTATATTAAAAAATCCTTGTATTTGATCAGCATGCAGATCCATCGTCAAGATTCGATTAACGCCTGAAGTCTCAATCATTTGGGCTACAAGTTTCGCAGTTATTGGCACACGAGTTAAGCGAGATCGCCTGTCTTGACGAGAGTACCCTAGATAAGGAACTACAGCAGTAATTCTTGCAGCAGATGAGCGTTTAAGTGCATCAACCATTATTAATAATTCCATCAATGTTTCTGCTGTTGAGGGGCCACAAGTTGGCTGAATAACAAAAACATCACAGCCTCGAACGTTATCTAGAATTTCAACTTGCGATTCACCATCACTAAATTGACCAACAAAGGCTTTACTTTGGGTAATATTAAGATTCTCAATAATTTCGGAAGAAAGGCTAGGGTTTGCATTTCCGCTAAAGATTTTTATTCTCTCTAAAGACATCCGATTGCGCATTTATTGATGTAGGAGACAATTATACAAACAAATTAGCTAATTAAGCGTAATAGTTTTTTAAATTTATATTTGTGATTTATAGAAGCTGATCAATGAATGGAGTTATATCTTCAGGCTCAACTGTTGAGCTAAAGCGCTTGAAAGGGACTCCATTACGATCAATCAGAAATTTAGTAAAATTCCATTTGATGCTGTTATTTAATTTGCCCTTGAGTTCCTTTTTTAAATATTTGTAAAGAGGATGAACATCAGAACCATTTACTTCAATCTTTTCAGACAAAGGAAAGGTGACATTATAATTTGTGCTACAAAACTCTTGTATTTCTTCTGAAGTACCAGGTTCCTGTTTTCCAAATTGGTTGCATGGAAATCCTATTATAACAAGCCCATTATCTTTGTATTTTTGGTAAAGTTTTTCAAGTCCTGTGTAGTGGTAGGTTAGTCCACAATTACTTGCTGTATTGACTATTAAAACTACCTTTCCTTTGAACTCACTTAAAGAGATTTCTTCACCATTAAGTTGATTAATATTAAATTGATAAAACTGTTGGCTCATGATTATGCTCCATAATTGATAAGAAGTAGATAAATGAAATTTTTTACCTTATAAGAGTTTAATATTTATTTTAAACAAAAGGATGGCTGGGATGGCAGGATTCGAACCTGCGAATGACGGGATCAAAACCCGTTGCCTTACCACTTGGCGACATCCCAATTGTATAGTGGTGATTTATCAATCGCTTTTGCGACAAAACCTGACCATTTTGATGGCAATTTTTCATTTGCTATCAATGCATCTTTTTCTTTTTCAAAGGCCACAAAAACACAACATCCACTTCCAGTCATTCTTGCAATCCCATGGTGTTTTTCAGTTGAATCTAGGTAAGTTAAAGCCTCTTCTATCTCCCCTTCCAATTGAATTGCAGCATCTAAACAGTCGTTATGTGGATTTGAAACCGATGAAAAGTCTGACATTTTCCTTTGTACTGGCGACATTGTCAATGCCTTATGAGTGAAAATTTCTTGAGTTGATATATATTTATCAATTGAAACAATTAAGTAAAAGTATTTTGGCAAACTTATTGGCGTAAGTATTTCACCAGTACCTTCAGCCCAAGAGCTTTGACCACTAATAAATATTGGAACATCTGAACCTAGAGTTTGTCCTATCTTAAGGAGTTCAGATTTAGATAACTTGAGGCTCCATAAGTCATTAAGTGCTATTAATACCGTAGCAGCATTAGAGCTACCACCACCAAGCCCGCTACCAGTAGGAATGTTTTTAATAACGCCTATATCGACACCATCTTTTGTGCCACTAATTTCTTTCAGGGCATTTGCACTTCGAAGAATTAAGTCTTTATCTTGTGGTATATCTTCATTGCCGTATATTCGATTGATTTGACCATCTTTTCGATAGTTAAAACTTATCTTATCGCCATAATCTAAAAGTTGAAAAATTGTTTGAAGATTATGATAACCATCATCTCTTTTTGAAATGACATGCAAAAATAGATTAATTTTAGCGGGTGATAGGTGAGTCACTTTATAAGGCAATAAAGTTCTCTCTATAGTGTTTTAGCTCATCAATAGAGTCATAGATATCAGACAATGCTAGGTGTCTAGATTTCTTATATGAGTCCGAAATAATATTTGGCTTCCAGCGAACTGCTAGCTCTTTTAATGTTGAGACGTCAATATGTCGGTAGTGGAAAAATTTTTCAAGATCTGGCATATAGTTGTACAAGAACCTCCTGTCTTGACAAATTGAATTACCACACATAGGAGAGGCACCTAAATCAACATACTTCATAAGGAAATTTAAAGTTTGGGATTCAGCTTCAGCTATAGAAATTTTACTTTCCTGAACCCTTTTAACTAGACCAGAACGATTATGCTGATTGGTATTCCATTCATCCATCCCGTCAAGAATTTCATTGCTTTGATGGATGGCTATTGAAGGACCTTCATCTACTACATTAAGTTGCGCATCAGTTACAACTGTTGCGATTTCAATAATGACATCATGCTCAGGAATTAGTCCTGTCATTTCAAGGTCTATCCAGATAAGATTTGTTTTTTTATTCATTACTATTTAACTATTGCTGACCTTAATATATTCATCAAGTTTTTTTTGTGAGCTTCCATCTGATAAGACTTGATTTGCTCTATCAATTCCTGATTGAAGCGAGGTGGTTAATCCGCTAACATATATTGCGGCACCCGCATTCAAAGAGATAATGTTTTTTGCTGTTCCATTTCTCCCTGAGAAAGCTTCAGTAATTAGTGCAAGTGAGGCATCGGCATTGTCAGCTCTAATATCTTTTAAATCTCCCAATGTCAGACCAAAGTCTTCAGGGTGAACTGAATAGGTTGAAACAACTCCATCTTTTAATTCAGCAACATATGTTTTATCAGCAATCGAGAATTCATCAAGACCATCATCAGAATGTATAACCATAACATGTCGAGATCCAAGTTCTTTTAGAACATTAGCTATAGGCTCGACTAAGTTTTTATCATAGACACCCATTACTTGATTTGGAGCCTTAGCTGGATTAGTGAGTGGACCTAAAACATTAAATATTGTTCTAACTGCCAGCTCTTTTCTTGGCCCAATAGCGTGCTTCATAGCGCTATGATGTGCTGGTGCAAACATAAAACCCACACCTATCTGCGCAATGCATTCACTAATAAGACTTGGACTTAAGTTAAGATTAACTCCAGCAGACTCTAAAACATCCGCACTCCCAGATTTTGATGAGATAGAGCGGTTGCCATGCTTAGCAACCTTGCCACCTGCAGCGGCAACAACAAATGCTGAAGCTGTAGAAATATTGAACAATCCCAGTCCATCACCACCAGTGCCGCAAGTATCAACAAGGTATTTATTGCTTTTAATTTCTACAGGCGTTGCTAAGGAGCGCATTACTTTTGCACTAGCAGTGATTTCTTCAATTGTCTCTCCTTTCATGGATAGTCCAACTAAAAAAGCACCAATTTGTGCATCTGTAGTTTGCCCAGTCATGATGCTGTTCATTACATCATGCATATCGCTTTCATTTAAATGCTTTTTTTCAATGACTGCCTTGATGGCTTGATTTATGTTCATAATTATTGATTACTCATTAAATGTTCAATATCCTTTAAATCTTTTATAGCCGCCTCAGATAGAATATGATTTCCATCATTAGTAACCAAGACATCGTCTTCAATTCTGATGCCAATATTCCAGTACTTTGAATCGATTTTATCATTCTTACGAATGTAGATGCCTGGTTCAACAGTTGTTACCATTCCAGCTTCAAATATTCGATACTCATCATCAATTACTTGGGCACCAACATCATGTACATCCAGACCAAGCCAATGCCCAGTTTTATGCATATAAAACTCACTTAAATCACTAGGGGTATCCATAATTCCTAATTCAATAAGGCCATTTGTAATAATATCGCAAGCGACTTCATGGGGTGTGCTGACTTTTTCACCAGGCATAATACAAGCAATTGCAGATTTTTGAGCATTTAAAACAATTTCGTAAATCTGTTTTTGAGGTTCGCTAAAGCGACCATTAATTGGAAATGTTCTTGTGATATCTGATGCATAACCGAGTATTTCGCATCCAGCATCAACAAGTAAAAGGTCGCCATCATTTAAAATTTTGTTATTTTCAGTGTAATGAAGTATGCATGCATTTTCTCCACTTGCAACAATTGGGGGATAAGAGTGTTCTGAATTTCCATTTCGAAATTCTGAATCAAATTCAGCGCTAATATGATGCTCATATAGTCCTGGTTTAGTCTTTAGCATGGCTTTAATATGCGCTTTTGAGGCAAGATTCGCTGCAGCTTGCATATTTTTAATTTCACTAGGGTCTTTTATAAGGCGCATTTCTGACAAATAGGGGTTTAATGGTTTCATCTTATTTTTGAATATTGATGAGATAGATTCATTAAGTGTATTAGTGCTTGAAAAGTCCTTCCAGCCTCCAGTAGTTGGCGCATCAAAATGTACAGATGAGTCTTTATCTACAAGTGATTTTATTTCATCTAAAAAAGTATCAATATCGTAAGCTTGGTTTGCTAATAAGGCCTTTGGTGCTAACTCTACGCCGAGCCTCTTTCCATTCCAAATCTCTTTAGTTTTGTCTTTAGGATTCAAAAATATGCTGTAATTATTTTTAGAAAAAACAGCAATTGCATCGGGCTCAATAAAGCCCGTAAGATACCAAAAGCTGCTATCAGGACGAAAAGGGTAGTTAACATCACTGTTCCTTTTTTGTTCGCTGTTAGTGCTAACAATTACTACCGCATTGTCATCTAATTTGCTTAACAACTCTTTTCGTCTATTTTGATGTATCATTTTCTTAAGGGTATTTACTCTTTGTTGACTAATTTCAAAACGATACCATGAAAAAGATACGGCTGTATCAAAATACTGCTTTCCAAGTCGGCGACAAGGTTGAACTAGATAAAGATAACAGTCATCATCTTCTTAAGGTGTTACGTTTTGCAGTAGGTAAAAATATTACATTGTTTAATGGTGATGGTAAGGATTACTGTGCAACCGTAATAAGTGCTAAAAAGGAAACTTTAGTTGAGATTAACTCAAAACAAATAAATGACACTGAATCTAAGTTAGATTTGACCCTTGCTCAAGGAATTGCGAAGGGTGAAAAAATGGATTTTTTAATTCAAAAGGCTGTAGAGCTAGGAATTACTCGTATCATTCCTATGCAGACAGAACGATGTGTTGTTAGACTTAGAGCTGAAAAAGTCCAAAAAAAAATTGAGCATTGGCAGAAGATAGCAAATCATGCCTGTGAGCAATCAGGTCGATCAGTTATTGTTGATATTTCATTACCAAGAACACTCAAAGATTTATTAGCTGAACCGAACCATAATGGCTTTGTTCTGCATCACCGTGCAACTTCTGGCTTTGCTGAATTGAAACATTCATCCAAGGCAACTATTTTAATTGGTCCCGAGGGTGGCTTAACCGACCAGGAAATTAAAGAGTCAACTGACGCAGGATTCAAACCGCTCTTGTTAGGTAAAAGAGTCTTGAGAACTGAAACCGCATCACTTGTAGCCATTGCCAATATGCAGCTTTTATGGGGTAGCTGAGGTCAGCAATCCGCATTAGGAGTGTTAGGTTTTATTTTTTATTCAGCATCTCCCAGCTCATTGCTGAGCTCCCGAGCCCGATCATAAGCAGCTCTAGTAGCATTTGCGACTATCCCTTCAAAGTTTTGATCTTGGAAACTTTCGATAGCCGACTGAGTTGTTCCATTGGGTGAGGTTACTTCAGCACGTAAAGTTCTAGAGTCTTTCCCAGTCTTATTTGCCATTAAGCTAGCACCATAAGCTGTTTGAATACTAAGAGAGTTGGCAGTTTCTTCATCTAATCCGAGAGCCATACCTGCTTGCGTCATGGACTGCATTAGTAGAAAAAAGTATGCGGGCCCACTTCCTGAGATGGCTGTTATGGCATCAATAAGTTTTTCTTCATCAACCCAAAAGCATTCACCCACCGAAGATAAAATTGATGACACTAATGATTTTTGCTCATTATTGACAAGTTCATTTGCAAACAAACCCGTAACTCCAGTTTGAAAAAGTGCAGGAGTATTCGGCATTGTTCGAATCAGTGCAAAGTTACCACCAAGCCAGCGATTAATGTCACTACTTCTAATACCAGCAACTATTGAAACAAAGAGATGTTTTGATTTAACGACACCCTTTAATTCAAGACAGACACTTGAAAGCACTTGAGGCTTCACTGCGAAAAAGATAATATCACTATTACTTAATAATGAAGTATTATCTGAGTAAGTAGTGACTTCGAGTTCTGATTCACGGCTTTGTAATAGCTCTTCATTGGGGTCGCTTATATTGATCTGATTGGCATCAAAACCATTATTTAATAAGCCCTTTATAAGTGCATATGCCATGTTTCCGGCACCAATAAATCCAATGACAGTTTTGTTTTCCATATAAAATATCTCAGTTGATAAGGCTGAAGTTAATTCTACCAAACTTGTTGTAAATAAAGAACATTAATGAAAAAATTCAATCCAAAACTAATAATGATTGATGTTGACGGAACTCTAGTAGACAGTGTTCCAGATCTTGCATACTGTGTCGATCAGATGATGATTGAGCTTGGAATGAAAGAAAGGGGTGAGAAAAAGGTTCGTCACTGGGTAGGTAACGGTATTCCAAAATTAGTAGAGCGTGCCTTGACTGATGATCTCGAAGCAAGCCCAACAAAAGAGGTTTTTGATGTGGCTTATCCGATTTTTTTAGATCTTTATGCTGATAATACTGCAGCAAGATCGTGTCTTTATGATGGTGTTAAAGATGGCCTAGATTATTTAAAGTCTAAAGATTATCAATTGGGCTGTGTTACCAATAAAGCAGAGCAATTTACCCATCCACTGCTTAAAACTTTAGGTATTTTTGATGACTTTAAAATAGTAATTTCTGGCGATAGTTTGGCTAAGAAAAAACCAGACCCTTTACCGCTAGTTCACGCAGCAAGCTACTTTAATATTTCACCACAAGAGTGCCTTATGCTTGGTGATTCAGTGAGCGATGTAAAGGCTGCTAGAGCTGCAGGCTTTAGTATTATTTGTATGTCTTATGGGTACAATCATGGCAATGACATCGCTGATGAAAGTCCTGACCTCGTTATAGATTCAATGAGCCAGCTAAGAGAATACTTATAATGAATATTGATGAGCAACATATTTGGCATCCTTATGCAAAAATTCCAAATACAGTTGCGTCTCACCTTGTAGAGTCAGCAGACGGAGTCTATCTCAATTTTAAAAATGGCAATCGTGTAATTGATGGCATGAGTTCCTGGTGGTCAATGATTCATGGATACAATAATTCTTACATCAATCAGGCAATGAAGAGTCAGATCGATTCTGTATCCCATGTCATGTTTGGAGGTTTGACGCACCAACCAGCAATCGATTTGTGCGAAAAACTTATCAAAATTACACCTCAAGGTCTCGACAAGGTTTTCTTCGCAGATTCAGGCTCAGTTTCAGTCGAGGTGTCCCTTAAAATGGCTTTGCAATATTGGCAAAACAAAGGGAAAATAAATAAGTCACGTTTCGTTACTCCGAGGGGTGGTTATCATGGAGATACTTTTGGAGCAATGAGTGTTTGTGACCCACAAACAGGCATGCACCATTTGTTTAAAGATGTATTGCCTCAGCATTATTTTGTAACTCAACCGACACTAGGCAATACAAAAGAAGCGCTAACTGACCTTGAAAATAGATTAGAAAAAAGTCACAATAAAATTGCAGCAATGATCCTTGAGCCAATCGTCCAAGGTGCCGGAGGTATGAATATCTACGAGGCAGATTATCTTAAAGGTGTCAGAGATTTATGCCACAGATACGACATCCTAATGATTGTAGATGAAATTGCTACCGGGTTTGGTAGGACAGGAGAGCTTTTTGGATGTGACCATGCAAGCATTTCACCCGACATACTCTGCTTAGGTAAGGCATTAACTGGTGGCTATATGACAATGGCTGCTGCATTAACTAATTCAGAGATTGCAGAAACAATTGGCGTTCTAATGCACGGCCCAACCTTTATGGGAAACCCATTGTCATGCTCTGCAGCAAATGCAAGCATCGAAATACTTTTAAATAGTGATTGGAAAAAAAGAATATTACAGATTCAAAGTCTACTTAATTCGCAACTTTTGCCCTTGAGGGGTGAACAAAATGTAGTTGATATAAGGGTGATTGGTGCAATAGGCGTGATTGAATTTGAAAAGCCATTAGATATGAAGTCAACCCAAGAGCGCTTAATTAATGACGGAGTATGGTTAAGGCCTTACGGGAAATTGCTCTATACAATGCCACCTT
>ERZ1048872.1625-NODE-1625-length-18146-cov-4.934498_pt1 | contig 18146 bp, 14 predicted proteins | sample MGYA00383100_ERZ1048872 | MGnify/ENA primary metagenome ERZ1048872 (study PRJEB29581, sample SAMEA5548370) | metagenome | biome: marine; feature: coastal; material: water | depth 50 m | study: Short-term variability in the microbial, nano- and picoplankton...
CGACACAACCATCTTTGACGGTCTATGGTGAAAAAGAGGGCATCGTGGTTATCGACGCCATTATTGATCAAGTCGCCAAGTGGCCGAATGGTTCGCTAAAAATGTATGAGAACGGCAATCATGAAACAATGATGGAAGTAGCCGCGATCCGCGAAGACTTTTTCGCACGTTCCATTGCATTTTTTGATGCCAATAGCTGACGGTTTCGTGTCACGGGGTTGAACCTAGGCATGACCCATGCCTATGTCAGTCAAACACGAAAAACAAAGGCTGATACATGTTCCAATTCACACCTCGTCCACAGTTTGAAATTTTGCGCGATGCGGCAACCAGCGGCGGCACCAATGAATTTGGCGATCTGCCTGAATGGAATTTGGACGATCTTTACAAAGGTGAAGAAGCGCCAGAGTTAACGCGTGACATGGCATGGCTTGAAAATGCATGTGCCGATTTTGCGAAAACCTACGAAGGTAATTTGGCTGGATTGAACGCTGACGCCATGCTGGAATGCATTTTGGCGTATGAAAAAATCGACAGCATCGCGGGCCGTATCATATCGTTTGCGGGCTTACGCTATTACCAAAACACCACTGACGCTGATCGTGCAAAGTTCATGTCAGATTGTCAGGAAAACATCACGGTATTCACGACACCACTTGTTTTCTTTTCCTTAGAATTTAACCGCATTGAGGACGCCGATTACGAGGCGATCATTGCTGCAAACGCAGATTTAGCGCGCTATCGTCCGGTTTTGGACCGCATGCGCGCGATGAAGCCGTATCAATTGTCTGACGAGTTGGAAAAATTCTTGCACGATCAATCAACCGTTGGCTCCGCTGCTTGGAACCGTTTGTTTGATGAATCCATGGCTGGGCTTGAATTTGAAGTTGATGGTGAAATGCTGCCACTCGAGGCGACATTAAACCTAATGTCTGACCAAGATCGCGCCACGCGTGAAAAAGGTGCCCGTGCTGTGGCCGCCGTGTTGCAAGACAATGTGAAATTATATGCGCGCATCCACAATACATTAGCCAAAGAAAAAGAGATCGAAGATCGCTGGCGTGGCCTGCCAACGCCGCAAACTGGCCGCCATCTTTCAAACCACGTTGAACCAGAGGTGGTTGAGGCCTTGCGCAACGCCGTTGTCGCCGCCTATCCAAAGTTGTCGCATCGTTACTATGCACTTAAGGCCAAGTGGATGGGTCTTGATGAAATGCAAGTTTGGGATCGTAATGCGCCACTGCCTAGCGAAATCAAGCGCACGGTTTCTTGGGATGAGGCCGAAGACTTGGTCATGAAAGCCTATGGTGATTTTGCACCCGAAATGGCCGAATTAGCAAAACCATTCTTCACTGATGGCTGGATAGATGCCGCCGTAAAACCAGGCAAAGCACCTGGTGCATTCGCGCACCCAACCGTTACCGACGTACACCCCTACGTCATGCTGAATTATCTTGGAAAGCCTCGTGATGTTATGACCTTGGCCCACGAGTTGGGGCACGGCGTGCATCAGGTTTTGGCAGCTGAACAAGGTGAAATGCTGTCCTCCACCCCATTGACGTTGGCTGAAACTGCTTCCGTTTTTGGCGAAATGCTAACTTTCCGCAAGATGCTGGAAGGCGCCAAAGACCAGAGCGAGCGTAAAATCTTGTTGGCTGGCAAAGTCGAGGACATGATTAACACAGTCGTTCGCCAAATTGCGTTTTACGATTTTGAATGCAAATTGCACGCCGCTCGCGCCGATGGCGAACTGACACCTGATGACATCAACGCACTTTGGATGTCGGTTCAGGCCGAATCTTTGGGACCAGTGTTTGAATACATGGAAGGTTACGAAACCTTCTGGGCCTATATTCCACACTTCGTCCATTCCCCGTTCTACGTGTATGCCTATGCGTTCGGCGACGGATTGGTGAATGCGCTTTATGCTGTTTACGAGGAAGGAACCCCTGGATTTCAGGAAAAATACTTCGACATGTTAAAGGCTGGTGGTTCCAAGCATCACAAAGAATTGCTGGCACCATTTGGCCTAGATGCCTCTGATCCTGCGTTCTGGGATAAAGGTCTGTCGATGATTTCAGGCATGATTGACGAACTTGAGGCGATGGAAGACTAATTTTAAGTTCTCGGAAAAAACAAAGGCGTGGATTAAATTCCACGCCTTTTTTGCTTAGCAATACGCTTCAAATAAATTCACACTCTTTCAGACGCCCTTTTTGGCGATGGCGAGTAAGGCATCCACATCTATGTGTTCTTCGATGTGATCCGCCAGTTTATCTAAAGTGTCCTCCACGATTTTCCCGTAGTTTGAAGAATGACGTACCGTCCCCAGTGTTTTCAGAAACGTCTGTCTAAAGCCATCTGCGGCAAATAACCCGTGACAGTAAGTGCCCATAACCAACCCATCTGGGCTGATCGCACCTTCATTTTGATCCGCAATTCTTGCGAAGGGGCGCACGCGGTCTTCACCTTCACTTTGCCCGATATGTATTTCATATCCCTCAAAATTTTCACCACTTTCCACATGTGTTGCGGAAACTTGTGTCAGGCTTTTTTTGGGGGTCATTTCTGTTGATAAGTCCAACAAACCTAAACCCTCAGTGGCACCAGTTGATCCCTCTATACCCAGTGGGTCATTTATCATTTTGCCCAACATTTGATACCCACCGCAAAGCCCCAATACATGGCCCCCGCGGCGAATGTGTGCATTGATATCAACATCCCAACCTTGATTCCGCAAAAATTTCAGATCGCCAATCGTGGATTTGCTGCCTGGTATAATTAGCAAATCCAAATCACCCGGTACGGCTTGCCCCGCTTTGATCATCTCAAGACTAACATCAGGCTCCGCGGCCAATGGATCAAGGTCATCAAAATTTGCAATTCGCGACAGTGTTAAACATCCGACCTTTATTCCGCCGTCTGTGGGGGAACTTGCAATATCAAGGGCATCTTCTGCAGGCAATAGATGGGCATCGGTAAACCAAGGCACAACACCCAATCCACGCCATTGGGTGTGATCCGCGATGGTTTGATATCCTTCATCAAAAAGTTGAGGATCACCTCGAAACTTATTGATAATAAATCCTTTAATTAGATCAGCGTCGGCCTTGTCCACAACAACTTGTGTACCGATCAGTTGGGCAATTACCCCACCACGATCGATATCACCAACGATAACAACAGGTGTGTTTGCTGCCGCAGCAAATCCCATATTTGCAATATCGCCCTCGCGTAAGTTGACCTCGGCGGGACTTCCGGCCCCTTCGATTAAGATCAAATCAGCCTCTGTTGATAGTCTGTTAAAGCTGTCTAATACCGGTGCCATAAGGCTTGGCTTTAATGTGGAATATTCACGCGCCTTTACCGTCGCGATGCGTTTACCCTGTACAACAACCTGTGCGCCAGTTTCCGTTTCCGGCTTCAATAAAACAGGGTTCATGTCAGTATGTGCCGGCACGCCGCATGCAAGAGCCTGCAGTGCCTGCGCACGCCCAATTTCACCACCGTCAACAGTAACAGCGGCATTGTTTGACATGTTCTGTGGTTTAAACGGTCGCACGGAAATGCCACGACGCACACATGCGCGACAAAGGCCAGCGACCAATATTGATTTTCCAACGTTAGACCCTGCACCTTGGATCATCAAGGTATGCGCCATGAATTTTCCCCTAGGTATTTCTTAAAATTCCACGCCTTGCTGGGCTTTGATACCAGACCGGAATGGGTGCTTGATCAATTCCATCTCTGTGACCAAATCTGCGGCCTCAATCAATGGTTCTCTGGCATTTCGCCCTGTCATCACAACATGGGTCATTGGGGGTTTATTTTCGGCAAGCCATGCAACAACTTCTTCGACATCAACATAGTCATACCGAAGGGCAATGTTGATTTCATCCAACAAAACCATGGCGTTACGTTCGTCCAAAATCAGTTCTTTTGCCTTCGCCCAGGCCGCTTGTGCCATTTCAATATCACGCGACTTATCTTGGGTTTCCCAAGTGAAACCCTCGCCCATTGTATAGAACTGACAAAGATCATCAAAGTTTTCTGTAATCAGGTTTCGCTCACCTGTATCCATGCCACCCTTGATGAATTGTACAACTGCACAAGGCATTTTGTGAGCAATACACCGAAAAATCATACCAAAAGCCGACGAAGATTTCCCCTTACCTTTGCCCGTATGAACAATAAGCAGACCCTTCTTTTCGGTCTTTGTCGCCATAATCTTGTCGCGCGCGACCTTCTTTTTGGCCATTTTCATGTTGTGACGATCTTCATCCATTGTACGGGTCTCCATCTTTTTCACGTGCCGATTACGCAGCAATTTGTCGTTATTTCTCGTCGACTTTAGGGCCTCACTATGAGGCACTAAAGGGCTTGGTTCAAATATTTTCTCTCACGTATTTTCCCCATTCACATCTTTTGCCATTGTGATTTCGGTAATTTTTTCAAAACCCGGATGCGATCCTTCGGCAATTTTTCGAAAACCTAGACCAGCAAATACGCGGTGATTTTCATTTAACTCAATTCGAACTTCCAATTGGACCTGTGAAAGCCCAAGTAAAGCCGCGCGCATACAAGCGTGGTTAACCAAAACTCGCGCAAGCCCTTTCCCCTGATAATCTGGTGAAATCGCAAGTTTACCCAAATATAGAAACCCAGATTTTGGCACCAAGTTCACTGTCGCAATTGGTTCACGTCCCTTGTGAATAACCCAAATTTCCGAATTTTTAGAGATCTCTGCAAGCTTGACTTCATCCATTTTATGAAGAGACGTCGGTGGATCAATTCGCCCATCCATGTAGGCAAAACTGTTCTGTAAAAGCCTAAGCAACGCGCCCCAATCATAAGGATCAACAGCACGTTCAACGTTCACAAAAGACCCGCCAATCGCGCCTTTGCGGAATTCGATTTAGGCGTCCACATTCCACGATCCATTGCTTCGGTGAACTTTTCTACCATTTCACGCAAAGCGGGCGCGTTGTGCTCTTCGATAAATTCCCGCACCTGATCGTCCTCAAGATACGCCTTATAAAGCAGGTCGAAATGCGTTGAACGTACAGCATGCGTGGTTGCCGCAAAGGCGAACAAATAGTCAACCGTCGCCGCCATTTCAAATGCACCTTTGTACCCGTGGCGCATCACGCCAGCGATCCACTTTGGATTGGCTGCACGCGAACGGACAACGCGGCCCATTTCCTCGTCCAACGTTCGGATAACAGGGCGTTCGGGGCGTGAGTGATCATTGTGATAAACGGTCGGCGCAGCACCTTTAAGGGTTTCGACGGTGGCCGCTAACCCACCTTCAAATTGATAGTAATCATCACTGTCTAATAAATCATGTTCGCGGTTGTCTTGGTTTTGAACGATCACCTCGACATGACCCAAACGGGTTGAAAATTCCGCACGCGCAGGCGCGCCTTCGGCACCCTCGCCGTAGGCATACCCGCCCCATCCAAGGAAAGCATCTGCCAGATCGCCTTTATCGGCCCATAAACGTTCATCCATCATGGCCTGCAAACCAGCACCATAAGCACCGGGTTTACTGCCAAATACGCGAAAGGATGCTCGATCTGCGCCCATTTCGACGGCCTCGACACGATATCGCGCGGCGGCCGGATTATCCGCGTCTGGTTCATCAAGTTGCATAACCGCCTTGGCTGCGGATGCTAACAGGTCAATCTGCGCCGGAAATGCATCGCGGAAAAATCCCGAGATCCGCATGGTTACGTCAACCCGCGGGCGACCCAATGCACCCATCGGGATCACTTCAAAGCCCGTGACGCGACCTGACATTTCATCCCATTTAGGACGACACCCCATCAAAGCCAATGCTTGGGCGATATCATCACCACCCGTGCGCATATTCGCGGTGCCCCACGCCGTCAAAGCCAGTGTTCTTGGCCAGTCACCATTGTCTTGCAGGTGCCGCTCGATCAATAAAGAGGCGGATTTCCAACCCAATGACCATGCCGCACGTGTTGGCAATGCACGACTATCAACACTAAAGAAATTGCGTCCCGTGGGCAGCACGTCAAGGCGCCCGCGTGTAGGCGCCCCACTTGGGCCAGGTGGTACAAACCGCCCATCAAGTGCGGTCATTAAACCCTTGATTTCAGCAGCCCCCGCATCATCAACTGCGGGTGTGATGCGGTTAACAATTTGTTCTAAAACGTCTTTGGTATATTGCCCAAGCGCGGGCCCGCCCTCAACCAGTTTAGCGGCCATAGCTTCGATGCGCTCAACAGTGTCGCCTGTACTGCGCCAAATATCGTCACTCAACGCTAGCAAAACATTCGGCTTTGGACCGTTCCAGGTTGCGGACATATCGCAATCTAAGGGATCAAAATCCAAAGCCAAATCATTGGCAATTGCACGATGGAGCGATGCATCACCCCCCTGCCCTTTGCCGCGTTGCACACGCGCCAACGCAACCACCAAATCCCGTGCTAAACGCCCTGTTGGCGCTTGCCCAAAAATGTGCAGCCCATCGCGAATTTGGGCTTCTTTTAATTCACATAAATAGGCATCCAATCGCGCCAAACGACTGTCGGCGTCGTCATCGCCTTTCGGCAAATCCTCATCCAACCCTGTGGCCGACATCATAGAAAGGATTTCGCTGCGCAAATACGTGATCCTCTTGGGATCAATGCCTGCCGCTTGATAATACTCATCCACCAACATTTCTAAATCACGCAAAGGCCCATAAGTTTCAGCCCGCGTCAGAGGTGGCGTTAAATGATCAATAATTACGGCTGACGCGCGGCGTTTTGCCTGCGTACCCTCACCCGGATCATTAACGATGAATGGATAGATGTGCGGCGTTGGGCCAATCGCAACTTCGGGGAAACACTCATTTGAAAGACCAACTGCCTTGCCCGGCAGCCATTCCAAGTTTCCATGCTTGCCCATGTGTACAATCGCGTGCGCACCAAATTCTCGGCGCAACCACGCATAAAACGCCAAATAATTATGAGGGGGTACAAGGTCAGGCGCGTGATACGTTTCTTCGGGGTCAATGTTATATCCGCGTGCTGGCTGGATGCCAACGACAGCATTTCCAAACCGCAAAACGGACAGTGCAAAACCATTGTCATCCAAAAACGGATCGGTTTCTGGGGTACCCCATCTTGCCTCAACTTGTTGCCGAACTTCATAGGGTAAATCAGCATAAAACGCTTGATAATCCGCCAAAGACAAACGCTCGCCGCCCTTACGCGCGGATCTATCGGTCAACCAATTCGTAGGACCATTCAAAATTGCCTGCATCAATACATCAGAATTTTCAGGCGCATTTTCAATACTATACCCGGCTTTGGCCATTTCCGCCAAAACATGAACTGTGGCTGCCGGCGTATCTAATCCAACGCCGTTTGCTAATCGACCGTCTTTATTCGGGTAATTCGCTAAAACCAGTGCCACGCGGCGTTCTTGGAGTTTTGCCGCGCCCAGTTTCACCCAATTAGCGGCTAGATCGGCTACGTATCCGATACGTTCACCATGACCACGATAAGCCGCAATAGCGCATTCCGTGGCATCATCAAAATACGCCTCAGACTTAAAGCTGACAGCACGGGTTAAAACGCGTCCGTCTACCTCGGGCAACGCAACATTCATGGCGATGTCACGTGCTGTTAAGCCTCTGTCGCTGGTTGCCCATCCATCTTCGTCACTCGCTGAGAAAACCATTTGCAACACAGGGCGCCCCGGCGTGTCGAGTATCGTTGGCGTACGTTCTGTTCCCCATTGAAGGGGATCTGGGGAAGAAACGGCAAAACTTGTGGCGTTAAGAACCAGTTTGGGATCATGTTCTTCAAAAATCGCGGCCAATGTTGCCTTTGAAACAGGATCTTTCAGCGAAGCGGCAAAAACCGGCAAAGGATTTATCCCCCTTCGCAACAGCGCCTTTATCATTTGATTAACGGGGTGCAGACCAGCCCCTTGCAGCAATGCGCGGTAAAAAACGACCGCGACGACTGGCGCATCTGCCACCCAATTTGTGCGTAGTATTTCAGCATCTGCACTGCCTTCGCCCGGCCAATAATATCCGGCACGTAGCAATGGTTGGGCAAGTGGTGGCTTTTCAGAACCATCTAAGATGTGATTGCAGTATCCCAGAAAATTGCTGGCGTTTTCGGGACCAAATTCAACCATATAGGCCCAAAGGTTTTCCCAATCTTCACGGCTGACGGTGGAAAGGGAAAATAGCTCTTCGTCAGGTTTATCATCACCAGGCAAAAGCGCCAATTTGACGCCTGTTTCGTGTAAACGTGCTGCTAGTTGCTCAACTGCGTACGCCCAATACGCGGCACCACCAAGGGCACGAACCACAACAAGTTTGGCCTTGGAAGCAGTGTCATCGATGTATTTATCGACGGTAAATGGATGCGCCAGCCATGAAAGCGAGGCAAGACGCAATCCGGGTGGCGCGCTCATTGAACCGCGCGCCTCAGAAAGAGCGGCAAGTTCGGTATCGGCAGCCGACAGGAAAATCACATCCGCCGGTGATTGCCCCGGATCAACGGGTTCAGAGCCGTCAGAAACGGTACCGGGTGCAGCAGCCAAAAGATGCATTATGTCAGCGCCTTAACCATAAACAGTGAATTGGGATCATCCTGATAATCACCAAAGGGACCAGTCGTTGTGAAACCAACGCTAGCATAAAGCTTATGCGCGTCAGTCAGTAGATTTCCTGTTTCCAATTTCAACACTGGTAAACTCTCGGCGCGTGCCTCTTGTTCAAGGCAAGCAAGCAATGCCCGTGCCAAACCAGCGCCGCGTGCCGCTGGATCCACAAACATCGATTTGATTTCGCCATAACCATCATAGATTTTTACAGCGGCACATCCCAGCGTAACACCATCAATTCTTGCCTCAAAAAACCGAATGTTATCAACGCATAATGCATCAATTGAAATGTAGTGGTTTGATTCAGATGGAAATAGGCTTTCCATCAACGCATGAGATTGCGCCAATAATCCACGCGATGCTTCACTGCGAGGATCACCATATTCTACCGTAACGTTCATGCGGCCAGTTCAGCGCTAATTTTGTCCTGATCCAATCCTGCAAGACCGATGACAACCAGCCGTGTTCCGCGAGGGTCGGAACCAAATGGACGATCAAAGTGCGTGTCAATTCGTGGCCCCACAGCCTGAAGAACCATGCGCATAGGCTTACCTGAAATGGCCGCAAATCCCTTTACTCGTAACAAGTTATGGGCAGAAATCACCTCTTTGACTTTGGCTGTTAGCGCAGCACCGTCGGCAAATTCTGGCAGATCAACAACGAAGCTTTCAAATTCATCGTGGCCATGTTCGTGTTCATGATGATGGTGGTGGTCATCGTCGTGATGGTCCTCATCGTGATCGCGATGATCATCATCATGGTCGTGGTGGTGGTGATGGTGGTGGACTTCGTGACGCGCATCCAAATCATCTTCGGCAGCAACACCAAGACCAAGCAGAACCGCAGGATCAACTGCGCCCATTGCAGCGTTAATCACCGATACGCCATCACGAACACGACCCTTGATATTGGCAGTCAAAACGGCCGCATCTTCCAAAAGGTCTGATTTGTTTACGACAACCATGTCAGCACAGGCCAACTGATCTTCAAACAATTCAGACAATGGCGTTTCGTGATCTAAACCGTCATCCGCTGCACGTTGACGATCCACGGCAGCAACATCTGCTGCAAATTGTCCATCAGCAACGGCAGGCCCATCAATTACAGCAACCACACCGTCCACAGTCACGCGCGTGCGAATGTCTGGCCAGTTGAATGCACGAACCAGCGGTTGCGGCAAAGCCAAACCAGATGTCTCAATAACGATGTGGTCTGGTGTATTTTCTCGGTCGATAAGCTTTTGAATTGCAGGTAAAAAATCCTCGGCTACCGTGCAACAGATGCAGCCGTTGGACAATTCAACAACATCATCGTCGTTACATCCTTCGATGCCACAACCTTTTAGAATTTCACCATCTACACCCAAATCGCCAAATTCATTGATGATCAACGCGATCCGACGGCCATTTGCATTTTCAATCAAATGACGGATCAATGTTGTTTTACCTGCACCAAGGAAACCGGTGACAACTGTTGCTGGAATTTTTGCGGGCATGAGGATTCTCTGACTGTGATTTACTGCCCGCAGAAATTGCACAAATTTGGAGGGAATTACAGAACAAATGCGACCAATTTCAGCCAAGCAACACCGAATTCACCCTAACCGTTTAGGGTGTAAGTTCGTCAGCCTTGCGGACATGCGGAAAATCACCCGTTTCGATATAGGCAATTTCGGCAGGCGTAGAATGCCGCCCCAAAATTGCATTTCGATGGGGGCGCCGACCGAAAAGTTCGATATTTTTCTTAACGCGCGCTGTTTGATCCCGAAAACCGTCCCGCATTGGCGCAATACTGTCAGGCATTTTCTGAGCGATACGATCCGTCAATTCCGTCAGCATGTTCATACGTTCTAAATGATCTGGCCCTTCGCAATGTGAAATTGAAATCACAAAAAATGCCTGTTCCCAAGGCGCTAACTCATCAAAATCCCCGTTTTTAATACCCTCAAGTGCCAAACGAGTTGCCTTGATGTCTTGGGCATACGCGGCAGGCGTGTCACGCCACAAGGATCTTGGAAACTGATCAAGTGCAATTAACAAGGCCAAACGACCACGCGAGGTATCGGCCCAATGATCCAAAAACCCCGTTGCCGCGGCCAGTGTTAATTCGGCGTAATCTGATATAACAATCGCATCCATGCCACCTTGCATGCGTTCATTCCAAAACGCACCGTGGGTTGAAACATCATTTTGATGGCCGGTGTCAGGGAACCATAGATCAAGCACTTGATCGGGGTGGAAGCTTTCGTTTTTCATGGTTTCTCGCAATGAAGTTGTGGCGCGTCGCTGTCCACCCTAATGAAAAATTGGATCAAAGCAATTCGTCTATTGGCCATCCTGCCCGTGCAACAATCCGACCTTTGCGATCAATAATAATAATGTCTATTTGGATATCAGACCCCACCACCGCAGCCGCGCGTTCGTATGCCTTTTGGGCTACCAAATTTGCAAGTTTGTCCCCAGCAATTTCCAAGGCTTGCATCGCCGTATTACAGGCCGCAATTTCGGATTTATCGGCCCCTACTTCTGCCGCCCATTCGGCGAGATTAGCGAAATCAACCTGACTTCGGGATGAGTGCAAATCCATCGCACCTTGCGCCAATTTTGTCAGTTTTCCAAAACCACCCGCAACTGTAACACGTTCAATTGGATGGGTTTTTATATACTTAAGCATACCACCTGCAAAATCACCCATATCAAGCATTGCATGATCAGGCAGATCCAATTCCGCTTGCGCAACCGCCTCTGAGGTTGCACCTGTTGCACCCGCGACATGCGACAAACCAGTTGCGCGCGCGACATCAATACCTCGGTGAATTGACGCAATCCAAGCCGCACACGAAAAGGGTCGAACAATCCCTGTGGTGCCAAGAATTGAAATACCACCCTCAATTCCCAAACGAGGATTCCATGTTTGTTTGGCCAGCTCAGCCCCACCCGCCACAGAAATTGTCACGATCACATTGCATTTCACACCAGCCGCGTCAGCCACGTCTTGCAATGTCTCGATCATCATTTGTCGTGGCACAGGGTTAATCGCCGGCTCCCCAACTGGAATTGGCAGACCCGGTTTTGTGACCATTCCAACACCATCGCCAGCGCAAAAAGTGACGCCCATTCCACCGATTGTCACTTGCGCAGAAATCATTGCGCCATGTGTAACATCAGGATCGTCACCCGCATCCTTTTGAACAATCGCACTGGCATATCCATCGCCCATCTGACTTTCGGCAAGTTCAAAAACGGGCTTTTGTCCGCGTGGTAACGTGATTTGTACAGGTGAAGTAAACCTACCAGTCAACAACGCCAAATACGCAGCCTTAGCCGCCGCAGTGGCACAAGCCCCCGTGGTAAAGCCAGTTCGCAGATCACTGATCGGTTTGCGTGTCATAACCCTATAATGCAGTAAATAAAAAGCCGCTGACAGGCCTAAATACGACGCAGTTCGCACTCGCCCGTCACAAATATCTGCGCTATAGAAAGAACATGGAAAACAACGCACGCAAAACCCTGCCGGATTTCGATCAAGCCGACTTTTTCCCAGGCCTTGTTTGGCTGTTGGGGGCTGGTCCTGGTGACCCTGGATTGATGACATTGCATGGTCTTTCGGCCATTCAACGCGCTGACGTCATCGTCTATGATGCACTGGTTGATCAACGCATTTTGGAATGGGCGGCACCAAACGCTATTTTGGAATATGCTGGCAAACGTGGCGGCAAACCTTCGGCCAAACAACGTGACATTTCCCTTAGATTGATTGAACTGGCCCAATCAGGCAAACGCGTTTTACGCTTAAAAGGTGGTGACCCGTTTGTATTTGGCCGTGGTGGCGAAGAAGCGCAGACATTGGTTCAGGCAGGTGTGGCCATTCGCCTAACACCCGGAATTTCCGCTGGTATTGGTGGATTGGCCTATGCAGGCATCCCCATCACGCATCGTGATGTAAACCAATCGGTAACATTTGTTACAGGCCATGATCAAAACGGACTGGCGCCTTCGGCTGTGGATTGGAACGCATTGGCCAAAGGATCACCGGTTATCGTTCTTTACATGGCGATCAAGCATATCGAACAGATATCGTCCGCCCTTTTGGCTGGTGGTAAATCAGCAAGTACACCAGTTGCAGTCGTGCGAAATGCGACACGACCTGACATGGAAGTTCTTGAAACAACACTGGGTTCAGCCGCTATTGATATCGCCGAAAGTGGATTTGCAGCGCCCGCCATCATTTGTATCGGGGACGTTGTTCAATTACGGCAAGTCATTGATTGGTCTGGGCAATTACGTGGCGAAGCCCCGCGAAACCTTGATCCTTTGGGCACACGCGCAATTAGCGACGTATCATGACCCGCGCCGTTGTCTTAGCGGCAGCAAATTCAGGCGCAGGCAAAACCACGCTTACATTGGGTCTTTTACGCGCCCTGAAAAACCGCGGTATTAATGTTCGCGCCGCTAAAAGTGGCCCAGATTATATCGACCCTGCCTTTCATGCTGTTGCCTGTGGCCATCCATCAATAAATCTTGATGCTTGGGCCATGACGCCAGCCGCCATACGTGGTTACGCAACTTCCCAACAAGGTGATCTGTTGATTGTTGAGGGCGCGATGGGTGTGCTTGATGCAGGTGCTGACAACAAAGGTTCAGTTGCGGATTTGGCCCAAATATTGGGTGTTCCAATCGTCATGGTTCTGGACATCGCAAAACAAGCGCAATCTGCGGCCCTTTCCCTTGCTGGTTTAACGGCCTTGCGCCCAGATATTCCCATAGCAGGTACAATTCTAAATCGGGCAGGCAGTGCCAAGCACGTAAAAATGGCCAAAGGCGCAATTGAACGTTCTGGTTTCAACGTTCTTGGTCATGTACAGCGAAACAATAACTTCACATTGCCAGAACGCCATTTAGGATTGGTTCAAGCGGCGGAAAACAAACTGCTGGACGAATATTTAGATCAACTGGCTGACGAAATTGAAAAAACCATTGATGTAGAAGGTATTTTGGCCTGCGCTACGCCTTTAATAACACCCACGGATGTTGCGCAAAAACTGCCGCCACTCGGACAGCGTATTTCTGTTGCATCAGACTTGGCGTTCAGTTTCATTTACCCCCATCTTTTGGCGGATTGGCACTCTCAAGGGGCCAGCATTCACACGTTTTCCCCATTGAATGATGAGGGCCCAGCCCCAGACGCCGACGCCGTATTTTTGCCGGGCGGCTATCCCGAATTACATGCACAGAAATTGGCAAATGCCGTCAACTTCAAGAAATCGATGAACACGGCAGCCCAGAACCATGCCCTAATTTATGGTGAATGCGGTGGGTTTATGGTTCTCGGGAACGGGCTAATCGATGCCAAAGGCGAAACCCATGAAATGTTGGGGTTTCTGCCCTTAACCACAAGTTTTGAAACTCGAAAACTTAGCTTGGGTTATCGTCGCCTGACACCTTGTGCGAATGCGTTTTTTCAAACGCCCTTATTGGCGCACGAATTTCATTACAGCACGATTGCCCATCAGGGCGATGCACAACCACTGTTTAAGGCGCGTGATGCGACTCATACCGATTTACCAGATATGGGTCTGCAAAATGGTCGTATTTTGGGCAGCTATGCCCACATCATTGCGCCAAACGTCGGCGAACGTTAGGCGCGTTTTTTGGGGCGCAAAATGTGCGGGATCGCTTCGTCATAAAGTGCTGAATCAGGAAATTCAGTCTTTTCAAACACGCGACCCACAAAAATTAGAGCTGTACGCGTTAGCTTGCTGGCACGAACTTTATCACGAATGTCAGCCAATGTGCCAAAGATGAACGCCTGATCTGGCCAACCAACGCGATAAGCAACAACCACAGGACAATCTGCACCATAAAGAGGTGTCAATTCACGTTCTACTAACAGCAAGTTACGTACAGAAAGATGGATCGCCAAAGTGGCACGACTTGCGCCCAACGTTGCCAAATCTTCACCTTCAGGCATGCCTGTAGATTTCATCGATGTACGCGTTAACACGATTGATTGCGCCACTTCTGGTACCGTTAATTCCTGACCCAATGCCGCTGCGGCGGCGGCAAATGCTGGAACACCAGGGATGATTTCAAAAGGAATTTTCAGATCATTCAGGCGCCGAATTTGTTCCGCTGTTGCCCCGTAAATGGATGGATCGCCAGAATGCACGCGTGAAACGTCTTGACCTTTTTCATGGGCCTCAACGATCAGTGCAATGATTTCGTCCAAATGCATCGGGGCTGTGTCGCGTACATCAGCATCTGCTGGCGCACCTGCAACGATTGCTTCGGGAACAAGCGAACCTGCAAACAAACAAACTGGGCATTCAGCAATCAAACGCTGGCCCTTTACTGTGATTAGATCGGGGTCACCTGGACCGGCACCAATAAAATAGACTGTCATGCTTTTTCTCCATCAATCCGTTTGGCATAGCCGCGCGGTGTGTAAATCCATGTGCCTTGTGCACCTGTTGATATGTCGCCAGATTTAATGCGGCGCGAAGTAGACGCGCCGATTAAAACAATCGTCAACATATCCACCTCATCCACGTCCAGATCCTTTAGATCGCGCACAACCAATTTTTCATCTGGCCGACCAAGATTTGAGGCCAGCAAAACCGGCGTATCTGATGGGCGATGTTCCAAATAGATTTCACGCGCCATTGCTAACAATGTGCGGCGTTTGCGGGAAACGGGATTGTAAAACGCCGTTACAAAATCACCCTCTGCGGCTGAATGCAGCCGTTTGATGATCGCCTCACGAGGGGTCAACAAATCCGACAGACTGATTGTACAAAAATCATGCCCAAGGATGGCACCCATTCGGGCAGATGCTGCCTGCAATGCTGAAACCCCAGGTGCATGAACGACAGCCACACGTTTTGCAGCGGCTGAAACTCCACCTTGATCAGCATCGCGATCCAACAATTCCATGACTAAAGCGCCCATTGCATAAATGCCGCCGTCACCAGAACACACCAACGCAACATTCACGCCTTCGCCCGCGCGTTCCAGCGCGTAGCGACAACGGGCTTCTTCTTCACCAAGGGCGAAGGTTTTTTGCGCTTTGCCTTTTGCCTCTGGTCCCAACAATTCCAAATATAGCCCATAACCAACAAGTTCATCAGCATCAGCCACCAATCGGCTGGCTTCTGGTGTGCGCCATTCGGCTTGTCCTGGACCAATACCAACAACGGCCAATGATCCACGTGCGCGACCCTCAGATCCATCTTGTGAAATGCGTGCCAAGGCGCAGGTAGCATTTGCTGTCTTAGTCTTTTCGATCACCAATGCACCGCTTACGCCAGCCATGACTAAGGCCGCACCTTCTGATACGCCTGCAACACCAACTTCGGTGCGAACGACCTCAGATGGGTTTGCCAAACGTGGCGTTACTGAATTTAATTCATCCGCATCAAAGAACCGAGCAGGCACACCCAAATGCTGCGCAACGGCGTGAATTGCCGCCTCGTCTGATTTTATGTCAATTGAACCCACCATCGCCACTTCGTGAATTGAACAGCCATTATCAGCCAATGTTTTGGCAACAAGGGCGATCATTTCATCAGGATCACATCCACGGGCACATCCCAATCCAAGCGCGAAAGATTGACGGCGATAAATCAACGGTGCCGCACCTACTACACTCAATACAACAGGTGCATCCGCGTCAGTTTCTGAAAACTCAACCCGACTGGACAATGGTGACAGCCAATCAGCTTGGCCCGATTGTTGTGCTTTCGCGCCCCCCAAAAGGGCGGCCATCGCACCTTTGGCATCCTCAGGGTTTTCTAACTTCCAACCTTGCGGTGGTTCATCCAAAGCCACGCCCAAGGCCACATCACCTGAAGTTGTAACAGCCGCTGCCGTTTCTAAATAATCAGCTATTTCTTTTGCCAATCCATTGGCACCGTGATGACCACCCAACAACGGTACAATGTTCCGCGCATCTTCGGACACCGCCAGAACAGGTGGTTCACTGTTTTTGTCACCAAGAACAGAAGCAAGTGAACGGATGTAAATGCCAGCAGCGCCGATCCCAACAATGGGGTGGCCTGCCAAAAACAAACTACGTAAATGCGCGCCAGTATCGGTGAAGTCACTACCACGTAAATCTACGCGACCACCAATTTTTGCGGCAATTTTTTCAGCCAATTCAGCCGCATGGGGCAAAATAGCTACAACAACAGGTTCAGAACTGGGTTCAAACATGGGCATCCCTTCCTGGGATAACGATCATTGAAAAATAGGGGGCGGTTTCAGGCGCATCGGCCAAGGGGCAAGCGTGTTGTTCTGGCAATGAGGCATGAGAAACGAACATCGCGCGATCTGTTAGACCAGCGGCGTCAATGGCACGCTTCGCCTTTGCAAAGTGGCGGCCAATTTTCATCATGGCCACGGCATTCGCACGACTTAAACGCTCGACCAGTTCCGCCTCATCCAATGTGGCCGGTAATACTGACAGCGTTTCTTCGCGGGCACAAAGCGGCGTTTGGGCCGCTGCTGCCACCGCACCAAGTGAACTGACACCGGGAACGACTTGCATCTCAATGTTACCCGATAGGCGCGCAAACAGATACATGAACGAGCCATAGAAAAATGGATCACCCTCGCATAGAACGACAACGTTTTTGCCCGCCTTTGCAGCCTTTGATATTTCAGCGGCACCCGCATCATAGACGTCTTGGGCTGGAAATCTTTCAACGCGCATTGGCACGATCATCGGAATTTCGCGCACGCCTTTTGGAAGGAAATCCGCCACAATGCGTCGCGCAAAACTATCACCACTATCGGGTGCAGGATAGGCGACAACATCCGCCCCACTTATTAGGCGATGCGCCTTTAGGGTTATCAATTCCGGATCACCCGGGCCGACACCAACGCCGTAAACTATTCCACTCATTTAACGTATATCCATTGTGTGACGGGCATCGACGATTTCCAACCTCGTTTTGCCCCGACTTCAATTGCGCGGGATACCGCCAAATGGATCAACTGACCACCATATTTTTCATGTAAAGCCGCTAAAGTGCATTCGCTTTCAAGGGTGACCGCATTTGCCACCAAACGCCCGTGTTTTGACAACCTTTGAACAGCCTGTTCGGCCAATGAAAAATCTAATCCACCACCAATAAAAATCGCATCAGGATCGGGCATGTTGTCAATTGCCTCAGCGACATTCGCGTCAATCTGTTTGAATAACGGCGCGCCAAGTTTTAGGGCATTTTTGGCGGCCATATCGCGTCGCGCGCTTGATCTTTCGACGCCAATTGCAAGGCTGTGATGGGCCGCACGCATCCATTCAATAGCGACGGATCCACAACCGCTGCCCAAATCCCAAAGTAACGCACCACGGCGCGGATCAAGCGCGGCCAAGGTTTGAATTCGAACCTCGCGCTTGGTCATTTGACCGTCATGAACGAAAGCATCATCAGGCAGGCCAGTACGCGGTAAAAGGCGCGCATTTTCATCTGCCACACATTCAACAGCCAAAAGATGAAATGCGGGGGCAGTTTC
>ERZ1048872.1629-NODE-1629-length-18114-cov-6.149233_pt1 | contig 18114 bp, 21 predicted proteins | sample MGYA00383100_ERZ1048872 | MGnify/ENA primary metagenome ERZ1048872 (study PRJEB29581, sample SAMEA5548370) | metagenome | biome: marine; feature: coastal; material: water | depth 50 m | study: Short-term variability in the microbial, nano- and picoplankton...
CAATAGTCTCGGTATTTTCTTTTTGAATAGCATATACGAAGTTTTCACCATTTTGATCTTGCTGAACTAAATTAGCTGGAATGATTATTCCTTCTTGCTTAAAATCAAGAATTTTTAAATCGGCTAATAAATTTGGTTTTATAGTTTGATCTTTATTCGAGAGGTTTATTTTTGTTTTAAAACTTCTGTTATCTGGATTAATATAATTTCCAACGTGCGAAATTTCAGATGATATGTTCTTATTTATTGAAGAAAAATGAACCATTGTTTCAGTCCCAACTTTTATAACGGGTAAAAATGTTTCTGTAACATCGGCTTCAATATAAACATTATCTAAGTTTATTAAGCGAACCACAGCAAATTGCGGGTTTGTTAACTCACCTTTTTTAGGGAAAACTTCATCAACAATTCCACTAAAAGGAGCAATAATCTTCATTTTATGAGCTTGTGCTTTCAATGTAGTTATACTATTTTGGATACTCTCTTTTTGGGCTTTTGCCTGTAAATATTGCATTTCAGAACCAATTTTTTGATTCCATAAGCGTTGTTGTCTTTCAAAGGTTGTTGTAGCTAATGATAATTGAGTTTTAAGCTCATTAATATTATTTATTAGTGAAATATCATCTAATTGAATAAGTGTTTGACCAGCCTTAACTTTTTCGCCTTCTTTTACAAAAATAGCTTTTACCGTTCCTCCTAACTCAGGTCTTATTTCAATATTTTTATCAGCTTTTACTACACCTTGTATTTCGATAAAATGTTTGAATACTTGATTTTTTACTGGTATTGTTGTTACTATTTGAAGTTTTTTACTGGTATCTAATTTTGCCAGTTCAATTTCTATGGTTTTTAACTCCTTATTTAAACTATCAATTTTATTAGTTAGAGTTGTTTTTTTATTATTTAAATTTTCTAATGAGGCTGTTTTAACTGCAGTTTTCTGGCACGAAAGTATAATTGTAAAAACAGTTAGTAATAGTAGTATATTTTTCATTTTTTATTGATTTTTTGTTTTTATTGGACTGTTTAAAGCATTGTCAAGCGTTGCTTTTGAAGCAATAACGTTAAACATGATTTGTAAATAATTTTGTTGCATTGCATATAATTGTCTCTGGGCTTCGGCTAATTCAAAACTGCTGGATAAACCTTCAAAGAATTTTATTTGTTGCTTTTTTTCAATTCGTTCAGCCAGCGCTAAATTTTGTTTTGAAGTTTCTAATTCTTCAATATTGAATTCGTAATTTGTTTTAGCAGTTTCTAAAGACAGTAATAAATTTTGTTCAGTTTGCGATAAGTTTGTGCGTGATTTATCTAATTCAATTTTTGCTTGTTGTGTTCTTGAACTTCTTGCCAGGCTGCTAAAAACAGGAATATTTAAACTAACACCAAGTAATGAAGAGTCAAACCATTGTTGTTCTTTTTTTAGGAATTCAAATTCTTGACCAAATCCAGCATAGCCAAAGTTTATAAAACTTTTAAGGGAAGGTAATGCGTTACTTTGAGCTAGTTTTACAAGTAATTCGTTCGATTTTTCTGAGTTTTTTGCAATTTTATAATCTATATGATTTTTTATATCGAATGATGTTGAAAGAAAATCATAGTTCGATGATTTTTCAGCTAAACTATTTAAACTGTCTGTTAAATATACTTTAGTTTTAAAGTTTATTCCCAAAGTAATGTTTAACATTTTATACGCAATATCTTTCAATTTTTCTGTTTTTGAAAGCTGACTATTTATAGATGCCAATGTGATTTTTAACTGTTCAACATTTTCTTCTTCTGTTAATCCGTTTTTATAAATTTCAACAGTTTCATCCAGTGTTTTTTGAAGCGAAATAACATTGTTTTTTAAAATGTCAATACTTTTTTCACCTAATAGCACATTTCCATAGGCATTAATAACGGCTTCTCTAACTCCTAATTCTGTTTTTTCTTTGGCTTGTTCACTTATTTTTAAATAAGTTTTTGCAGATTGCAGGCCAACTAAATAAGATCCGTCAAAAATTAATTGCTCTAGTCGTGCTGTAGCTGTCATATTGTGTTTTGTGCCAAAAGCAACTTCAGCAAATTCACCTTTAACACCACCAAAAAATTCAGCAGGAATTAATGATACTTGTTGTTTTATCCAGTTTTGATAATTGATATCAGCAGAAATTTGAGGTAATCCTATGGTAGTGGTTTCCCATTTTTTCTTTTTCGCAAGGTCAACATCTCTATTGGCGTTTATAGCCGAATAATTGTTGAGCAAGGCATAATCAATAGCCTGATTAATTGACAATGAAATACTTTCTTGTGCATTTGTGGTGTAACTTACTACTAAAATAAAAGTTATGATAATTATTTTTTTCATTACTAATTGTTGTTTATTTTGGCTAATTGTTTTTTCAGCTCTTTAATTCCTTTTTCTGTTGCTATGGCTCTTGTGTGGTACTCAATAGCGCTAATTTCTAATTTGTTTATAGTGTTTTTATTGAATGTATATAGGTTGGAATCGTGCACACTCATAATTAAGGTGAAGTAAAATTTCATTACTTGTTCCACATTTATGTTTTTTCTAAACAAGCCCTCTCTAATTCCTTTTTCAAGATTTTTGGAAAGACAATCTTGAAACATGAAAAATTCTTGACCCATAATTTTTTTATATGTTTCCGGATAGTATTTTTGTAATTGATAAACTGGCGAATCATCAGAATTTTGCATAAAATCTTTGAAAATTTTATTCACTTCAAAATTTTCTTTAATTGCATTGTGTCCTAAATTATAAATACGGAGCGCTTCAGTATGTATTATTTTGTGCATATACTCTGTTGCTTGGTCAACAAGCTCTGCTTTGTTTTTAAAATACTTATAAATGGTTTTTTTAGAAATACCAAGTTCATTGGCAATGTCATCCATGGTTACACTTTTAAAACCCAGTTTTAAAAATATTTCTCCAGATTTTTTTAAAATTGTTTCCTTCATAAATCTGTTTTCATTTTTGGAATGCAAATATACAACAGGAAACTATAGAAACAGCAGGAGTTTCCAAAGTTTTAACAATTTTATAACTATTACTTTTTTGAATTATTTTTTATTTTAAAAGTGTATTTTTACTACTTAATAAGAAAGTGAATGAATATTGAAGATTACAGAGAAGATTTTTTAGGCTATTTAAACGAAAAAGTTCAATTAAAAGAACCAGTCAACTTATATAAACCGGTTAAATATATTTTGGAAATAGGAGGGAAGCGGTTACGGCCAATTTTAGCTTTAATGATTTGTGATTTGTTTGGAGGAGATTCGAAAAAAGCCCTGGATGCCGCATTGGCAGTCGAAGTTTTTCACAATTTTACATTGGTACACGACGATATAATGGATAGTGCTCCGATACGAAGAGGAAAGGAAACTGTTCATAAAAAGTGGGATGAAAATACCGGTATATTGTCTGGTGATGCCATGTTAATTATGGCATATCAATGTATTGAAAATTATGAGCCGGAGTTGTTTAAGAAACTAATACTATTGCTTAGTAAAACTGCATTAGAAGTTTGTGAAGGACAGCAATGGGATATAGATTTTGAAACTAGAAACGATGTAAGTATTGATGATTATATTGAAATGATTACTAACAAAACTTCAGTTTTAATTGGAGCGGCAATGCAAATGGGAGCAATGATTGCAAATGCCAGTGAAAGAGAAACAGAGGCAATTTATAATTTTGGCTTAAATTTAGGGTTGGCTTTTCAGCTTCAGGATGATTATTTAGATACATTTGGAAATGCTGAAACTTTTGGAAAACAAATAGGAGGCGATATAATTGAAAACAAAAAAACGTTTTTGTATTTAAAAGCAATGAATATTTGTAATATTAACGATCGTGAAAATTTATTGGAATTGTATAATTCTAGTATTGGCGACACTTTAAAAGTGAACGCCGTGACTCAGCTATTTTTAAGGAATAGTATTGATAAGTTAACAAAAAAGAAAATATTAGAATATACGAACAAAGCATTTGAAGATTTAGAAACACTTACCATTTCAATTGATAAGAAAGCGGTTTTAAAAGAATTTGGTTTAAGTTTAATGAAACGATCTATATAATGTTCCCAGAAAAAAACGCAGTAGATCTTGTTACTGCGGTTTCAAATGAAAATTTATTTAATAATTTAATACATCAGTTGAACAAAGACTTTCAACTGGCAAATATAAATGTTAAATTTAGCGAGAGTATATCTTCAAAAGAATTAATTGACGAACTTTCAAAAGCTATTTTTTATTTGTTGAAAAATGAATATGACTCCTACTTAAACTTAATTTACAGAATTGATGTATCTGAAAGGGAATTACTAACTCTTGATTTAAATTCAGAAGATATAATATCAGACATTACTTTTTTGGTGCTAAAAAGAGAAGCTCAAAAAGTTTGGTTTAAAAGTAAATTCTAAAAACAGGGGATAGTGGAGAGACAGATATTAAGTTTTTTTCATAAAGAACATCATATCGTAAGCCCATTGAAATATTACCTGTAACATATTCAGCACCAATAAACAAAGCTTCTTGCCAAGGAGAAATTGCTTCTTGGAATATTTGTTTTTTGCTCAATTTTATACGCTCAAATTCAGCAGATAATTGTATTCCTTTAATAGGTCTGAATAAAGTTAAAATGCTGCCTCCATAAATATTGGTTGTTGGTTGAGTTGTTGATTTACGCTTATAATACATATAAGTAAACCCAACTCCGGCACTAAATTGTTCAGAGATATCATAGATTGCACTTGGTGCTATAGAAAAATATTAATGACTTTGTCCTAATCCCATATTTATTCCTCCTCCAAAACGAACATTATCAAAAAAAGTAGTTTTACTTGTTTCAGTTTCTTGACCATTAATAGAAACACTGATAGTTGCAAAAAATAGTATTAAGTATATAGTTTTGTGCATTTTATATTTTTTTTACTAAAGTAATATTTTTTTGATATTATTTTTATAAAATATTATTGTACATAAATTAAATATGTCTTATTTTTGCATCCAGTTTTTAGGTCCCATAGCTCAGTTGGTTAGAGCACCTGACTCATAATCAGGGGGTCCAAGGTTCGAGCCCTTGTGGGACCACTTCTTAAAAACTATAAGCCTTGCAGAGATGTGAGGCTTTTTTAATTTCTTTTTTCTAATAATGTAGCAACATATTTTCCAATTACATCAAATTCTAAATTTACAACACTACCGTTTTTAAAAGTATGAAAATTAGTGTTTTCGTAGGTGTACGGAATAATAGCAACGGAAAAACGATTTTGTTTTGAGTTAACAACAGTTAAACTTGTTCCGTTTACAGTAACCGATCCTTTTTCAATGGTAATATTGTTTTTTGAAGTGTCATATTCAAATGTATAAACCCAGCTACCATCTTCTTCAGTTACATCAATACACGTGGCTGTTTGATCTACATGACCTTGAACAATATGACCATCCAGCCTTGCGCCTAATATCATAGCACGCTCAAGGTTCACTAAGTCGCCAATTTTTACATATTTAAAATTAGATTTGTCAAGAGTTTCTTTTATGGCAGTTACAGTATATTCATTCCCATTAATATTTACAATTGTTAAGCAAACACCATTGTGTGCCACACTTTGATCTATTTTTAATTCAGAAGTAAAATTACTTTCAATTGTAATGTGAAAATTTTCGCCTTCTTCAATAATATTTTTAACAATTCCTAAACTTTCAATAATTCCTGTAAACATAATTATGTTATTTTATTTGATTACTTTTGACCCATCAAAATTAAGCATAATTAACTGTATTGATGGATAAAATTGAAAAAATAAAGATTGGAATTTCAATAGGCGATGTAAACGGAATAGGAATTGAAATAATTTTAAAAACCTTTCAAGACAAAAGAATGTTAGATTTTTGTGTGCCTGTTATTTTTGGATCAACCAAATTAATTTCTGAATATAATAAGCAAACAAATATAGCTACTCAAATTAATGGAATTCATCATATTAACAAAGCTTTTCCAAATAAAATAAATGTTTTAAATGTTTGGAAAGAAGATGTTGAGGTTGAACTGGGAAGACCTACAAAGAAATCAGGTGAATATGCTTTTAAATCATTAGAAGCTGCAACTAATACTTTGGTTGATGGAGAAATTGATATACTTGTTACGGCGCCTATTAATAAAGATAATATTCAATCTGAGAATTTTTCATTTCCAGGTCATACCGAGTTTTTAGAATCAAAATTAGAAGGTGAAAGTTTAATGATTTTAATGACTGATCAATTGAAAATAGGTTTAATAACTGGGCATATTCCAATTTCAGATGTTTCAAATAATATAACTTCTGAAATAATTAAACAAAAAACAGCTATTTTATATCAAACATTAAAGCAGGATTTTGGTGTAAACAAGCCGAAAATTGCGGTTTTAGGATTAAATCCGCATTGCGGAGATAAAGGTGTTATTGGAAATGAAGATGATGAGATAATTAAACCAACATTAGAAGAAATTCAACAAGAGGGTAAATTAGTTTATGGTCCGTATGCTGCTGATAGTTTTTTTGGTTCTGAAAATTACAAAAATTTTGATGCTGTTTTAGCAATGTATCATGATCAAGGTTTAGCACCATTTAAAACACTTTCGTTTGGTGAAGGTGTTAATTTTACAGCAGGTTTAAGTAAGATACGAACTTCGCCAGATCACGGTACAGCCTATGAATTGGCAGGAAAAAATAACGCAAGTATAAGTTCGTTTAAGGAAGCTATTTTTGCTGCAATTAAGTTGTTTAAGAAAAGAGAAGAGTATAAAAGTTTGACTAAAAACACTTTAAAAACAAAAAAGCGTTAACAAAGGGTTTAAAATTTTAGTATTTATTTATATATAATAAGTATAATTTTATATCTTTGCACGCTCAAATTAAAGTTCTATATGAAAGATCTAAAAAACTTTAATATACCTTTTATAGGTTTAAAAGAAGGAGAACATAAGTTTGAGTTTAAAGTAAACAAAGAGTTCTTTGATTTTTATGACTATAATGAATTCAATAATTCAGAAGTAAAAATAAATTTGTTGTTTTTGAAAAAAGCAACAATGTTTGAATTAGAATTTAAAATTTCAGGTTGGGTTGAAGTCACATGTGACTTAACAAACGAGTTTTTTCATCAGCCAGTTAAAACAACCTTAAATTTAATTGTAAAGTTTGGTGACAAGTTAAATAATGAAAATGAAGAATTATTAATCTTGCCACATTCAGAACATACGTTAAATATTGCGCAATATATATATGAAGCAATAGTTTTAGCAGTTCCGTATAAAAGAATTCATCCAGGAATAAAGGATGGTACTTTACAATCTGATATGTTAGAAAAATTAAAAGAATTTGAAATTACAGAAGAAAACGAATACATAGAAAATAATCGGGATATTGATCCTAGATGGAATAAATTAAAAGATATACTAATTGATAAAAAAGACGAGTAATGGCACATCCTAAAAGAAAAATATCAAAAACTAGAAGAGATAAAAGAAGAACTCATTACAAAGCTGTAGCTCCTCAAGTTGCCATTGACCCAACAACAGGCGAAGCTCATTTATACCATAGAGCACACTGGCACGAAGGAAAACTTTACTACAGAGGTCAAATTGTAATTGATTCTCAAGAAACTGAAGCTTAAAATATTTATGTTCAAGTATAGAAAAACTCTCTTTTTGGGAGTTTTTTTATTTTTAAACACTTTTTTAAAGTAAAAATTAGCTGATATAATTAAATATTAGAAATAATTTTCATTACTTTGAAACCTCTTTTTTATTGAAAGAAAATTAATTATGGCAAAAATCACAGCAGCAATTACAGCAGTTGGAAAATATCTCCCTAAAGACGTGCTAACAAATACAATGTTAGAAAAAATGGTAGATACAAACGATGAATGGATTACTACCAGAACAGGAATAAAAGAGCGCAGAATTTTAAAAGGAGAAGGTAAAGGAACTGGCTTCATGGCTATAAAAGCAGCTCAAAACCTACTTGAGAAGAACAACCTCGATCCTAAAGAAATAGATTTGGTGCTAGTTGCTACCGCTACACCCGATATGCAAGCTGCAGCAATTGGTCCTTTTGTAGCCTCAGAAATTGGTGCTACCAATGCATTTGGGTTTGATTTAGAAGCAGCTTGTTCTAGTTTTTTATACGGAATGTCTGTTGTATCAAGTTATATAGAGTCAGGAAGGTATAAAAAAATATTGTTAATTGGTGCAGACAAATGTTCATCTATGATTAATTATACAGATCGAGCTACCTGTATTATTTTTGGAGATGGGGCTGGTGCAGTTTTATTTGAACCAAATGAAGAAGGACTAGGATTGCAAGATGAGTATCTAAGAAGTAACGGTGCTGGAAGAGAATTTTTACGTGCAAAAGTTGGGGGATCTATGTATCCTGTCACTAAAGAAGCTATAGAAAAAGGAGAGCATTTTGTTTATCAAGATGGAAAAACAGTATTTAAAAATGCTGTTTTTAATATGGCTGATGCAGCTGAAAAAATGTTAAAACGTAACAATTTAACAAATGAAGATATTACGTGGTTGGCTGCTCATCAAGCTAATAAACGAATTATTGAAGCTACAGCTAATAGAATTAAATTAGATAGTTCAAAGGTAATGATGAATATTCAAAAGTATGGTAATACTACATCAGCGACTTTACCATTACTCTTGGCTGATTATGAATCACAACTAAAAAAAGGAGATACAATAATTTTTGCTGCATTTGGAGGGGGATTCACTTGGGGATCCATCTATTTTAAATGGGCTTATAATTCTTAAAAATTTAATTAAAAACAAAATTAAAACCAAACAAATTATGGAATTAAAGGATATTCAAAACCTTATTAAATTTGTTGCCAAATCAGGTGCAAATGAGGTAAAGTTAGAAATGGAGGATATTAAAATTACCATTAAAACAGGTCCGGGTAAAACGGAAACAACTATTCTTCAGCAAACACCAATAGGTGTACCACAAATGTCAATGCCGCAGGCAGCGCCAGCTCCTGTTAGTGAAGAATCTGCAGGTACTGCACAGGCTCCAAAAGAAGAAAATTCAAAATATGTTGAAATAACTTCGCCTATTATTGGAACTTTTTACAGAAAACCATCGCCAGACAAACCTACCTTTGTTGAAGTTGGAGATACTGTAAATTCAGATTCAGTTGTATGTATGGTAGAAGCAATGAAACTTTTTAATGAAATTGAAGCTGAAGTTTCAGGAAAAATTGTAAAAGTGTTAGTTGAAGACGGAACACCTGTAGAATTTGGTCAACCTTTATTTTTAGTTGATCCATCGTAATGTAAAATCACAATTTTTAATTCTCAAAATCCAAAAAGTAATTTGGAATTTGTTTTTTGAATGTTGAAAATTTGAAGAATTTATGTTTAATAAAATATTAATTGCCAATAGAGGTGAAATAGCTTTACGAGTTATTAGAACTTGTAGAGAAATTGGGGTAAAAACAGTAGCTGTTTATTCAACAGCCGATGCTGAGAGTTTGCACGTGCGTTTTGCTGATGAAGCGGTATGTATTGGGCCTCCTCCAAGTGGAGAATCTTATTTGAAAATGCAAGCAATTTTAGCTGCTGCAGAAATTACAAATGCCGATGCCATTCATCCAGGTTATGGATTTTTAGCTGAAAATGCTAAATTTTCTAAATTATGTGAAGAACATGGTATAAAGTTTATTGGAGCATCAGATGAAATGATTAGTAGAATGGGAGATAAAGCTTCTGCCAGAGAAACTATGAAAGCAGCTGGGGTGCCAACAATTCCCGGTTCTGATGGGTTAATAGAAACATTTGAAGAGTGTGAAAAGTTAGCCAGTGAAATGGGTTATCCTGTTATGTTAAAAGCTACAGCTGGTGGTGGTGGAAAAGGAATGCGTGCGGTTTGGAAAAAAGAAAATTTAAGAGAACATTGGGATTCTGCTCGTCAAGAAGCATTTGCGTGCTTTGGAAACGATGGTATGTATTTAGAAAAACTTATCGAAGAACCAAGACATATTGAAATTCAAATTGTAGGAGATTCTTTTGGTAAGGCATGTCATTTATCAGAAAGAGATTGTTCTATTCAGCGTAGACATCAAAAATTAACTGAAGAAGCGCCATCACCATTTATGACAACTCAATTAAGAAATAAAATGGGTGAAGCTGCTGTGAAAGCAGCTGAATATATTAAATATGAAGGTGCTGGTACTGTTGAATTTTTAGTTGATAAGCATAAAAATTTCTACTTTATGGAAATGAATACACGTATTCAAGTAGAACACCCAATTACTGAGCAAGTAATTGATCACGATTTAATTTATGAGCAAATTAAAGTAGCATCTGGTATTCCAATTACTGGTAAAAATTATATACCAAAATTGCACTCCATTGAGTGTAGAATTAATGCGGAAGATCCGTACAATGATTTCAGACCTTCACCAGGAAAAATAACAACCTTGCATATGCCGGGCGGTCATGGTGTGAGAGTTGATTCTCATGTGTATGCCGGGTATACTATTCCGCCAAATTACGATTCAATGATTGCAAAGTTGATTACAACAGCACAAACTCGTGAAGAAGCAATAAGTAAAATGAAAAGAGCATTGGATGAGTTTGTTGTTGAAGGAGTTAAAACAACCATTCCATTCCATAGACAATTAATGGTAAATGAAGATTATTTAGCAGGAAATTATACTACTAAATTTATGGAAGATTTTGAACTTCAACCTGAAGAATAGTAGCACATAACATATAAATAAAAAATAAAGGATATGAGAAATCATATCCTTTATTTTTTTAAATATACTTTCAAATTTTATTTAATAAATTAATCTCTTGAACCTAATATGTTTAACGCCCAATAAAATAACATTGCTAAAGACCCAAGAGCGGCAACCAAATACGTTCTGGCAGCCCATTTTAAAGCATCTTTTGCACCATCTTGTTCAGTATTAGTTAGCATGTTGTTCGATTTTAACCAGGCTAACGCTCTATTACTGGCATCGTATTCAACGGGTAATGTTATAAAACTGAAAATGGTAGCAAGGGCCATCATTGCTAATCCAATAACGGCAATTAAAAACCCTGTTCCACTTCCTGAAGCAGCTCCTAAAATTAGCCCTCCAATTACAAGCCACAATGAAAATTTAGATGAAATATTTACAACAGGCACTAATTGAGAGCGCATTGTTAACCATTGATACGATTTTGCATGTTGCACAGCATGACCTACTTCGTGAGAAGCAACTGCTGCTGACGAAGCATTTCGTTGATTATATACAACATCACTTAAATTTACAGTTTTATTTTTTGGATTGTAGTGATCGGTTAGCTGTCCTTGGGTAGAAGTTACCTTAACATCATAAATTCCATGGTCAGCAAGCATTTTTTCAGCAATTTCTTTACCACTCATTCCATTTTGTAATTGAATCTTTGAGTATTTTTTAAACTTTCGTTTTAATTGATTGCTAACTAACCAGCTAATTAATGAGATAAACCCTATAATAATGTAATATCCGCTCATAAATTTCTTTTTTATTAGAATTTTTATTTGGTAAATTTACATCATAAATTATTCCAAAACGAGTAAATGGACAAAATGACAAAAACACCTCATATTTTGCTAATTTATACTGGTGGAACCATTGGTATGGTAAAGAATTATGCTACAGGAGCATTAAAAACCTTCAATTTTGATAAGCTTTTGAAACATATACCTGAGCTAAAGCAATTAAATTGTATCATTGATAGTTTTTCATTTGAACAACCTATTGACTCATCTGATATGGATGTTGAGGAATGGATTTTTTTAGCAGAAATTATAGAGGAAAAATATGATGCATACGACGGTTTTGTGATACTTCATGGTTCAGATACAATGTCATATACAGCTTCAGTACTAAGTTTTATGTTTGAAAATTTAACAAAACCAATCATATTTACAGGTTCACAATTGCCAATTGGTGATTTAAGAACCGATGCTAAAGAAAATTTAATAACATCCATTGAAATAGCTTCAGCACACGACAAAAACGGAGATGTAATTATTTCTGAAGTTTGCCTATATTTTGAGTATAAACTGTATCGTGCAAATAGAACTACTAAAATTAATGCTGAACATTTTCAGGCTTTTTCCTCGCCTAATTTTCCAAATTTAGCAGAAAGTGGAGTTCATCTTAAATTCAACAAACATTTATTACATAAGTCAGCTAAAAATAAGGATTTAAAAGTAAGAAAACAGTTAGATAATAATATTGTTGTTGTCAAATTATTCCCTGGAATTACAAAAAAAATCATTCAAAATATCCTCGTAATAGATGGATTAAAAGGAGTGATTTTAGAAACTTTTGGTTCGGGAAATGCTACTACAAAACCTTGGTTTATTAAATTATTGAAACAAGCCATATTAAAAGGAATAAAAATTGTAAATGTAACTCAGTGTTCTGGAGGAAGTGTAATTATGGGTAAATATGAGGCTAGTGTAATGCTTGATACCATTGGGTTAATAAGTGGATATGATATTACAACTGAATCTGCAATTTCAAAATTAATGTATTTATTAGGGCAAAATATACCAAGTAAAGATTTTAAATCAATATTTGAATTGCCAATTAGAGGAGAAATGAGTTCAGTTATAAAAATATAATTGGTATTTTTCTAAAATTTGTTAGAGTTGTTTTTAATAAAAGGCGGTTTATACGATTTATATTTATGTAATTTCTTAAAAATTTATTTTTTTCAAAAAAAGCGGTTTAAAGTAGGGCTAAAATTTTATTAACTCAACAATTTTTTGTTACTTGCCATACGCAAAATAAGAGTGGTTTTAAGTATACAAGGTTTTAATGATGACGGGAATTTAATATGTATGTGTCTTTCTTGTTTTGCAAAATGTTTTTATCTTTAACCCGTTAAAAAAATTAATAAATTAACTATTACACAATGAAAAGAGTATTTACTATCCTTGCGATTACAGGATTATTTTTATTTGGAGCAGCGCCTAAAGCAATTGCGCAAGAAGATGCAACATTAACTGAGCAGGTTGCTGAAGATGCAGCAATAACTGAGCAGGTTGCTGAAGATGCAACAATAACTGAGCAAGTTGCTGAGGAAGCAACAGAACAAAAAACATTTCATCAAGAATTAAAGCAACGTTTTATTGAAGGTGGACCATTTTTTATGGGAATTGTATTAGTAGCCTTAATTTTAGGTTTGGCAATTGCTATTGAAAGAATTATTTACCTGAACATGGCAACTACCAATACTAAAAAATTAGTCGGTAAAGTTGATGATGCATTATCTAGTGGTGGTGTAGAAGCTGCAAAAGAAGTTTGTAGAAATACAAAAGGACCTGTTGCTTCAATTTTTTATCAAGGATTAGATAGAATGGACGAAGGTGTTGATGCAGCTGAAAAAGCAGTTGTTGGATATGGTGGTGTTCAAATGGGATTATTGGAAAAAAATATTTCTTGGTTATCACTATTTATTGCACTTGCACCAATGCTTGGTTTCATGGGAACTGTAATTGGTATGATTGGAGCATTTGACTCTATTCAAGCTGCGGGTGATATTTCACCAACTGTAGTAGCAGGTGGTATTAAGGTAGCATTGTTAACAACGGTTTTTGGTTTAATTGTAGCAATTATTCTTCAAATATTTTACAACTATATTATTTCTAAAGTAGATAGTATTGTAAACAATATGGAAGATGCGTCAATTTTATTAGTTGACTTATTGATTAGATACAAAAAATAATTTTAACTATGAGTAAGAAATTTTCAAAAATATTAACTGTATTAGCTGGGCTGATAGGGTTAGTTGGTTTCTACTTTTTCATCAGAATTATGATGGAAGGTGATGAAGCTATAGAAGCTATGCTTGCCGATATTACTATTAAGGACACTATTGTTTCTCCTTTTATATATTTTGCTAAATTTGTTTTGATTGCAACAGCTTTAATTGCTGTCGTATTTTCATTTATAAATATGGTTAAAAATCCTCAAGGTTTAAAAACAACATTAATAGGAGTGTTAGCAATGGCAGTTATATTAGTTATTGCATACATGAGCGCTTCGGGTGATGCTGTTACAGATTCAGTTGGAAGAGTGTTAGAAGGTGGTGAAGCTGGAAGTGTGTCAAAATGGGTGAGTACCGGAATAATTTTTAGTGGTATATTAGGTGCTATTGGATTTGTATTCTTTTTGGTAGATTTTGGAAGATCATTTGTAAAATAAACTAAGTATGGCAAGAAGAGAAAATTCAGAGATAAATGCTGGTTCAATGGCAGACATTGCGTTCTTGCTTTTAATATTTTTCTTAGTAACTACAACTATGGATGTTGATTCAGGAATTGCACGTAAATTACCTGAGAAAGCGGATCCAAACCAAGAAACACCAACAGTTGTAATAAAAGAAAAGAATGTATTGGATATTACTGTTAACCGAAGTAACCAAATTTTGGTAGAAGGTACAGATTTCGTTCAAGTTACAGGTATTAGGAAAATCGCCATGGATTTTATTGATAATGGAGGAGGATTAAGTAACGCTGTTGATGATAAACCAGCTGAACCTTGTGATTATTGTCAGGGAGCTAAAAATCCTTTATCATCAGACCATCCAAGTAAGGCAGTTATTTCTTTACAAAGTGCACGTGGTACTACTTATGGTATGTATGTTTCTATTCAAAATGAAATAGAAGCAGCATATAATGAGTTAAGAAGTAGATTGTCAGAAAAACTTTATGGTGTTCCTTATAATCAATTATTGAAAGATTATAAAGACAATCCTAGTGAAAGTATTAAAGCAAGAATTGATAATTTGAAGGAAAAATACCCTCAGATTATTTCTGAACCAGAACCAATAAAATAATATCAGATTATGAGTAAATTTAAAAAGAAGAAAAAAGGCTTACCAGCAATTTCTACTGCATCGTTACCTGATATTGTATTTATGTTGTTATTCTTTTTTATGGTATCTACAACTATGAGAGAAACTGATTTAGTTATTAAGAAACCAGTTTTACCTGTAGCAAGTGAAGTAAAAAAATTAGAACATAAAAGTTTGGTAAGTACAATATATGTTGGTAAATCTAAGGATAAAAAAATATCAGGTGATAAAATTCAGGTAAATGATAAAATTATCGACATAAATGATATTCCGAGCTTTATTTTTGCTGAAAGAGCTTTGCGTAAAGAAGAAGAAGTTAAATTTATGACTACTTCAATTAAAGCTGATAAAGAAGCAAATGTTGGAACAATATTAGATATTAAGGAACAATTAAGAGATATTAATGCTTTAAAAATAAGTTTCTCAACTAGTAAAGGAACTGATTTGAAATCTAATTATTAGATTAGTAAGTATAGTATAACTTTATTAATAAAGTAAAAAAAGCAATTAACTAAATGTTAATTGCTTTTTTTTGTGCTTTAAGTGGAGTTATTAAATGTTTGAAATAATTTTGTTATCAAATTATTTTCAATCGTAGTAATTCGACTCTATTACATAATGTAAACACCAAAAACAATAAATTGAGATATAATTCCGAGTAAAAACCCTATCCAAATTTCGTTAATTGTGTGTGCTTTTAGCTTTAACCGGGAAGAAGCAATTATACCTGCTAGTATAAAAAGAATAATAAATATGTATATTAAATTGATTTGATATGAATAGCTATAACAAATTAAAAATCCTATTAAACCACTTATAGCTAATGAATGTAAACTAGCCTTTATTTTTAAATGAAGTAATATGTAAGAAATGGCTATTCCAACGCCATACCCATAGTAGAAAAGTGCTAACAAATCTACAATTCCTGATTTATATAACCAATCACCAATAATATAAGAAATTCCAATAAATAGTATTGCAGGGAATTTACGTTCTTCAACAGTTGCCATATGATAGCTAGATAGCATTCCAAAATATTTGAGTATTATTAATAGAATAAGTGGAAATATGTAGGAACCTACTAAAATTAGTGTGAGAATGGTATATTCCTGTGTTTTAAAAATATGTTTTGGAATAAATAAAAAGTATATTAAGGAACCTACTATTGGAAAATTAATAGGGTGGAAGAAGTAGGAAATAAATTTTGAAAATTTCATTAGTTATTAATGTGATTTTAATATTTCAATGACCAATATTTTTTTGTTAGCTAAAATGAATTTGAAAAGCAATATTTCTGATAAAGCAAAAATTAAATTGTATCATATTTTTTTTCGTAAACGTGCAACAGGAATATCTAGCTGTTCTCTATATTTTGCCACGGTTCTACGAGCAATTGGATATCCTTTTTCCTTCAAAATGGAAGATAATTTATCGTCTGTTAAAGGTTTTCGTTTATCTTCTTCCTTCACCACTGAAGCTAAAATATTTTTTATCTCGCGAGTTGAAACATCTTCACCTTGTTCATTTTTCATTGATTCAGAGAAGAATTCCTTAATTAATTTTGTTCCGTAAGGCGTTGTTACATATTTGCTGTTAGCCACTCTTGAAACTGTTGAAACATCCATGTTAATAACATCAGCAATATCTTTTAATATCATTGGCTTTAACTTGCGTTCGTCACCAGTTAAAAAATATTCTTTTTGGTGTTGCATAATAGCATTCATGTTCAATAAAAGTGTTTGCTGGCGTTGTTTAATAGCATCAATAAACCATTTAGCGGCATCTAACTTTTGTTTTATGAACATTACTGCATCTTTTTGAGATTTAGTCTTGTCTTTAGAATCTTTGTAACCTAAAAGCATATCATTATACTCTCTTGAAACATGAAGTTCTGGCGCATTTCTTGAATTCAATATTAAATCTAATTCACCATCTATAATTCGTATTGTAAAATCTGGTACAATTTGCTCTGCTATTTTGTTGTTATTTGCATAAGAACCTCCGGGTTTTGGATTCAATTTTTCAATTTGCAGAATCGCATTTTTTAGATCTTCTTCTGAAACATGAAATTTTTGAATTAGTTTCTTATAATGTTTTTTTACAAAATGATCAAAGGCACTTTCCAAAATTTCTATCGCAAGTGTTCTGCTAGGTTTTTCTTTTTTTCTTTTTAATTGTATTAATAAACACTCTTTTAAATTTCTGGCACCAACACCTGCTGGGTCTAATTGTTGTACTATTTTTAGTAGTTGTTCTATTTCTTTTTCCGTTGTAAAAATATTTTGTGTAAAAGCCAAATCATCTTGAATATCAAGTATCTCTCGGCGTATATAACCGCTTTCATCAATACTGCCAATTAAAAAATCAGCAATAACCTCTTCTTCTTCTTTAAGGCGAAAAGTATGTATTTGACTTTTTAGATATTGAGTAAATGATGTTCCTGAGGCATAAGGAATGTGCTTTTCCTCGTCATCAGCCGAATAATTATTACTTTGGGTTTTATAATTTGGAATTTCATCGTCGCTTAAATACTCATCAATATTTATATCCTCGGTATTTATTGAGTCATTTTCATCATAATTATCGTCCTCCAATTCATTGTTTATCAATTCATCATTCTTCTCTTTACCGCTATCTAAAGCTGGATTTTCCTCTAATTCTTGTTTAAATCGTTGTTCAAAAGCTTGTGTAGGCAGTTGAATCAATTTCATTAATTGAATTTGTTGAGGCGATAGTTTTTGCAGTAATTTTTGCTGTAAACTTTGTTTTAGCATAAAGTTAGATAAGTTACTTTTAGATAAAAATACAAAAAAAACATATTACGGTGTAATATGTTTTTTTAATTAGTTTATTAAATTAAAAATCAGCGTTTTGTGGTGTGCGGGGGTAGGGTATTACATCACGAATATTACCCATACCTGTTGCAAATTGCACCAATCGTTCAAATCCTAAACCAAATCCACTATGAACCGCTGTACCAAATTTACGAGTATCTAAATACCACCATAATTCTTTCTCATCAATATTTAATTCAGCAATTTTTTTCTGAAGAATATCTAAACGTTCTTCACGTTGGCTTCCACCAACTATTTCACCAATTCCAGGGAAAAGAACATCCATAGCTCTTACGGTCTTACCATCATCATTTAAGCGCATATAAAATGCTTTGATATTTGCAGGATAGTCAAATAAAATAACAGGACATTTAAAGTGTTTTT
>ERZ1048872.1633-NODE-1633-length-18087-cov-11.908551_pt1 | contig 18087 bp, 9 predicted proteins | sample MGYA00383100_ERZ1048872 | MGnify/ENA primary metagenome ERZ1048872 (study PRJEB29581, sample SAMEA5548370) | metagenome | biome: marine; feature: coastal; material: water | depth 50 m | study: Short-term variability in the microbial, nano- and picoplankton...
GATAAAAAGACACTTGCATCTACAAAAAAGCAGGCGTATGGTGAAAATGTAAGCAGTAAGAAAACGATACGTAATGATTTACCAAAAGACGGTTTTTCTCAAAAAATTAGTCGTTGGCAGTGGCCTGTTAAAGGCAAAATCATTGCACGTTTTTCTTCTAAAACACAAGGTAATAAAGGGGTAGATATCGCAGGGCGCCGTGGCACTAAAATTAGGGCTGCTGCAAGCGGAAAAGTTGTTTATGCGGGTAGTGCTTTAAGAGGCTATGGTAAGTTAGTGATCATCAAACATAATGATGATTACCTTAGTGCTTATGCTCATAATGACACCATTTTAGTCAAAGAGCAGCAATATATTAAAGCAGGTAGTATAGTCGCTAAAATGGGTGATACTGATGCGCAAAGAGTCATGCTTCATTTTGAAGTTCGCTTTCGCGGAAAATCAGTAGATCCTTTGAAGTACTTACCGAATAAATAATAAAAGTATTCCTATGTAATTTAAGCATAGAGAACACCAGACAAATAAATAAAGAAAACTGGAGATAGTGTGAATATTTAATAACTAATGCAACTTTACGATGGTATATAGGGAGAACAGCATGGTAAAAGAAAAAAAACAAACCGCAGTACTGAATGATAAAGAAGAAGTAACATCAAGTTTAGATGCTACTCAGATTTATTTGAGCGAAATTGGTTTTTCGCCTTTATTAAGTGCAGAAGAAGAAGTTTATTTTTCACGGCTCGCCCTTAAAGGTGATGAAGCCTCTCGTAAACGTATGATTGAAAGTAATTTACGTTTAGTTGTTAAAATTGCCAGACGCTATAATAATCGCGGCTTACCCTTACTCGACTTAATTGAAGAGGGAAATTTAGGGTTAATTCGAGCGGTAGAAAAATTTGATCCCGAACGTGGTTTTCGCTTTTCAACCTATGCGACTTGGTGGATCCGCCAAACTATTGAGCGAGCGATAATGAACCAAACTCGCACTATTCGCTTACCTATACATGTTGTTAAAGAATTAAATATTTATTTACGTGCCTCACGTGAACTCATTCAAAAACTTGATCATGAGCCTAGTGCAGAAGATATAGCTAACTCACTTGATAAACCCGTTGCTGATGTTAATAAAATGCTGCGTTTGAATGAGCGCATTGCCTCAGTTGATACGCCCTTTGCAGGCGATTCAGATAAAGTATTACTTGATGTTATAGCCGATGAAAAAAGCTGTGGTCCAGAAGGGGATTTGCAATCTGACGACATGAGCAACAATATTATCAATTGGTTAAACGAATTAAACTCTAAACAACGGGAAGTACTCGCAAGGCGCTTTGGTTTAATGGGCTATGAAGCGGCAACTTTAGAAGATGTTGGTTGTGAAATAGGGTTAACTCGCGAGCGTGTTCGCCAAATTCAAGTGGAAGCACTGAAACGCTTACGTGATATTTTAAGTCAGCAAAACTTATCCATCGAAGCGATATTTGAAGCACAATAGTTAGTTTTAGTAAGATTAGTTAAAGTCAAAAGGCTGTAAGGTGATACCTTACAGCCTTTTTGTTTTCTGTTATTTAAAGCGTTTCTTTCAATTTATATAATAAATCTAAAGCTTGTCTTGGTGACATGTCATTGACATCAGTGCTACGCAAAACATCTAAAGCGGGATGGTCATCAGCAACTAAAGATAATTGCTGAAAACTATCAGATTGTGCTGGCAAAATAGAAGGAACTTGTTGGTTCTCTAGCTCGGATAATCGTTGTTTAGCACGGCTTATCACTGTTTTGGGAACACCTGCCAGTTGTGCCACCTGTAGGCCAAAGCTTTTACTGGCAGCTCCCTCTTGTACGGCGTGCATAAAGATAATGCTATCGTCGTGCTCCATTGCGTCTAAATGCACATTAGCTAAACGGTCAATTTGCTCTGCTAACAAGGTTAACTCAAAGTAATGAGTGGCAAATAGGGTGAAGGCTTGAGTTTTTAGTGCCAGCATTTCAGCACATGCCCAAGCTAATGACAAACCATCATACGTACTTGTACCGCGACCAATTTCATCTAATAGTACTAAGCTTCGCTCAGTGGCATTATGTAAAATATTCGCGGTTTCTGTCATTTCTACCATAAAGGTTGAACGTCCACTCGCTAAGTCATCAGACGCGCCAATGCGAGTGAAAATCCGATCAACTAAGCCTATTTTTGCTCCTTGTGCAGGTACAAAACAGCCAACGTGTGCTAATAGAACAATAAGTGCTGTTTGACGCATATAAGTTGATTTACCCCCCATGTTAGGGCCAGTAATAATCAACATTTTTCGTTGCTCGGTTAAAACAACCGGATTGGCAATAAAAGCATCGTCAGTCATTTGCTCAACCACTACATGCCGTCCTGCTTCAATATCAATGCCAGCACTTTGACTCAGAGTGGGTTTGACATAATTTAAGCTAACAGCACGTTCGGCAAAGGTGGCTAATACGTCAAGCTCAGCGATGGCTTGACTTAATGTTTGCAGTTGTGGAAGAGCTGGTAAAATATGTTCAAACAATGCTTGGTAAAGACGTTTTTCTAAGGCTAAAAATTGGCTTTGGGCACTAAGCACTTTATGCTCATGCTCTTTTAACTCTTCGGTGATAAAACGCTCATTATTTTTTAATGTTTGGCGACGAATATAATTGTCAGGTACATCGCTTGCGGCACTTTTACTTATTTCAATGAAGAAGCCGTGTACTCTGTTGTAACCGACTTTCAGCGTGTGAATGCCTGTGCGATCCTTTTCTCTTTGTTCAAGTTCAGCCAGAAAGTTTTCAGCCCCTTGGCTTAAATCACGCAATCTATCTAGCTCGGCATCGTAACCTGGCGCAATAACACCACCATCACGAATAAGTACAGGTGGATTTTCGACAATAGCCTTCTCAAGTAAAGTTTCAAGAGCAGGCATGGGTAAACAAGATTGCCCTAACTGATGAATATAGCCTTTATCAGCCTGAGCTAAATAATTTTGTAATTGAGGAAGTTGTTGTAGAGCAAAACGTAGTCGAGCAAAATCACGTGGACGAGCTGAGCCTAAAGCAATTCGAGAGACTATTCGTTCAATATCTCCTAATCCTTTAAATAAAGGGTGAATATCAAGGTATAATTCATTGGCTATGATTTGCTCTATGGTATTTTGTCTATTAGTTAATACCTCAATGTCACGTAAAGGAAAATGCAACCAACGTTTGAGTAAGCGAGACCCCATAGGAGTCGCAGACTTATCCAATATCTCGGCTAAAGTATTATCAAAGCCTCCTTGCAAATTCATGGTTAATTCTAAATTACGTCTAGTGGCCGCATCAAGCACAACCCCTTTACTTGCTGATTCACTTATAATGGCGCGAATATGTGGTAAAGCGGTGCGTTGAGTATCCTTAACATATTGAAATAGGCAGCCTGCTGCTGATATACCTAAAAATTTGTCTGCAACACCAAAGCCCGTTAGCTCTTTGGTACCAAACTGTTGATTGAGTAAAGATGTTGCTGTTTGTAAGTCAAACTCCCACTCTGGTCGTCGGCGCAAACCTTTGTAACGCTCAATAAGGTTAAAATCGCTTAGTGTTTCAGGGTACAGTAATTCTGAAGGTGAAAGACGTTGTAACTCTGCTTGTAATTGCTCTGTTGTTTCTGGCTCTGTTAATACAAAGCGACCACTGGCCATATCTAAATACGCTAAACCAAACATAGTCTCAGCAGTTTTGCTATGTGAATTTTGATTTTCAACCAGTGCAACGATTAAATTATCTTGTCTATCGGTTAAAAGTGCTTCATCGCTGACAGTACCCGGGGTGATGACACGTACAACTTTGCGCTCCACAGGGCCTTTACTGGTGGCGGGATCGCCAATTTGCTCACAAATAGCGACACTTTCGCCCAATTGCACTAGTTTAGCTAAGTAATTCTCTACAGCGTGATAAGGCACACCTGCCATAGGTATGGCATTGCCCCCTGTTTTTCCGCGCGCGGTTAGCGAAATATCTAATAAATCAGCGGCTTTTTTTGCATCATCAAAAAATAACTCATAAAAATCCCCCATACGATAGAAAATTAAGATATTGGGAAATTCTGCCTTGATGGTAAGGTACTGACGCATCATCGGGGTGTGAGAGGAGAAGTCTTGCGTTGCTGTGGTCATTGAAATGCTATAACTCATTGAAAAGTGAAAATTGCTAGAGTCAGATTATGCCATAAATTACTGGTATAGCCGTTATTTTTTTACTTTCATTGATATGACCAATTAACTACTGAGAACTAGTGTGTAAAATACAAAGATATTAAATAGTAACTTTTTTTATATAAATGTGAAAAAGATATACGTTGTCAATTAAGTCATATATATCAAGTGATTAAAAGTATCGGTTGTTTGGTTTTTCATAAGAAATAAAAAAAAATGATAAAAAACTTGATACTGTACGACTATACAGTATACTTGCTTCATCAAGACGAATTCTTTAAAAGAAATAGCAATAATATTTCGTGGAGCAATATATGAAAGACGATAAAGAAAAAGCACTAAGTGCCGCATTAGGGCAAATTGAACGCCAGTTTGGTAAAGGTTCAATTATGAAATTAGGTGATAACAATACAATGGACGTAGAGACTATTTCTACTGGCTCATTAGGATTAGATATTGCCCTTGGTGCTGGCGGTCTTCCATTAGGTCGCGTGGTTGAAATTTATGGCCCTGAGTCAAGTGGTAAAACAACACTTACTTTAGAAGTTATTGCTCAAGCACAGCGAGAAGGAAAAGTTTGTGCTTTTGTTGATGCCGAACATGCCCTCGACCCCATTTATGCAGAAAAACTAGGTGTTGATATTAATGAGTTACTTGTTTCTCAACCTGATACTGGTGAGCAAGCACTTGAAATTGTTGACATGTTAACCCGTTCTGGCGCTATTGATATTATTGTTGTCGACTCAGTTGCCGCACTAACACCAAAAGCCGAAATTGAAGGTGATATGGGGGATTCGCATATGGGTCTGCAAGCTCGTATGCTGTCGCAAGCTATGCGTAAGTTAACGGGTAATTTGAAAAAATCAAACACCATGCTTATTTTTATCAATCAAATTCGTATGAAAATTGGCGTCATGTTTGGTAACCCAGAAACAACTACGGGTGGTAATGCGTTAAAATTCTACGCTTCTGTCCGTCTAGATATTCGTCGTATCGGTGCAGTGAAAAATGGCGATGAAATTGTTGGCAATGAAACCCGAGTTAAAGTGGTTAAAAACAAGGTCGCACCGCCATTTAAACAAACTGAATTTCAAATTTTATATGGTGAAGGTATTAATAACCTAGGTGAATTAATTGATTTAGGTGTAAAAAATGGCTTTGTTGAAAAAGCCGGTGCATGGTATAGCTGCAACGGCGAACGCATAGGCCAAGGTAAAGCCAATGCCGCTAAATACTTAGAAGAGCACCCAGAAATGGCTAAGGATGTTGATACTAAGTTGCGCGATATGTTTTTAGCTAAAAGAGTACCCGCTGAATCAGAAGCTGTGACTGAATAAATGCCGAGAGACATAACCATGGGGTTATGTCTCTAAATAAGTAGCTTTCAAAGTATGTGCTAGCATCGAGTGTAGTACAGTTAAAAAACGATATCTTAGACGTAAGGTATCGTTTTTTTATAGCTAAAAGTTAAGTAATAGAATGGAATGTTTAGACGTCTATACGTTTAGAAGTTGACAACGCTAGCAATCTAAGTAACATGATAATCTATGAAATACCCCTTTAATTTCTTATTAGGTTATGTGTTATGCCCATTAAAATACCCGATCAGTTGCCAGCATTATCAATATTAGATAATGAGAATATTTTTGTTATGTCTGAGCATCGTGCCATCAGTCAAGAAATTCGTCCAATGCAAGTGGCCATATTAAATTTAATGCCTAATAAGATAGAGACTGAAGTACAGATCTTGCGCATGCTGTCTAATACACCGTTACAAATAAATGTCGAGTTTGTACGTATACATGCTAATGAATCCAAAAATACCCCTACAGAGCACTTGAATAATTTTTACTGTCTTTTTGATGATATTAAGCACAAGCAGTACGATGGTTTAATTATTACGGGTGCGCCGTTGGCTTTGTTAGATTATTCTCAAGTGACATTTTGGGATAAAATTTGTGAAGTATTTGATTGGGCAGAAAAAAATGTTACTTCGACGATGTTTTCGTGTTGGGCTGCGCATGCTGCACTATACCATCATTATGGCTTAAACCGTAAATTACGTAAAAATAAGCTATCAGGGGTTTTCCAGCATACGCCACTTGATAGCAAAGAGTTGCTAACTCGCGGTTTTGATGAAAGTTTTAATGTGCCACACTCCCGCTATGGTTATATTGACAAAGCGGACTATCAAAGTGTCGAACAGTTGCAGATATTAGCTGAGTCTGATGTTGCTGGAGTATATCTGGTTGCCAGTAAAAATAAGCAGCAAGTCTATTTAACCGGACATCCGGAATATGACGCCAGTACCTTGCATGAAGAATACCTTAGAGACAGTAAGAGTAACGAGGCAACTGCACTGCCAGAGAATTACTATAAAAACAATGATACCAATAGTTTTCCGGCTGGTTCGTGGCGAAGCCATGGTAGTCTCTTATTTACAAATTGGCTCAACTACTATGTTTATCAAATAACGCCATATAAATTGGATGCTTCCAATATTAAAGCTATTCATCCAGATACGGTAATTTAAGCTTCAAAATTAATTATTTTGGTTTGAAAATTTTACTTTTAGAAAGTCGGAAATCCCATGAAAAAATCTCCTTCATATGCCCTGTTAGAACAGCAATTAGCAAAGAACATTTTAATTTTAGATGGTGCGATGGGCACCATGATCCAAGCGTATAAGTTTGAAGAGCAAGACTATCGAGGAGAACGCTTTGCTGACTGGCACTGTGATGTAAAAGGTAATAATGACTTATTGGTGTTAACCCAAGCAGAGGTTATTAAAGCCATTCATCTGGAATACCTTGAAGCTGGTGCTGATATTTTAGAAACCAATACCTTTAATGCCACGACTATTGCTATGGCTGATTATGACATGGAAGGGCTTAGTGCTGAGATTAATCTTCGCGCAGCACAAATTGCCCGGGCAGCAGCAGATGAGTTCAATGCTAAAATGCCTGAAAAGCCGCGCTTTGTTGCCGGTGTATTGGGGCCAACTAACCGCACTTGTTCTATTTCACCGGATGTTAACGATCCTGCTTTTCGTAATGTTGATTTTGATGAGCTGAAAGAGGCTTATATAGAGTCGACTACCGCATTAATCAAAGGTGGTAGTGACATTATTTTAATCGAAACTATTTTTGACACATTAAATGCCAAAGCGGCTATTTTTGCAGTAGAAACAGTATTCGAGCAATTACAAAATCGTCTTCCTGTGATGATTTCAGGCACAATAACTGATGCCTCAGGTCGCACTTTATCAGGGCAAACAACCGAAGCTTTTTATAATTCACTGCGTCACGCTAAGCCGATTTCTGTTGGTTTAAACTGTGCGTTAGGGCCTGTTGAACTTCGCCAATATGTGGAAGAGTTGAGCCGCATTAGCGATGTTGCTGTTTCCGCACATCCGAATGCTGGTTTACCTAATGCCTTTGGTGAATATGATTTCACCGTAGAAGACATGAATGACCATGTTGCTGAATGGGCAAGTGCAGGTTTTTTGAACATTATTGGTGGCTGTTGTGGTACAACACCCGCTCATATCAAAGGTATGGCGGATTCTGTAGCTAGCATTAAACCACGAGAAATTAAGCCACGCGACATAGCTTGTAGGCTATCTGGTTTAGAAGCGTTAACCATTCAATCTGACAGTTTGTTTGTCAATGTAGGTGAGCGAACTAATGTTACTGGCTCGGCTATTTTCAAACGTTTAATCAAAGAAGAAAATTACGATCAAGCTATCGCAGTTGCGCTACAACAAGTTGAAAATGGCGCTCAAATTATCGATATCAATATGGATGAAGGCATGCTGGATTCGAAAAAAGCCATGGTGCGCTTTTTGAACCTAATTGCTGGTGAGCCTGATATTGCCAAAGTACCTATTATGATTGATTCTTCTAAATGGGATATTTTAGAAGCTGGCCTTAAATGTATTCAGGGTAAAGGTATTGTTAACTCTATCAGTTTGAAAGAGGGAGAAGAAAATTTCCGCAAACAAGCTGAGTTACTTCGTCGTTATGGTGCTGCTGTTATTGTTATGGCGTTTGATGAAGCAGGGCAAGCAGATACCAGAGTGCGCAAATATGAAATTTGTAAAAGAGCTTATGGAATTCTAGTCGATGAAATAGGCTTTCCTGCTGAAGATATTATTTTCGACCCTAATATTTTTGCTGTTGCCACCGGTATTGATGAGCATAATAATTATGCCGTTGATTTTATTGAAGCCGTTGCCGATATCAAGCAAAACCTGCCTTATGCAATGATTTCTGGCGGAGTCTCTAACGTTTCATTCTCATTTCGCGGTAATAACCCAGTACGTGAAGCTATTCATGCCGTGTTTCTTTATCATGCTATTAAAAACGGCATGGACATGGGGATAGTTAATGCTGGTCAGCTGGCCATTTATTCAGATATTCCTGAAAAACTGCGTATAGCCGTTGAAGATGTTATTCAAAATAGTGATGATGGGGCAACTGAACGTTTATTGGATATTGCTCAGGAGTATCATGGCCAAGCAGGCGGTCAGCAATCAAAAGTAGACTTAGCTTGGCGTGATCTTCCTATCAACGAGCGATTATCCCACTCTTTAGTGAAAGGCATTAACGAGTTTATTGTTGAAGACACTGAAGAAGCACGGCTTATGGCAGCAAGGCCATTAGATGTTATTGAAGGGTCTTTAATGGATGGCATGAATGCTGTCGGCGATTTGTTTGGCGCCGGTGAAATGTTCTTGCCACAAGTGGTTAAATCAGCGCGGGTGATGAAGCAGGCTGTTGCTCATTTAAATCCCTTTATTGAAGCGGAGAAAACACAAGCTAGCTCCAATGGCAAAGTGTTGTTGGCGACCGTAAAAGGTGATGTTCATGATATTGGTAAAAATATTGTTGGTGTCGTATTGCAATGTAATAACTATGAAATTATCGACTTAGGTGTGATGGTATCGTCTGAAGATATTTTACGCGTGGCTAAAGAAGAAAAAGTTGATGTTATTGGCTTGTCGGGTCTGATCACACCATCGCTTGATGAAATGGTGCATGTTGCAAAAGAAATGAAGCGACAAGGCTTTGAATTGCCATTACTTATTGGTGGTGCAACAACTTCAAAGGCGCATACTGCCGTTAAAATTGAACCTCAGTATGATCATCCCGTTGTGTATGTCTCCAATGCTTCTCGGGCAGTGTCCGTGGTCAGTAATTTATTATCGGATGAACATAGAGATGATTTTTTTGCTAAAACCCAAGAAGAATATGAGCGTGTTCGAGCTCGCCATTACAAAAAAGGGCCGCGCTCAAGCTTAATTAGTCTTGAGGATGCCCGCACTAATAGCACGCCAATCTGTTTTGATGCTTATACCCCGAAAAAGCCCAATAAAGTTGGAGTCACTGTACTTGATGAGTTAGATCTTAGCGAAATACGTAGTTATATTGATTGGACGCCATTTTTTATGACGTGGCAGTTATCAGGTAAGTATCCGTTAATTTTGCGTCATGAAGTGATAGGGGAAGAAGCAACTAAGTTATTCAATGATGCTAATGCCATGCTTGATGATGTTATTAATAACAAAAAAATTACCGCAAAAGCCGTCTTTGGTTTATTCCCTGCCCATAGCGAGGCTGATGATTTAGTAGTCTATAGCGATGACACACGTAGTGAAACTTTAATTAAGCTGCATCAATTGCGCCAGCAAAGTAAAAAGCCAGCAGGGCAATTTAATCGCTGTTTATCGGACTACGTTGCTGATAAAGATTCAGGTATTGATGATTATATCGGCGCCTTTGCTGTTTCTTCAGGCTTTGGCGTTGACGAATTAGTAAAAGTGTATGATGACAAGCATGATGCTTATAACAGTATTCTATTAAAAGCCGTTGCTGACAGGTTAGCAGAAGCAAGCGCTGAATATTTACATGAAAAAATACGTAAAGAGTATTGGGGCTATGCGGCGGATGAAGATTTTGATAATGATGCTTTGATCCGAGAAAGCTATCAGGGCATAAGACCAGCACCGGGTTATCCTGCATGCCCAGAACACACTGAAAAAGGTTTGTTATGGGAACTACTTAACGTTAAAGACAACATAGGCATGGAACTAACGTCAAGTTATGCCATGTGGCCGGGGGCTGCGGTAAGTGGTTGGTACTTTGCTCATCCTGACTCTAAATATTTTGCAGTGGCAAAGCTGGCTAAAGATCAAGTACTTGATTATGCCGCGCGTAAAGGCATGACTATTGAACAAGCTGAGCGTTGGTTATCTGCTAACTTGGATTATGAACCAGAATAAAGTTGTGTTATGAAATTTATAGTTACGAGCTTCGAAGACACCTGTAGCACTTGAGGTGTTTTCGTTACTCGCAACTTTACTGGCTCGCTACTTATTACTACTTAAAGTGCCTATCAAAGAAGCTCATAATAGTATTGTTCAAATGCACTTTTACTTTTTTACCCCGCATACTGTGCTTACTACCCGGATACGTCATTAATTCAAATTGCTTATTTTCATCTTGCAACGCTTTGATTAATTTTGTGGTATTGGTGAAAAGAACATTGTCATCAGCCATGCCATGATAAACCATTAATGGGCCATTCAAGCCTGAAATATAAGGGAATACACTAGATTGCTCGTAACCATCAGCATTTGCTTTGGGGTGGTTCAAGTAACGTTCAGTGTAATGGGTGTCGTATAACAACCAGTCAGTTACTGGCGCACCGCTTACACCGGCTTTGAAGTAATCACCCGCCTTAAACATTGTCATAAGAGCCATGTATCCACCATAGGAATGACCATAAATACCAATGCGCTCTTTATCAATAAAGGGTAGTGTGTGAAGGTGTTTAACGCCTGTTATTTGGTCGTCAACTTCAACTTGTCCAAGCTTTTCATATATTGGAAACTCAAACGCTGTGCCACGGTAGTTTGAACCACGGTTATCAAGTTGAAAAACAATGTATCCTTGTTGCAGCATATACTGGGTGAAATCAGCCCCTTGCCAGATATTTCTAACACGTTGAGCATGCGGGCCGCCATAGACATTAACAATAACAGGGTATTTTTTACCCGGAGCCATGTGCTTAGGTTTGTACAATTTATAATAAAGTGTCGCTTGCTTGTCATCAGAGGTTAATGTGCCAAATTTAGGCTGAATTAAATCATCATAATAAGGGCTAATAGGGTGCTCTTCACTAATTTTATTTTCAGCTAACCAAGTAATATGCTCACCATTAACCTTGTGTAAGCTAACTTGTTTAGGTGTGGTGATATTAGAAAAACTATCAATATAGCTTTTGCTGTCTTTACTAAAGTTTATGCTATGAAAGCCGTTGCGCTTGCTTATGCGTACAACATGCTCAGGTGATTTGCCACTTAAGGGAACACTGTATAAGTGACGCTCAAGTGGTGTATCAGCACGGCCGGTAAAGTAGATGACTCCATTGTCTTCATCAACATGTTTAATAGCATCAACTATCCATTGGCCTTTGGTGAGCTGATTGATTAACTTACCATTATTACTAAAGTGATATAGATGTTTGAAACCATCACGCTCAGAAGCCCAAATAAAAGATTTATTGTCTTGTAAAAAAACTAAATCATGATGTAGATTCACCCAATTATCTGACTGCTCGGTTAATAAGGTTTTTTGCCTGCGCTTTTTAAGGTTATAAGTTTTAAGCTTTAAGGTTTTTTGATCACGGCTTTGCCATTGATAAGATAAATTTTTGCTATCGGGTAGCCATTGCACTCGTGGAATATAAATATCGGTATGCTCACCAGTATCAATGAAGCGTATTTTTTTGCCCTTAATGTCTGTTACAGCTAATTTAATGGTGACGTTATTAGTGCCTGTAGAAGGATATCGTTGTTCAATTAATTCTATTTTCTCAGCGTAAATTTCATTGCGAATAACGGTTTGTACCGGTGTTTCATCAACTCTGAGAAAAGCGATGTGCGCTTCATCGGGTGACCACCAATAGCCAGTCATTCTGCCCATTTCTTCTTGGGCAACAAATTCACTCATACCATTTTTAATGTTATTGCTGCCACCATCTTTGGTCAGCTGCACTTCTTTACCGCTAGCAATATTGAGTACAAAAATATTTTGACCGCGAATAAAAGAAACAAAATTTCCCTTAGGCGAGAACTTAACATCCGTTTCAAAAGCGTCAGTTTCGGTTAAGCGTTTGGCTGTTTTACTCGCTAAATTATAGTAATAAATATCACCATTAAGGGGGAACAATAATGCGCTACCATCACTGGAGAATTTATATTCCATAATGCCAAAGCCATAGATGCGTTGGCGTTCTCGGCGGGCTTTTTCTTCATCAGAAAGTACTTCTGTGCCGCTGAAAAGATCTTGAGAGTCAACGAGCAATTTATTTTCTTCGCTAGCTAAATTATATTCCCATAAGTCATAGCGATTAAGATCATCACTTTTTCCTTGTAAATAGGTGACGCGGCTACCATCAGGAGAAAGTTTAAGTGATTTAGGTGTTTGTCCATTTAATGAGGGCGAACTGTATATACGTTCAATAGACAGTTGCTCTGCGTTAGCATTGCTTAGCATCACTAAAGAGCAGCCTAAGGCTACCATTGCTTTTTTTAAAAATCTTTTCATGGGAAATTGAGAGTTCTCTTTATAGTAAATAAATATAAGATACGAAGTTCTATTTTAAATAGAGTGTTAAATAACTTCTAAGGCATCACTTAACTTTTTCACACCAATAACTTCCATGCCTGATATTGCCTGCTTGGGCATATTATTAAAAGGCACAATAGCACGTTTAAAACCATGTTTAGCTGCTTCATTCAGTCGCTCTTGCCCGCTAGGTACAGGTCGAATTTCACCCGATAGCCCAACCTCACCAAAAATAACTAAATCTTGCGATAGCGCATTATCTTTAAAGCTTGAAACTAATGCAAGGATCAAGGCTAAATCAATACTGGTTTCACTTACCTTTACCCCGCCAACGACATTAACAAATACGTCTTGATCGTTTAATTGTAAGCCTCCATGGCGATGTAAAACGGCTAACAGCATAGACAAGCGGTTTTGATCGGCGCCTACCGCAACACGGCGCGGATTACCCAAAGCTGAATGATCAACCAAGGCCTGAATTTCCACCAATAAAGGACGAGTACCTTCCCATAGCACCATAACTACACTGCCAGGTGTTTGCTCTTCGCTACGACTTAGAAAAATTGCCGATGGATTTTTCACTTCTTTTAGGCCCGTACCCGTCATGGCAAAAACACCAAGTTCATTCACCGCGCCAAAGCGATTTTTGTTGCCGCGTAATGTCCGATAACGCGAGTCAGTACTGCCTTCAAGCATGATAGAGCAGTCAATACAGTGCTCTAACACTTTTGGCCCGGCTAATGAGCCATCTTTAGTGACATGACCAACTAATAAAATAGCAACATGGTGCTGTTTGGCAAAACGCGTCAAATAAGCGGCACTTTCCCTAACCTGAGAAACACTACCAGGCGCTGATTGCACATCACTCATATGCATCACTTGAATTGAGTCAATGACGATAATTTTAGGTTGCTCTTTAATGGCTATATGGCAGATATTTTCGACACTGGTTTCTGAGAGCATTTTTAGCTTGTCTGTTGGTAAAGCTAAGCGTTTTGCTCGCATGGCAACTTGTTGCAGCGACTCTTCCCCCGTGATGTATAGCGCAGTCATATTGGCAGCTAATGAGCACATGGTCTGTAATAATAAGGTACTTTTACCTGCACCAGGTTCACCACCGATTAAAATGGCACTACCCGGGACAATGCCACCACCTAATACGCGATCGAACTCGGCAAAACCAGCAGAGAATCGTGGTAAGTCGGCTAGGTCTATAGCGTCAAGGGTTTGAACTTTTGCTTCATCATTAAGTGCTGAGCCGGCAAAACCTGCAAAATTCCCCCCGCGGTCAGGCAGTTTTGCCTGTCTAAATTCTGAAATGGTATTCCAGGCTTTGCAGTCAGTACACTGTCCTAACCAGCGTGAATATTCAGAGCCGCAGTCAGTGCACACATAGGCTGTCTTGCTTTTCGCCATGCTTTTCCTTATAGAAAGTAATTTAGTTTTTGTATAACCCAAACTTTTGAAGTAACCTAAGTATACAGGCATAATAATTGCTTCATTTTATTAGATTAAATTATAATGCTTTTATGTTTATTGTCTAAGCATTATCAAATAAATAACAAGTTAAACCATAATTAGAAATAATAATTCATGAGCACAGACTTTTCTAAACATCAAACTTTGATAAACCGCTTTCGCGGGCATGTGAATAAAAGTAATTTTGATGCCAAATTTTTAGCAAGCACTAAAAACCTTGCTACCAGTGAATCTTTTTTATTAAAGATGGAGTTAAAGCGGCTAGCTAGCCCTTGTACTCGATCGATCGATTTACGTGGTTTTGTCGATGGCAACTGTAGAGTTTATGAATATCAAGGGCAGAATCATTTTTTAGATGATATTGCCGTTAGTGTTTTTGAAGAAAATGTTGAGCGTTATGGTGGCTATACTTTTGGCGTCTATGAAGCGGTTAAAAATACTGAAAACAACTTTCGGGTTATTTATCAAAAAGAAAAAGCAGGTCAAGCCTCTTCTCATGTTGATACCGTTAAAAAAGTACCAGAAAAACAGCAGTGCCCAGCAAAGTTATATCAACTCACAGGCTATCATGAGCGAATTGAAGAGCGGATGAACTTTGCCATTAATTTAGTCATCACTCTTGCGAACAAACAGCAAATTGCTGCCACCAGCTCAGATATCAGTGTTAACGGCTGTAAATTTCGTTTTACTGAACAACAGTCATTATCAGTTGATGACATAATAAGCATAAAGTTTACCGGTATGGAGCAAGATTTTCAGTTTAGTACTAGTGACGTTTTTACTTTTCAAATTAAAAATAGCCATCAAGATGGTGATACACAAATGTTTGGCTGCCAGCGTATTGATTCGTCAGAGCAGGATACTTTTAAGCGTTTTTTACATGCTTATATTCAAGGGAATAAACGTCGTTACAAAATTAACTTTGATAATACTGTTGAAGCGCTACTGTCACGTTCTTTTGAGCAGTACATCTTACCTAAACTTAACGAGTTACCCATTGTACTAGAGCAAGAGTCAACAACACTACGCCCGCGTTACGCGCTGACAACAAAGAACAATCAGGCGACTTTTCAATATTGGCAAGATGAGGCAGGGCACTCTACCTTACATTTTTTGCTCAATGAACAGCGCTTAGAGCGTTTGAAAAAACAAGACAGTGAGGATAAGTCACTACTGGTTTATAGCTTTATCCATCAACATCAAGGTAAGAGTTTTTTTTATACTATAGATGAGCAGCAGTTGCCCAAAGATGATGTTTTTTTTGGTGATTTTTTAGCGTTTGCCGCGAGTAAATCATCTTTTGCAATTACAGAATTGACTTGCTTTGATATTGATGCCAATAGATCTTATTCCCCATTTGTCTTATCAAATACTCGATCACTAAAAGGTCAGTATATCAATTTACCTCCTTCTGATGAAGTGAAAACCAGCTTAGTGTCCTTGCCAAATATTGTGGTTGCTAATGATATAACGCATCCTAGTACTGTAGAGCAGTATCAGCAGCTTTCATCTGAAAAAATCGATACTACCAAGCTGAAACTATATGGTCATAAACGATTGAAAAAACCATTGATTGTTGATGAATTAGGTATTACTTATAAAAATCAGCGACAAGAATTGCGCTTTACATACAAGACACCCGCCGTTGTCGAATGTAAAAAAGTAAAATGGCAAGGGAAGTCCCTAGATTTTTCAGTATCAGGTTTAAAAATTCATTTAGACAGCAGTGCTATCTTGTCAATGGGTGATATTGTTTATCTCACTTTTCCTAAGTTACAAAAAATAACCTCAGCATTTGATCTTAAACAGTTACCTTATGAAGTGGTGCGTATTAATCATAAGAAAACTATTATTAATTTGAGGGTTCACGTTAAAGAGCATCAGCATATTGGTAGAGCATTTTTTAAATTATTAATTAATAAAAATCGCAATAAATTAACGCCTGATGAATATGCCATGTTAACACCAGGTTTAGCTGAAGCCTTGCGCAGTAGTTATGCTAAAAACATGCGAATACCTTCATTGGTAGTACAGACAAGTGGTAGCAGATACAAAGTAGAAGTATTAGCTTGTAATGATGATGATAATGAATTGTTGCAGCAAATGAAGCAATTAAGTGACCGTCAACGCTTTTATAATTTATACCCTTTGCTAACCAAGTTACAAGCCAATAACTCTCTTGAGCAAAGTTTAAAAACTTTGTTAACAAATGAAGAACCCGTAACTGAGTTAGTTTACCTTGCTATTGATCTTAATACACAGAAGGTTGATGCATCAGTCAGTGTCGCGCTTGATAGTGAGCTAAATACACCACAGTTAAAGCAAACTTTCATAAAGAAAGCGTTAAGGCATGGGCAGTTTTATTGTTTACAGTTAATAATATCTAGAACCAATGAACCAGATATGGAATATTTAAATGCCGAGTTAGGTTATATCAGCGCTTATGCTATTCATCGAGGTAAACAAATAGAACAGGATATTTGGAGTGTGACAGGTGTTATTCAAGTCGTTGATGTCACTAGAGAAGCCTTACTTATCAATAAATTAACTCTTGGTAAGTAAGGTAGGATTATTCATCATTCATTGCTAGTTTGTTCGTGTGAGTGTTGAGCGACTAACTTAATTAAAGTTAGGCCAACCAGTGCAATAAGCAATCTAACCCTTGCTGATTAATTGAACTATCAGCTTGTGCCAAAACAATAGGTTTTGCGTGAAAAGCAACACCAAATCCGGCTGCAGCCATCATCACTAAATCATTAGCGCCGTCACCCATAGCAACCGTTTGCGTAGCAGGTATTTGATATTGCTTGGCAAGTAATGTTAATGAATCGGCTTTCACTTGCGCATCAACCACTGAGCCTAAAACTTTGCCGGTTAATTTGCCGTCAATAATTTCTAACTCATTGGCGAAAGTCGCATCAAGTTGTAATAGCTCTTTTAAATGATCGGCAAAGTAGGTAAAACCACCCGAAGCAACGGCAATACGCCAGTTATGTTTTTTTAGCTCAGCGAGCAAGGTTTCTAAGCCAGCCATTAATGGGATTTTTTTAGCAACATCAGCCAATATAGTTTCTGGCGCATCGCTAAGGGTAGCAACTCTTTGGTGTAAGCTTTGCGCAAAATCTAATTCACCTAGCATTGCTAGCTCAGTTACGGCGGCAACTTGCTCCCCAACTCCCGCTAATTTAGCTATTTCGTCAATACACTCAATTTCAATGGTGGTTGAGTCCATATCCATGACTAGTAAGCCCGGTTCATTAAGTGTTGGTGCATCTTTAACTAGTGCGGCTTCAATGCCTTTCTCAAGAGCAAATTTTGCAACAGATTTTCGAGCAAAAATAAAATCATCGCAGCTAATAGTAAAGCGGTAGCTAGTTTGTTGGTTGCGTATATTAATGGCTGTTAAAGCATTAATATTAATATTACTAATAGTTTGTAAAGCTATTAAATTTTCAATTGATAAATCGCTAAAAACCACTAACTCTTGTTTTGACTGTTTATCATTAACTTGCTCAGCAATAGTTAATGCTTCGTTATTTAATGAGCAACTGATGGGCAAACTACCATTCAGTTGATGTAGTTCGAAGAAAGATCCTAGCGATAAGGACAATTTATTGGTAGAAAAAGATACATTAGTAGAAAAAGGCACGTTAACTCTCTATTATGAATATAAATATTCTAGGCAAATTTATTATGAAACCAGTTGAGCAGCCTTTATACCCTAAATTATCGTCAATTTATAATAAAATTCTGCAATTAGTTAGTGCTATTTTGCTTAT
>ERZ1048872.1635-NODE-1635-length-18081-cov-6.271941_pt1 | contig 18081 bp, 16 predicted proteins | sample MGYA00383100_ERZ1048872 | MGnify/ENA primary metagenome ERZ1048872 (study PRJEB29581, sample SAMEA5548370) | metagenome | biome: marine; feature: coastal; material: water | depth 50 m | study: Short-term variability in the microbial, nano- and picoplankton...
CTGAACGGGCTTCTGTCAAGTTGGAATAGAGATGTGCAACTCATTGTCTACCTGGATGACGATATCTCGGCTTCACAAAAAGATAATCTTGAAGATGTTTTTTCTAACAATCAGCAAGTAGAATCGACCACAGAAGTTTCTCGAGAAACAGCATGGGCAGAATTCCAATCAAATGTTTCTGATAATTTAAAGCCACTGTTGAGTCTGGAATTTAACCCTCTACCCGCATCTTACAAAATTCGTTTTCGTAGTAGCGACAACCGGTTATCTCGTATACGCGAATTTTCAAAAATACTTGAAACTAAGCAGGGGGTTGAATCGATTGAATACGGTGAGGAATGGATTTCTCGATTCGAAAAATTTATAGTTTTCTCCAAAATTTTTCTTTTTGCTATAGGTGGACTTTTATCTTTGGGCCTTATTTTAATAATTTCTAACACCATTCGATTGTCGATTTATTCACGGCAAGATGAAATTGAATTGATGTTGTTAATTGGAGCAACTCCATGGTTTGTAAAGATTCCGTTTCTGCTGGAAGGGATGATCCAAGGATTGGCAGGTTCTGTTCTGGCACTTTTTCTAATAGGGGGTGTTCATTACTATTTGAAGAGTGAATTCCAATCTTCAATAGATGCCATGGGCATGGATTTTCAATTTATTGCTGAGCCATTTTTGTTTGGACTGATTGGGTTGAGTGTTTTGGTTGGTTTTATGGCCAGTTATATATCGACTTTTCAATTTCTATATTTGTTAAATAAAAAATGAAAAACGATTTTGCAGCAGTAATTACATTTTTTTCTATTTTGAGTTTGGTGAGCCTTGTTTCACCTACATTGGCTGGTGAAAAAGTTGCTGGAAAAATTGATACGCTTCTAAAAGATGAACAAGCCGAATTGAAGATTTTGCGTAGAAAAATTGCACAGCAAGAAAATGCGATTTCTAAGGTGGGGAAAAAGGAATCTGCCGTGCTAAAGAATCTTCAAAAAATTGGCAGTCAGCTAAAGCTTAAGAAAAGAGAGCTGGAAATTTATAAGTGGAATTTTAAGAATAATCAAAAGAAAATTTTCAGTTTGGAGCCGCGCCTCAAAAAAGCGGAACAAAAAATTAAGTCGCATAAAAAGATTTTAGGACTTCGTCTTCGGTCTATATATAAAGAAGGGCCCATGTTTCCTTTGCGAGTCGCATTTTCCTCTAATAATGTTACGGATTTGATGCAACGGCTCAAATATATGGATTTGATTGCTCAACAAGACTCCCAGATGCTTCAAGATTATTTAACGAAGCTGGAACAAATTAAGCAGGATAAATCTTCTTTATATAAAGTTCGTGCAAAACTGGTAAGTCTGAAGAAGAACACGGTATCCAAGAAGAGAGAAATTGAAAAGACAAAAAAGGAAAAATCTGTATATTTAAAGAAAATAAAAAGAAAGAAAAATCTAAGTGTGAAAGTTAGAAAGGAATTGCTGGCGGCCTCAAACAACTTGAATAGCCTGATAGATAAATTACTGATGAAGCTTGTTTCAGGTGAGGGCCTTGATATTTCTGATAAAAAAGGACGGCTCAAGCTACCTTTGAAAGGTCGAATACTTAATAAATTTGGCCGAAAAAGAGTTAAGGAATATGAGTCTTATATTGTTTATAATGGTATCAATGTTAGAGCACGAAGAGGTACCCCGGTACAAGCTGTTTTTGATGGGAAGGTTTTATATACTGGGGAACTCGAGGGGTATGGCAAGCTTGTGATTGTCGGTCATGGTAAGGAGTATCACTCCTTATATGGGCATTTAGACAGTATAAAGGTCGCAGCTAATAAAGTTGTTAAAACGGGTGAAGTGATTGCTCTTAGTGGGGATTCGGGTTCACTGGAGGGGGAGACCCTTTATTTTGAATTGAGAAAAAATGGCAAGCCCATTGAACCCGTTCGTTGGTTCAGAGTGGCTAAAAAATAAACTTCTCAACCCCTATAATTTAGTTAATCTTAAATAATTTTTGGAGAACCTATTTTGAATTTGTTAAGTATCCATATTAAAGCCGCTATATACAGCACTGTTTTTGTTTGTAGTCTTTTTTCGACTATAAACCTGTTCGCAGAAGAGGAAAAAAACAAGCAAAACGCTTATAACAAGCTCAAAGTATTTTCTGAAGTTCTTTCCCTTATCGAATCAAACTATGTCGAACCCATTGAAAAAGATTCCATGATCGAAGGTGCAATTAGCGGGATGGTCAAATCTTTGGATCCGCACACCAGTTATATGCCACCTGTTTCTTATAAAGAAATGCAGGTGGAAACCACCGGAAAGTTTGGCGGATTGGGGATTGAAATCAGTGTTCGAGATGGAGTTCTCACTGTTGTTTCCCCGATTGAAGATACACCTGCTTTTAAAGTGGGAATCGAGCCTGGAGATAAAATTATTAAAATTGAAGATGAATCCACTCTTGATATGACACTTCAGGATGCTGTGTCTCGCTTGCGAGGTGAAACGGGTTCGCCGGTAACGATCACCATATTTAGAAAGACTTTTAAGGCACCTAAGGAATTCACAATTGTCCGCGATATTATCAAGATGCGTAGTGTAGTAAGCAAACTTTATCAAAACAATATTGGTTACATAAAAATTAGAAGTTTCTCTAAAAATACCAGCAGTGGCTTGGACAAAGCTTTGGAGGAGTTGCGCGGAAAAGGTATAACTAAACTGATTCTTGATGTCAGAAATAATCCTGGCGGATTATTAAACCAGGCTGTTGAAGTTACTGATCGGTTCTTGAACAGGGAGAATCTTATTGTCTATACCAAAGGTCGATCCGATGAACAGAATATGCGCTTTACCAGTCACGATAAGGTTGCCGGAGTTTCATACCCAATGATCGTTCTTGTAAATGGCGGTAGCGCGAGTGCTTCAGAGATTGTTGCTGGTGCATTGCAAGACCTTGGCCGCGCTGTCATTCTAGGGACACAAACCTTTGGTAAAGGATCAGTGCAGACGATTATTCCTTTAAGTGATGGTTCAGCCCTAAGATTAACGACTGCGAGATACTACACGCCTAGTGGGCGTGTGATACAAGAAAATGGTATTGAGCCGGATATTATTGTGGAAATGAAACCACGCAATGAGCTTGATAAAAAGGAGGGTAAAAAGGGAGAGCCTGAAGAAAAGACCAGACTTCGCCGTTTTCTAAGAGAAAAAGATTTAAAAAAACATCTTAAAGGAAAAAGCAGTATCGAAGGTGTTGATGAAGAAGATGAGACAGATGAAGAGACTTCTAACAAGATTGAAGAGTCAATAGCTAAAGAATTACACGAAGATTTGAAAAAGGACAATCAACTCCAGCAAGCGGTTTCGTTACTGTCGGGCTGGGAGGTTATGAAGAAGATGTTCAAAAATTTAAAAATTCAGGCGCCTGATCCTGATAGCAGAATAAGTATGAAATAATATGCTTGTCCTTGGATTAGAAACATCGTGTGATGATACTGCGGCAGCAGTTCTGCATGATGGAAAAAAGCTTTTATCGAATATAATAAATGATCAGACAAGCATTCACTCCAAGTATGGAGGAATTGTGCCTGAGCTTGCGGGTCGCTCACATATCGACCAAGTCCATAAAGTAATCGGGTGTGCACTGGAATCGGCACAGGTTAAGTTAAAAGATATCGATTTGCTGGCAGTCACTGTGGGGCCTGGTTTAATAGGCTCATTACTGGTTGGTTTGAATGCTGCAAAAGGAATCTGCTATGGCTTGGATACCCCGTTGGTAGGAGTAAATCACCTCGAAGGCCATCTTCTGGCAATTTTCCTACAAAAACAAATTGAATTTCCCTTTATTTCTCTGGTTGTTTCAGGGGGGCACACCGATTTATACCGTGTAAATAACTTTGGCCAATACCAACTGTTGGGTCGAACCCGAGATGATGCAGCAGGAGAATCTTTTGACAAGGTTGCCAAAATGCTGGGGCATAAATATCCCGGTGGGCCCAAAATCGAAAAGATGGCTATAGAGGGCAACGCTAAAGCTCATAAATTTCCAAGATCCTATCTGGAAAAGGCATCCCTTGATTTCAGCTTTAGTGGACTAAAAACATCGGTCAAAAATTATATCGACAAGATGCAAAGAAGCAATGGACTTTCTGATGGCGATATCGCAGCTGGTTTTCAGGAAGCGGTTGTTGAAGTGCTCTCAAAAAAAATAATAATGGCGTGCGAGCAAGAAGGGCTGTCTCGGGTTGTGGTGACGGGTGGGGTTGCAGCCAATGGCGCGCTGAGAAAAGCTGTTGCATCGGCGTGTTCTGATTCAGGTTATGAATCTTGGTTTCCGGATCCAGTTTTTTGTACCGATAATGCGGCAATGATCGCTTGTGCAGGTTATCAGAAATATAAAAAATCCCCAGACTCCAAAGCAGATTTGCTAAACATGGATGCAACGGCGAGTTTGCTTTTAGACTAAATTTAATAAACTTCTATGCGAGCACTGGTAACAGGTGGCGGTGGTTTTTTAGGAAGCGGTATCACTAACGCGCTTTTCAAAAAAGGAAATGAAGTCTCAGTAATGGGAAGAGGGCGGTATCCTCATTTACCTGCTTCCATCAAGATATTGCAGGGTGATATACGTGACTCTGAGTTTGTAAATACATCGTTGAAAAATATTGATACGGTTTTTCATACCGCAGCTATTCCGGGTATATGGGGGCAGGATTTTTTCAGTATCAATGTGCAGGGTACAGAAAATATAATAAATACCTGCCAAAATAATTCGGTTCGAAAACTTATTTTTACCAGTTCTCCAAGTGTTGTATTTGGCAACGCAAGCTTGGAAGGCGTTAACGAATCGACACCCTACCCAGTAAAGTATTTATGCGATTATCCCCGCACTAAAGCCCTTGCCGAAAAAATGGTTTTACAGGCAAACACCAAAAATTTATCGACTGTAGCGCTCCGCCCACACTTAATTTGGGGGCCAGGCGACCCGCATCTGGTTCCGCGCCTTCTCGAAAAAGCACAAAAAAATAGGCTGGTTCAGGTGGGTGATGGAAATAACAGGGTAGACATTCTTTATATTGATAACGCTGTGTCGGCGCACTTGCTCGCTTGTGAAGCCTTAGAGGGCACTACTAATGTTGCAGGAAAAGCTTATTTCATCAGCGATGGGGAACCCGTTGTTCTTTGGGATTGGATCAATCAGTTGCTGGGCTGGATGGGCAGACCAAATGTCTCACGAAAAATTTCGTATAAGAATGCCATGAGGCTCGGAGCTGTTCTGGAAGGGGTGTACGGATTATTGGGAATTAAAAGCGAACCTCCAATGACCCGATTTTTAGCATCGCAACTGGCAACATCACATTATTTTGATATTTCCAGAGCAAAAAAAGATTTTGATTACCAACCGCTTGTTTCGCACGAGGAAGGAATGAGAAGGCTTATTCGTTCGTTGTCTCACCCAGCAGGTTGATTCGATGAGCCATGCATCCAGCCCCAAAACCATTATCAATGTTGACAACGGCAATTCCTGTTGCGCAACTGTTCAACATAGTCAATAAAGCAGAGATACCACCAAACGAAGCCCCGTATCCGATACTGGTGGGTACGGCTACAATGGGTTGAGATACTAAACCTCCCACTACGCTGGCCAATGCACCTTCCATTCCTGCTACAACAATCAAAACACGGGCTTTGTGTATTTGCTCCATATTATCCAAGAGCCGATGTAACCCTGCTACACCTACATCAAAAATTGTTTCGATCCGGCTTCCCATCAACCGGGCTGTCGCAGCAGCTTCTTCCGCGACAGGGATGTCTGCAGTGCCTGCCGTGATAATTATTATCAAGCCTTTATTTTGAATGGGCTTTGTATTTCTTATAACCAGAGTTTGTCCCTGCTCATTGTATTCAGCATTTTTGGGCAGGGATGTCTTGAGCTTTTTATAGGCGTCCCCAGTTAATTTGGTCGCGAGGATATTGCTGTCGGCTTTTCGCAGACTTTGAATTATTTTTTTTATTTGTGGAACCGTTTTTCCCGGACAATAAATTACTTCCGGTGATCCGTTGCGTAGTTCTCTATGGTGATCAATTTTTGCGAAATCGATATTTTCGTAAGGCAGGTTTTGCAATTGTTTCATCGCATCACTGGGAGATAATTTGTTTTTACTTAAATCGCTCAGCAGTTTTTTTAACTCACTCTGATTCATGCTAGGCCTTTTATTCCTGAAAATTCTGTCGAAATTTCAATTCTCATCAAATCTTCAAGAGCTTTTTCCGGGGCCTTGTTCTCATGTAGCACTTTATAAGTTTCTTGCATGATTGATGCTTGGATATTCAATTTTCGAATCAGCTCGTATGCAGATTTCACTGTAGAAACACCCTCTGCTACCATCTTCATGTCTTTGGTTATTTCCTTTAGAGACTTCCCCTCACCTAACTGGATTCCTAATTGTCGGTTGCGACTCAGATCACCAGTGCAGGTTAGGACTAGATCCCCTAATCCCGATAATCCATAAAAAGTTTCCGGCTTTGCACCTAATTCTGTGCCGATTCGGGTGATCTCTACCAGTCCGCGTGTTATTAAAGCTGCTCGGGTGTTGAACCCTAGCTTCAAGCCATCAGAAATTCCGGTAGCAATGGCAATTACATTTTTTAAAGCTCCGCCGATTTCCACACCCAGGACATCGTTGCTGGTAAATACTTTTACATATCTGGACGAGAAAATTTCCTGAACTTTTTTCGCAGCATCTTCACATTCAGAAGCCGCGAGCAAGGCCGAGGGCACTTTGGCTGCGACTTCCTTTGCAAAAGTAGGGCCTGATACGGTGGCAACATCACAGGGAATATTTAAGCTGTCCTTGATAATTTTGTGACAAGTGGATAAAGAATCATTTTCGATACCCTTACTGGCATTTATTATCAGGCTTTCAGGTTGGATGAAAGGTTTTAACTGGGCCATAATATTTCTGAGGGCAGGTGTCGGGACCACCATTAGAATGACGGATTGATCTCGCACCACCGCTTCAATCGAATTGTATGGAGTGATATTCTCGGGAAACTGAAAACCAGGCAAAAACCATTTGTTTTCCCGCTCCTTTAGAATAAGGTCGCATAACTCCTTCTCATAGACCCAAAGAGAAACTTGCTCGAATTTTTCAGCAAGATGCAGGGATAAAGCCGTGCCCCAGCTACCCGCACCTATAATGGCTATTTTTTTAGTGTTCATTAATACCAGTTCAAAAAATTATAAGGTGGCATTATATCGCATTTTCCATTGTTATAATTGGCTTGTCTGTAAATATTCTTTATGATTAAATGTCTATATATCCTGTAATTTAAATAAGAGTTTATACATGGCAAAGAAAATCAGTCGTAAAGAGTTATTAAAGCAACCCGATCAGTTTCTATCTTCCACTGATAAGGCAATGCTGTTTTTCACAAACAATCGTTCTACTGTAATTAGTAGTATTGTTGCAGTTTTGGTTGGCGGGCTTTCCTTGGTTGGTTATCAGAATTATCAACAGTCGCAAACGATGAAGTTTGAAGCTATGTATTTTAATATGGAAGAGATCGTTAAAGTTGAAGAAGCGAAAGGTAATAACCCAGAAAGCCAGTTGGTAAAGATACGTGATCAAATCAGCGATGAATCGCATCGAAATCGTGCCTCGCTATTACTTGCAGATGTCTATTTTCAATATGGAAATTTTGATAAAGCCAAATCGACCTATCAGAAAATTAGAAATAGTTCTTATGGATTAAATCAGCAGATGGCCAATGTAGGCTTGGCATATACCCATGAAGCGATGGGAGAATTTAAAAAGGCCATTGACCTATTTAAACTGGTTATAGATACAAACGACAACTTTCCACTATTTCAGGTTTATTGGAGCCTGGCCCGATGCCATGAGAATAATAAGGATACATCGAACGCCTTATTGATCTTAAGGGAAATGCAAATCAAGTTTTCGGGTAGAGCTGAATCAGAAAAAATCGAAAACCAGATCAAACAACTTTCCGCTTAGTAAGTAACCGGCGGTCTCCTATATGCCGAATCCACTAAAGCCTGCCTTTTTAGTTTTTGCTATTTTTCTTGCAGTTTCCCCAATGCCTGTTCAGGCTGTGCCTTTCGTTACTCTGGAAACTGAAATTGCCATGGGTAAAGAAGCCGATACTGCTATCATTGCCCAATTTGGTATTTATCAGGACAAATCATTACAGCTTTATGTCAATAAGATCGGGCAGAAACTGGTTTCTCAGCTTTCTGACAAGGTTTTTTCAAGATACTATTTCCGGGTTATGGATAGTCCCGAGATCAACGCATTTGCTCTACCCGGCGGCTACGTCTATGTGACACGCGGATTGTTGGCATTAGTTAACAATGAGGCAGAACTGGCTGGAGTGATGGGCCATGAGATAGGCCATATTATTTTTCATCATGGAGCAAAACAAATGGTGCGGAGTATTGGGGCACAGATTTTTGCTCTTGGTGGTGCTATTGCAAGTCCTGAAAATGCGGGCGGATGGCTTACTGTCAGCACGGCTCTGTTTCAGCAGATAAATATGGGGTATGGACGTGAAGCAGAAATCGAATCGGATGAACATGGGATTTTGAGTGGATCAGAAGCAGGCTATAACTCCTATGGTATGGCTAATTTCCTGAAAAGCCTAAGGCTAAAGGAGATTATGTCTGGCCAATCTTATCACTCCTTCCAAGCTTCGCATCCGGAAACAAAAGATCGTGTTGTTAAAGCCGGGCTGCTTGCAGGACGCATGAAGACAGACTCCACAGAGGCAAACTTTTTTCAGAGTAGATATTTAAATCAAATTCGCGGGCTTGTTTATGAAGGAAAGAAGCATCCAAAAGACCTCAAAAGATATGAACCGAAGTATGTTGATGTTTATGAGGTAAAAAAGGGCGATACCTTTCAAAGTATTGCTGAAAAGGAATTGGGTGATAAAAGACAGGATCTTGGATTAACTGTTTTGAACGGAAGAAGAGAGTCCAGCCAACCCAAACCAGGAGAATTGATCAAGATTGTTCGCTCCGGCAAGTTCAAAAAAAATAAAACTCTCAAACTCGAATCCTACAGCCTGCTAGAAAATCTCCCGAACAAATAAAGGCTATGACCGTTAGCCTTAAAAAAAACCACACCGTTCACCTGAAACCCGATGGCGAAATTTGCAACCGACTCAAATTGGGCACGAAAGTCCAGATCGTTAGAAGAAAAGGTGATTGGGCTCATATTAATTGGCGTAGCGGAAAAAAGAAGGGCTGGATTTATTTCCCAGAACAGGGACATTGAGTGTAGACAATAAAAAACCCGGACGGTGAAAGCCGCCCGGGTTTTGTTACTTTTATTTAAAAACTACTTTTGTGATCCAACAAAGTTCAAGGCAGAACCTGCATTGAACCATTTGACCTGGTCGTCGTTGAGGGTGTGATTGACCTGAATGCTGTCGCTCGATCCATCCTCATGTTTGACGGTCATGGTTACTGCTTTTCCAGGTGCGATACTATCCAGACCTGCGAAGCTGATTTTATCTTTTGCCTGAATCTTATCGTAATCAGCCTTATCTGCAAAAGTGAAGGGCAATACAGCTTGCTTCTTCAAGTTTGCTTCAAAAATACGCGCATAAGAGGTCGCAACAAAAGCGAGACAACCCATATGTCTTGGTTCCATTGCCGCATGTTCTCGACTTGATCCTTCACCTATATTTTCTTCACCAAAAGCCACCCAGCCTAATCCTGAATCTTTCAGGTTACGAGCGATTTTGTTGAGCTCTTGATTTTCTTCTCCGGTCACCGGATTATTACCCGCACCGGTTTCAGGATGAAAAGCATTGTTTGCACCAAGGAACATATTGTTACTGATGTTATCCAGATGGCCGCGGAATTTCAACCACGGTCCCGCCTGAGAAATATGGTCAGTTGTACATTTCCCTTTTGCCTTAAATAAGACGGGTAAATCCTGATAGTCTTTCACAGGGTCCATCTTCGGAAAAGGCTCAAGGAAAGCCAAACGCTCGCTGGTAGGGCTAATAACAACTTCACCCGAGTTCGTGGGTGCTTCGAATCCAGCATCCTGAGGAGTATAGCCATTGGAAGGCAGTACTTCACCTGCAGGGGGCTCGAATTTGAAGTCGTTACCATCTTTATCTTTCAAGCTGTCTGTCATAGGATTGAACTTCATGGACCCGCCGAAAGCCATAGCCACAACAAGTTCTGGGCTACTGATGAATCCTAAAGTTTCTGGGTTACCATCGTTTCTCTTAGCAAAGTTACGGTTGTAAGAAGTGAGGATGCTGTTCTTGTCGCCTTTTTTCATGTCATCCCGTTTCCATTGACCGATACAGGGACCACAAGCATTGGCTAACACGGTTGCGCCAGCGTCTTCAAATTCTTTCAAAATTCCATCACGGATGATGGTTTGATAGATTGTCTCAGAGCCTGGAGTCACGAGTAAACTGGTTTTAATGGGAACACCCGCCTTCTTAGCCTGCCGGACAAGACTGATGGAACGCGTCATGTCTTCATAACTGGAGTTGGTGCATGATCCGATCAAAGCCGCAGAGATGGGTTCTGCATATCCCTTTTCATCTACTTCAGAGCTCATTGCAGAAACAGGGCGACCCAAGTCCGGTGTATGTGGCCCTACGATATGAGGCTCCAAAGCGGAGAGATCGATTTCATAGTATTCATCGTAATATTTCTCAGGATCGTTCTGCACAGAAGGGTCAGACTGCAAATGCTCCGCATACTGTTCGCAAAGATCAGCAATAGCACCACGGTCAGTGGCTCGCAGGTAAGGAAGCATGTTTTCGTCATAACCGAATGTGGATGTTGTAGCGCCAATTTCTGCACCCATGTTCGTTACGGTACCTTTACCCGTTGCACTCAAGCTACGTGCACCTTCACCAAAGTATTCCACTATTTTTCCTGTGCCACCTTTAACCGTCAGCATGGTGGCAACTTTAAGGATAATGTCTTTGGAGGCGGTCCAACCGTTTAACTGACCCTTGAGGTGGATGCCTACCAGCTTCGGCATTTTGGTCATGAAAGGCTGACCCGTCATAACATCAACAGCATCTGCACCACCTACACCAATAGCAATGGTACCCATGCCGCCTGCATTAGGAGTGTGGGAATCTGTTCCAATGATCATGGTTCCAGGAACTGCATAATTTTCATAAACAACCTGATGAATGATACCGGAGCCGGGTTTCCAAAAGCCCATGCTATATTTCATGGCAGCGGAACGTAGGAAATCATAAACTTCTTTATTTGTTTCCTCAGCAGCTTTAAGATCTGCAGTAGCCCCGCTAGAAGCCTGAATCAAATGGTCACAATGTACTGTGGTAGGAACAGCAACCTTAGGCATATTAGCCGACATAAACTGGAGAATGGCCATTTGTGCTGTAGCATCCTGCATGGCAACGCGGTCTGGGCTAAGATATATGTCCGATACTCCACGTTCCAATTTTGAGTAATCGGTATCTGCTGGAAGATGTGCAAACAGGTTTTTTTCTACAACGGTAAGATCGCGTCCCAAATTTTTTCGAGCTGCGTCCAGTATTTTTGCGTATGATTGATATAGCTTTTCAATCGGTCCAAGTTCCATTAACATTGACTTCACCTTATTTATTTATAGAGTTATAGTAAAAGAGCACAATATAAGAAGTGCCCAGATTTCAAATTTAAAACAGCATTTTTTAACGGCGCATTTTGACACGAAACGGTATGGAGTTCAATATTTTTCAAATTTTTTTATATTATAATGAAGATTGAATTTTCCTTCTACTTGTTAATTTGAATGGGTTTAATTGAGAAAAACATTATGAGTTCGATTTTCGATTCACAGGTGTTTAACGCAAATCTGTTTTTCCCAAGGGCCGATTCTTCCCCAGCTCTGGCTGGCATCGACGAGTATTTTATAGATGCAGGAAATGATGCCAGGATTCATGTTCGCCGTCATCCGAACCCGGCCGCAAAACTTAGCCTGCTATTCTTCCACGGTAATGGGGAGATCGTATCGGATTACGATAACCTAGCAGAACATTTTTCAAGGCTAGGAGCTGAATTAATCATCGCCGATTACCGTGGTTACGGGAAGAGCACAGGCAATCCAACATTACGTTCATCATTGGAAGATGCGCATACAATCTTTGATTATCTAAAAAAAGAAGAGGTTTTTAAAAGTATAGTAGGTGTGATGGGCAGATCTTTAGGCGGTGCCCCCACTATTGAATTATGCAGTAAACGTTCCCATATTCAGGCTTGTATTTTGGAAAGTGCCTATGCAGATCCCATCCCTCTTGTTGAAAGGCGAGGATTGAAAATTGATAAAACAACTCCAGAGGAAGATGCTGTATTTAACAATAGCCTGAAAATTGCGACGGTAAAATGTCCGACGCTTGTCATGCACGGTGCAGATGATTTCTTAATCTCTCCGCAAGAGGCTAAATTGAATTACGAAAACGCAGGGACAAAAATAAAAACACTGGAAATTCTTGAAGGAGTCGGTCATAACGATATGATGATGAACCCTTCGTACTTTAGTACATTAAAACGGTTTTTTGATTCTTTATGATTTTTTGGTGTTAATTCTGGCATCCATTTAATAATAAGCTTGAGTGGTTGGAGACAAATGTGAAAAAGTTTTACAACATTGAGGGAATGATTCGAAACGGGTTCAAATTGAGCCGTGACTATGAAACCCTCGATTTCAGCTATGCAACTTTTAGCGATGCGGCTGCTGAATCCCTTGCTAAATCGCGCTCGATTAAACAGGTCAGGCGAATTACTATTTCAGGTAAAAAATTAACTGCCGTGGCAGCTAAGGCTTTTGGTGCTTCAGAAACAATGGGTCGATTGGAGTCTTTAAAGTTATATAAAAATAAAGTGGGTGATGAAGGTGTTAAATATTTTGCCGAATCAGATAAACTGGTAAGTCTTAAGTCGCTACGATTATCCTGGAACAACATTGGGCCACAGGGTGCCAAATATTTTGCCGATTCAACGAATATGACAAGTTTGACCTCGCTGGTTTTATCTGAGAATCAGATTGGGGATGAAGGACTCAAATATCTTTCTGCAGCAAAATCTTTATCCAATCTTGAAAGCCTTGACCTGAGAAAAAACCAGGTTACCGATGACGGAGCCATTGCGCTGTCTAGAAGTAAAAATTTTCCCAAATTGCAAACAATTGACCTGACCGATAATGACTTAACCCAAAAGGGATTCGATGCTCTCGCAGAAATGAAAATATTCAACCTTATCCGCGCCCGACTCAGCGAGGATGGCACAAAGCTAGACCTCAGTAATCTCAGGCTTGGGGATGTTGAAAGCAAGTGCATAGCGGAATGCGAAGATTTGAAAGACCTAACCCACCTTTACCTTGAACTCAATAGTATTACAGATGTGGGTATTGGCCTTATTACTGCTTCCGAATACATGTCTAATCTTATTTCTCTGTCGCTGGATAGAAATAAAATTGGGGACGCGGGTTTTATTCATATAGTCCACTCAGAAAACCTTAAAAATTTGCAAGTGCTGATGGTCGAAAATAACGGCATCACGGATGAGGGCATCGAGGCGATTTGTGAATCTGAAAACTTATCTAATCTTCTACGTCTCTATATCGAAGAAAATAATTACACCGAAGAAGGGTTCGAATTATTAGGCGAAGCGGAGCACTTGATGACCTTAGAGTACCCTGAGTTCGACCGCGAAGAAGAGATTGAAGAAGAAGAAGAGGAAGATGAAGAGTTTGATGATGTCGAAGACATCGAAGAAATCGAGGAAGAAGAAGACCTCGGCGAAACCGAATACGAATCCCAATAGCCACCCGTTTCAGGGGAGTAAACTCTATATTACGTTTAAGAGTAGTATAAGCTTATTGAGGTATTCCCGACTGCCTATCCACTTCACACTGGCAGTGGCCCGCTAGCGTGGGAGGCAAAGTTAGCAATCTATAGCAACGGTGCTTGTTTGCTTGACGGGCATAGACTTGTTGTCCTCACGCCGAGTGGCTACCAAGAGGTGCGCCAGAGTTCCTGAGAGCTTTTCATTTTAAAGATTTCGTTGATCTTGGTTACAAAGTTTTCATCACTGTAGGTTTTGGTGTATTCATCGCCTTTAGTTTTGTAAGGATTCCATGAAAGCACCATGCGTTCGATAAACATTTCATCAAGCTCTACGTGAGTGATCTTTTTAATGATGTTGGTGTCCAGATCCGTGAGAATAGCCACCATGTTGTAATCTTCCTTGTTGTACAAGGCTTCACAAAATCCCGGCGACTCCATTTCCTGCTGAATCGGATTACAGGGGGTTTCTAACAGCCAATCTTCACTACCAATCGCAAAAATAGGAATTGAAGGGAATTCCGACTCAATAATTAGCTTCGCTTGCCATTTTCCGGTCCATGCCTTGAGCTGAGCCTCGGATGGACTGGGCAAGGCCGCAAGAAGTAACATGTCGCCATTCGGTGAAAATGAGAGGCCACCACCGTGCCCTGCAATGGGTAAGGGGCAGGGTTGTCCTTCTTCGAAACTTATTGACTGATCCATTTCATTCATAATCTAACTCGTATCTAAGGAATATTGCGGTATTTTGTGTAAGGTTGGCTGAATTGTCAACCCTTGCTCGTGACACAGTAGTTTTGATGCTTGGGGAATAAATCCGGTTCATAAAATCTTATTATTATAACCGGTTGAGTTTGAGACAACCATCGGTTAATCTTATCGGCTAATAATATTATGTCAGAGCTATGAAGACGACTCTTATATCACATGCCAGCTTGCTGGTTCAGTCGGGCAATACGACCTTGCTCTCCGATCCTGTATTTTTTGATTATTTATGGGAGGAATGTAATGTCCCATGTCCGGGTATTGATCTGGACCTCGAGAAATTGCCGCCTATCGATATATTAAATATTTCGCATCGGCATCAAGATCATTTTGACATCCGCACTTTGGCGCATATTGCCGCAAGTGATTCGATCCTGGCACCCGATGCTCTAGTGCTTGCTCCGCGAGACGAAATATTACTAGAGGTTTTAAAGGAACTGGACTTTAAAAACGTCACTGTTGTTGAAGATTTTAAGACCATCGATTTTAAAGATTTTATTTTGACTCCCACTCCCTCATTAAACCAACAGGACTATTTTCCCGAGCATGGTTTGTTGGTGCACGATGGTTCGGTGACTATATGGAACCAAGTCGATACTATTGTCTCACCCGATATAATAAAATACATCCACCGCTTGTACGGTCAACCCGATATGGCGCATATGCGTTACCTCCCGTTATTAGAAGGAAGTTTCTCTTTTCATAATCCGATTGAATTGCCAATGGAAGAATATAGTTCTTTCTTGAAAGTTGCCGGTGCGTGCAGGCCAAAGTTTGTAGTGCCCGGTTCAGCCGGGTTCCGCTACCGCGATGAATTTGAGTTCTTGAATCAATACTCCTTTCCCACCACACAAGAACAATTTTTGCGTGATCTTAAAGACTTCTGCCCTGAGATCAATGGCAGTTCTTTTTATCCGGGAGATGTGGCAACGATTACCAAGGAGGGTGTGCAGATTGCGCGTGGGGGTTCTAATTTTGTTAAAATTAAAGAAGACGATAGCCATAAAGTCGAGTTCAAACCTGTTGCTGAGGTTCCGCCGATACGAACTCAAACAAGGAATAAGGTAGAACACGAAAAGCAATGGAACGAAGTTGTCGAATTTATTGAAAAGCAGTTTGTGGAGAAAGTGGTTGAAAAAAAAGCGGTGCAGTCCTGGGTGGAATGGCAAGTGGTCTACCAGCTTGAAGTTTTCGGGCAGGATGGTTCTGAAATCTGGTGTCTGGATTTTGCCGGCGAAGATGCTTCAATAATTAAAGGGCGTATAGGAAAAATTAATCTTTATGAAGGAATTGCCTGCTCAGAGCTTTATCGCCTGATCCACCATGATACCAGTTGGGATTATGTTGGTATCAACGGTCAGTATCGGACCTTTAAAGATATTTATCGAATCCGTTTAGGAGAGTTTGAGAAATGGGTAGGGGAGGGGAAAGAAAAATTTCCACAACCTTTGACAGAACTATATCCCGCTGGCCCTGATATGGATCGGGCAAAATTCATGCGCGACGTCAAACGCTGGTCGAGTGCCTCGACCCGCAAATAAACTACGAAGCGCAAAAGCTTTTATTTAATACGATCACTTTGTTGGTTCCATGCCGGAAGTGCGTACTTAAATTGCCATTGACAGTTTTGGGGTGAGTGAGTAAACTCTCTAAAATTCTGAATAACAAGAAGTTACAAAAGTTTGGCGGTGTAGCTCAGGTGGTTAGAGCATACGGCTCATATCCGTAGTGTCGGGGGTTCAACTCCCTCCACCGCTACCATTTTCATTTTCAGATTAAAGACTAATAAAATACAACCCTGTAGACACGAGTAAACAATTGTCTTAAAATAATGTTATTCATTATTATTTTAGGCTCTATATTTCTCTTAACTCATGAATCTTCCTCCTACCGTTGAAACAGATGATGTTATCTGTCAGTGTTATCAAGTTAATGAGAGTACAATTAGAAATACCATTGCGAAGAACGACTTAAAGAATATTGATTCTGTCACAGAAGCCTGTGAGGCCGGTGGCGGTTGTCATTCCTGCCATATTCTCATTCAGCTCTTCATCGACCAGTATCTAGAGAAAAACACCGTAATGGAAGACCTTGTGCAAGACCACGCGCAAAAGGTGAAAAAAAAAGGTATTCTCAGCCGTTTTTTTAAGTGTTTTTAGACTTCTAATATTATTTTCTCACCGTAATAAGTTTCTCACTATCTCGACTATTGAGTTTGTTAACATAGGTTAACTTTCTAATTATCCTTTCCAAACACAGATCCTTTTGATAATTTAATTTTTAGGAGAAGCTTTTTATAACCTTCAATCCCTAAAAAAATGAAACCACAGAATATTATTTTATACAGTGGTGGCGCCCAAGGTGCTGAGGCTGAATTTGGCAAGTATGCCGAAAAAATCGGAGCGCAAGAAGTGAATTTCACTTTTGACGGGCACAAAATTTTTCGTTCACGAGGGGTGAGAGTTCTGACCATCGATGAATTACTTAAAGGAGATGTTAGCTTGGCTTATATCTCAAAACTGATGAATCGTAAATTCAATACCGGCAAACTATTTAAAAAAGTTTTACAGAGTATTTGGCATCAGATTAATTCTGCCGAGGAAGTATTTGTGGTGGGACATATTCTTGATGACGGAACTGTAAAAGGTGGAACAGGTTGGGGTGCAGAATTTAGTAAATTATGTAATAAACCGCTTCACGTTTTTGACCAGGAACAGAATTTATGGTTTAAGTGGAGTAGAGACTCTTGGAAAACAGAAAAACACCCAAAAATAAAAAGTAAGAATTTTGCAGGGACCGGAACGCGTTTTCTTAAGGCTAACGGTAAAAAAGCCATCAAGGACTTGTTTGAAACTTCCTTCAAAAAATAAAACACTATGAAAAAACAACGTGTTGCCTATTTTGATTGTTATTCTGGTATTAGTGGCGACATGATTCTTGGAGCTCTCTTCGATTTAGGTGTGGAGTCGTCAAAAGTCCGTAAAGCCTTGCGAACCCTTGACATAAAAGGCTATAAAATAAAGTCTGGCAGAGTTAAGCGCGGTCTCATAGCAGGAACGAAAGCTCAGGTTAGTCTTGATAAAACTAAACACCTTCATGTTTCGGCTAGAAAATACTCTGATATCAAAAAGATGATTGCTAATTCGGACTTATCTTTAAAGTCAAAAAAACACTCCCAAGAAATTTTTAAGCGTATTGCCCAAGTTGAAGCGGCTGTCCATAAAACAACAATTGAAAAGATTCACTTTCACGAAGTTGGTGCTGTGGATTCAATTGTAGATATTGTCGGCGGGGTGGTAGCTCTTGAGACCTTAAAGCTAGACAGAATTTTTTCTTCCCCTATTAATGTAGGTGAAGGATTTGTGCAATGCGCCCATGGTTCCCTCCCTGTTCCTGCTCCTGCTACTTTAAAGCTATTGAAGGGGATTCCCATTTTCTCCAGTGGAATTAAAAAAGAACTAACCACCCCAACAGGAGCAGCTAT
>ERZ1048872.1641-NODE-1641-length-18023-cov-14.754285_pt1 | contig 18023 bp, 20 predicted proteins | sample MGYA00383100_ERZ1048872 | MGnify/ENA primary metagenome ERZ1048872 (study PRJEB29581, sample SAMEA5548370) | metagenome | biome: marine; feature: coastal; material: water | depth 50 m | study: Short-term variability in the microbial, nano- and picoplankton...
CCGAGAAATCATCTGCTTGCCACCGTCAAACCCCTCCCAAAGTACCGCGTAGTTTCTGCCATCAGACGGGTGCACCTCATCCGGCGCCACATCCGCCAGCGGCTGCAACACAAACGCATTTTCCAGAATCTCCCCACGAGGCAACTCAACCCCATCAATCACCCCCACCAGGTCGTCATAGGTGAGGATATCGATATCCAGCTGTCGAGAGCTGAAGCGCGAAGCATTCTGGGGGCGGCCATGTTCGTATTCTATGTCTCGCAGCTTTTTGGCCATCTCTGCGAGGGGTAGATCGGTATTCACGCCCACCGCCATGTTATAAAAAGCAGTACCGTCGAAGCCTATGGCAGCAGATTCGTAAACGGGAGAGAGCTCCATTTCGCCGAACAGGTCCTCCAGCGCATCCAAACCAGCAGCGATATAGCGCTCGCGTTCAATATTGCTACCAAGTCCGAGGTATACACGGGCCATCAGGTTTTGCTCCCGCGCTCAATAATAACGCCTACATCTTTGGCTTCGGCGACTGCCCCCGGTTTCGCTAGCTTCAGGCGCAGCCAGGGGATATGGAATTCGTTCAGGACAATGTCGGCAACCCGCTCGGCCAGGGTTTCAATCAATTCAAATTCACTGGCCTGAACATAGGCCAAAATGCGTTTGGAAATGGCGTCGTAATCCACGGCATCGGCGATGCCATCGGTGGCTGCGGCGGCGCGGTTATCTGATGCCAATTCAAGGTCCAACACCAGGGTTTGGCGAATTGAGCGCTCCCAGTCGTAAACCCCGATGACGGCATCGGTCTTTAAGCCTTCTATATATACGGTGTCCATCAAGCAGCGCCCTCTATCGGTGGCAACTCTTCCATCGGCCAGCGAGGCCGCACTCTGGTTTCTTCAGTGTCTACTTGTCCGGCCTTTAAACGCTGGGCACCGGCGTAAGCGATCATGGCGCCGTTATCCGTACAGAAAAGCGGCGCCGGATAGAACACTTGTGCCTTTTCTTTGGCTAAAGCTCTTTTAAGCCCTGCTCTTAAAGATGAGTTAGCACTTACTCCGCCTGCCATTACCAGGGTCTTTAAACCCTCCTGTTTCAGCGCTCGGCGGCATTTAATGACTAGCGTGCTAACCACGGCATCCTCAAAAGCGCGGGCGATATCCGCTTTATCCTGCTCTGTCAGTTCACCCTCTTCCCGACAGCTTGCCACAGTATTAAGGGTGAAGGTTTTGAGGCCGCTAAAGCTGAAATCCAGCCCAGGGCGATTGACCATCGGGCGGGGAAAATCGAAACGCTCAGGATTACCGCTTTGCGCCAAACGGCCAATATGTGGGCCACCCGGGTAGGGCAATCCCAGCATTTTGGCAGCCTTGTCGAAGGCCTCCCCTGCGGCATCGTCCAGGGACTCGCCCAGCAAGCGGTATTCGCCGATGCCATCGACTCGCACCAGCTGGGTGTGGCCGCCGGAGACCAGCAAAGCTACAAAGGGGAATTCAGGATGTTCTTCTTCGAGCATGGGCGCCAGCAGGTGACCTTCCATATGATGCACGCCCAATGCGGGAACACCCCAGCCCCAGGCCAGCGATCTGGCCAGGGTAGCGCCTACCATTAAAGCGCCCACCAGGCCGGGGCCGGCGGTGTAGGCCACGCCATCAATATCGGCCGCGGTGACTTCAGCTTCCGCCATCACTTCTTCTATTAACGGAAGCGTCTTGCGCACATGGTCGCGGGAGGCCAATTCCGGCACTACTCCGCCGTATTCCACATGGATATCAATCTGGCTGAACAACGCGTGCGCCAGCAGGCCGCGCTCTGTGTCGTACAGCGCTACACCGGTCTCGTCGCAGGAGGTTTCCAGGCCCAGAATGAGCATTAATCGGCTCCAAAATCACTATCCGCCGCATGATACTGGCTGGTACTGCCCCAAACCAGAGAAATTGGCCGCAAATTACCGAATCGGAGCCGGTCAGACCCTTTGCAAACACCCCCTGATCGGTATAGAATGCGCGCCCTTTCAGGCTTTCACTGGCCATTTGCCGGTGGTTGTTACAAAAATTTGAGACAGGTATAGAGTTAATGCCCCACATCAAGATCAAGGAAAACGAGCCCTTTGACGTAGCACTGCGTCGCTTCAAGCGTTCTTGCGAGAAGGCCGGTGTTCTGGCTGAAGTTCGTAAGCGTGAGCACTACGAGAAGCCCACCACAGTTCGCAAGCGCGCTGGCGCTGCAGCTGTTAAGCGTCATCTGAAGAAGCTCTCCCGGGAAAACCGCAAGCGCGTACGTCTGTACTAAGCGCTGGCATCCCTCCCTATGAGTGACCAGTCGCTAACTGAAACGATCAGGGCCGCCATGAAAGCGGCCATGAAAGCCAGAGACAAACAGCGACTGGGTACTATCCGGCTGATTCAAGCCGAATTCAAACGAATCGAAGTCGACGAGCGCATCGAAGTGGATGATGCTCGTGCGCTGGCCGTACTCGATAAAATGGTCAAGCAGCGTCGCGATTCTGCTCAGCAGTTCACAGACGCCGGCCGCACCGAGTTGGCTGACGTTGAAAACGCCGAAATTGCCGTCCTCCAGGAATTCCTTCCTGCACAGCTTACCGAAGACGAAATCATCGCTATGATTGATGAAGCCATTGCGGCATCAGGCGCCACTGGCATGCAGGCCATGGGGCCGGTGATGGGGCAGTTGAAGCCCAAGCTCGCGGGTAAAGCAGATATGGGTAAGGTAAGCGGACTGGTTAAGAGCCGCCTTTCCAACTGAGCGGCCCGACCCCGAAGATTTGGTTTCCGGCATCTAACCTGCTTCCATCGTATAACCCAGCGTCTCAATAGCGTTACAATCAGTTTATGGCCGGACGCATTCCCCAAACGTTTATCGATGACTTGCTAGACAGGGTCGACATTGTCGATGTAGTCGATCGGCGGGTGAAGTTGCGTAAAACCGGCAAGAATTACAGCGCTCGCTGCCCTTTCCACGAAGAAAAAACGCCCTCCTTCTCGGTCAGTCCCGACAAACAGTTCTACTATTGCTTTGGCTGCGGTGCCGGCGGCAACGCCCTCGGCTTTGTTATGGATTACGAGAACATAGAGTTCCCGCAGGCCATTGAGACGCTGGCCAACAGTGTGGGCATGGAAGTACAGCGGGAGGCGAACAGCGGCGGCCCGGCTCAGGCCAAACGTGAAGAAACCAACAAGTCGCTGTACACCTTGATGGAGCAGGTCGCTAATTTCTATAAACAACAACTGCGGCAGCATCCTGAACGGAGCAATGCGGTTAAGTACCTCAAGGAGCGCGGACTCACCGGGCAAATTGCTAAACAGTTCGGCATGGGCTTCGCGCCGCCGGGCTGGGACAATTTACTCACAGCCCTGGGGGAAACCGAAGACAAGAAAGCCCTGCTGATGAAAGCAGGCATGCTGGTGGAAAATGATAAGGGCCGCATTTACGATCGCTTTCGTGACCGGGTGGTGTTCCCGATTCGCGACCAGCGTGGCCGGGTCATCGCTTTTGGCGGCCGGGTACTGGGCGACGACAAACCCAAATACCTCAACTCTCCTGAAACCGACATTTTCCAAAAAGGTCGAGAACTCTATGGGTTTTACGAGGCGCTGCAAGCCAACCGCAAACTCGAACGACTGTTGGTAGTTGAAGGCTACATGGACGTAATCGCCCTGGCACAACACGGCATTACTATCGCCACCGCCACCCTGGGCACAGCCACCAGCAACGCCCACCTGGAGCGTATTTACCGGCGCTGCCCGGAAGTCATTTTTTGTTTCGACGGTGACGAAGCGGGTCGCAAAGCAGCCTTTCGGGCACTGGAAGCCGCCCTGCCCTGCATGGAAGACGGCCGCCAGGCGCGCTTTTTGTTTCTGCCCGAGGGCGAAGACCCGGACACGGTGGTACGCAGCGGTGGCGCGGAAAAATTCGAAGAATTACTGGCTGGCGCTACGCCGCTGGATACCTTCCTGTTCGATTCGATGGCTGAAGGTCTCGACACCGGCAACCTCGACGGTCGCGCCCGCCTGAGCAAGCTGGCATTACCGCATATTCGATTGATGCCGGAAGGTGTGTTCAAACAGCTGATGTTCCAGGCATTGGCAGAAAGAACCGGCCTGGAACTGGAAAGCCTCATGCGCCTGGAAGTTCCGCCACCCCAACCCAGTGCGCCTGCGTCCTACTCAGGCAGATCCAGTGACCCTGGCTATCACCCCGGTCGAGATCAGTCAGGTGGAGCAGAGCAACATCGCTACCAGGATGGCGCTCCGTCTTTAGGCGATGAGCAATACCCAGAGCTGGACGTAGATGATGATGAAGCCGGCCCTCGCCAGCGCGCCCCCAATTCTCAGCAGCAGGCCGGCTATTCCAATCTGGCCCAAAGCGCCATCGCTCTAATCCTGCACCAACCCGAAATTGCGCGACAAGTAAAAGCCGGGGGCCTGACAGAACTGAGCGGCGATAATGTCGCTCTACTGGCCGAACTCATCGACCTGGTGCAGCGTCGACCTGAGTCCAACACCGGCATGTTGTTAGGCCACTGGTATGGCACGCCTGAAGGCGAACTGCTCAATCAATTGGCGGGCCAGGAACGGCTAATTCCCACCGCGGGCATTGAGCGACAGTTTAACGATATTATCTACAACCTCGCTCATCACCTGCCGCAACAATCAAAACTTGCCCAGCAGGTCGACAAACTGAAACTCACCAACTACGCTGAAGTCAGTGAATTGGAAAAGCAACGTCTAAGGGAATTACTGCAAGAAAAGCTGCAGCGCGACGCTGAACGAAACCGGCGCGATCACTAGTCCGGGGCTGTTCAAAAGACACGTCTGCCTGGACGCAGAACCCGTTGCATTTGTCCAATTAGCCCCCATATAACAAAAATCATAGATTTGGGGCGATTCAGGGTCTAAATGCCCAGAGATCCACTAAATGAACAGGCTTTTATGTAGTTAAGCCACTGTTATCCGGTTATAATCGCCGGCTGATTTTTTTTCGCTTCTTCCAAAGGTGTCACCTTAATGACTGACGTTGTGAACCAACAATCCCGCCTGAAAGCCCTGATCGCCAAGGGTAAGGAGCAGGGCTATCTGACCTACGCAGAGGTGAACGATCACCTCCCGCAGGATATTTCCGATCCCGACCAGGTTGAAGACATCATTCAGATGATCAACGACATGGGCATTCAGGTGTTCGAGCAGGCGCCAGACGCCGACGAACTGCTGATGACCGAGGGCGATCGCTCTGCTGATGACATCGCCGCTGCCGAAGCCGCCGCCGCGCTGGCCGCCGTTGAAACGGAGGCAGGTCGCACCACCGACCCAGTGCGCATGTATATGCGAGAAATGGGCACCGTGGAACTGTTGACCCGCGAAGGCGAAATTGTAATCGCCAAGCGTATCGAAGAAGGCATACGCGAACTCTTATCTGCCCTCGCCCTTTACCCCGGCGCAGTAAAAAGTATTCTCGACGAATACGAGCTAGTCACTAAGGAAGAACGCAAACTCGCTGACATTATGGTCGGCTACCTGGATCCGGCCCAACACGTGCCCACCGCTGCTGAACTGGCGGAGGCCGCGCAGGCCAAGGCTGATAAAGCCGGTACTGACGAAGAAGAAGAAACGGACAACGGCCCAGATCCTGTAGAAGCCAAAAAGCGCTTCACCGCACTCAAGCGACAGTACAACAAAACTGAAAAAGTCATCGCTGAAAAAGGTCGCACCGACGCCGCTGCCATTAAAGAGATGGAAAAGCTGGGCGAGCTATTCAAGTTCTTCAAACTGACTCCGCGCGTATTTGATCCCATCTCCGATACACCACGCAACATTCTCGCTGCGGTGCGTGACCAGGAGCGCGAAATCATGCGCATTGCGATCAAGGTCTGCGGCATGCCCCGCAAGGACTTTATCAGCACCTTCCAGGGGTCGGAATCCGATCTCAAATGGCTGTCTCGCCAGGCGCGCAAGAAAGACTACGGCCCCAAGCTGAACGCCGAAAAAGAAATCATTCATCGCTTGCAGCGCCGTATTCAGGCCATTGAAGGGCAATGTGGTCTGCAGATTTCTGAGATCAAGGAAATCAACCGCCGCATGTCCATGGGCGAAGCCCGTGCTCGTCGCGCCAAGAAAGAAATGGTCGAGGCAAACCTGCGCCTGGTAATTTCCATCGCCAAGAAGTACACCAACCGCGGCCTGCAATTCCTGGACCTGATTCAGGAAGGCAACATCGGCCTGATGAAGGCGGTCGACAAGTTCGAGTATCGCCGGGGTTACAAGTTTTCGACCTACGCTACCTGGTGGATTCGCCAGGCGATTACCCGCTCCATTGCCGACCAGGCGCGCACTATCCGTATACCGGTGCATATGATTGAGACCATCAACAAGCTCAACCGTATCTCACGCCAAATGTTGCAGGAAATGGGTCGCGAACCCACTCCGGAAGAGCTTGGCGAGCGTATGGACATGCCAGAAGACAAGGTTCGCAAGGTACTGAAAATTGCCAAGGAGCCCATCTCCATGGAGACGCCCATCGGCGACGATGAAGACTCCCACCTGGGCGACTTCATTGAGGACAGCACCATTTCCTCACCAGTTGACTCCGCCACGGGCCAGGGTCTGCAGGAAGCAACCAAAGACGTTTTGGCTGGCCTCACCGCGCGCGAAGCCAAGGTACTGCGCATGCGTTTCGGCATCGATATGAACACCGACCACACGCTCGAGGAAGTGGGCAAACAGTTCGATGTCACTCGAGAGCGTATTCGCCAGATCGAAGCCAAGGCACTGCGTAAGCTGCGCCACCCGACTCGGTCTGACTATCTGCGCAGTTTCCTGGACGAATAAACCTGTCCTGAAAGCACCACTTTTAAAGCCACCTGTAGGTGGCTTTTTTGTGCCTGCCAAACACGGCATAGACTGCTTCTCACATTGTGGTCAAAGCCGACTCAGCAGCGGCATGCACGGGCGTAACGACATTGATCCGCCAATTGCGATCCTGCTGGCGCGTTTTCCTTGCCCTGAATTGGCACTAAGTTCATACATCGCCAAGTATCAATTGAAATGACCAAGCCCGTAAAACGCTGGATGGCCTGTAACTCCATTAAATAATTTTCCTTTATGGCAAAAATAAATATGAACCTACCAGCACGAATTGGCTTCGCGATTCGGCAAACAATTCAGTCAGTTACAGTAGAAATCAGTCCCTCACGCCGTTGCAACATAAAAGCCGCCCTTAGCGACAAAAGCTGGACAAGCTTATATTCGATAAATCCGACAGAAAAAACTGCCCGTAATTTTAATTATGTAACTGCTGCCGGGACTGCAAAAGGGACTGCCTGGCTCAGATCGACAGCAGCTTACGATGTAGACCAACAACAAATCACATTGAAGCTGTTTAAAACTATGGAGCACGATATGAAAACAACCCTAACCTCACTTGCCGCAACTGCAGCACTTTCCTTAACAATGATTTCTGGTGCGAACGCCGACAGCTTCGGCGACTGTGCAAGCACAAACGCTGTTATCTTCGACGGATCAATCGTTGACGCAGCGATCGCGACGCCTGCACTCAGCACTCTCGTCGACCTGGTCGTCGCAGCTGATCTCGCCGACGCATTAGCTACTACCGAAAACATCACGGTCTTCGCTCCCACCAACGATGCATTTGCTGCGCTGCCTGCTGAGCTGGTCGACGTCGTAGTCGGCAACACAGACCTTCTTACCGCGGTATTGACCTATCACGTGACCACCGGACAACAAGACCCACGTAAAATGTCCGCCAACATCGCAACCCGCCGTGCAACACTTAACGGACAGTCGGTGTATTTCGGTCGCGCAAATGGCGAAGCCCGCGTAAACATGGCTGAAGTAAGCTGCCAACCGGTCAAGACCGACAATGGTACTGTATGGGTGATCAACAGCGTCTTGTTGCCCGCACTGTAAGTTACTTTCAGCACCGTTTAAAGCCGCCTCAGGGCGGCTTTTTTGTGCCCGGGTTTTTTGAGGTCGGTCATCCGCCCACTCGAATTTGTCGCAGCAACGCCGTAACCATTGATCCCCATGCCACCTGAAGGCGTACAATGTTGTAATAAGAGTAAGAGTCAATGTCATGAACAAAAACGTTATCGTCTGGGGTACTGGCAATGTAGGCCGGCCCGCCATCAGGGCGGTGCTGTCACACAGCGCACTGAACCTGCAAGCAGTGATCGTTTCTGATGACAGAAAAGCGGGCCGAGACGCTGGAGAAATAGCCGGGATCGACGTTTGCGGTATTACCGCCACTCAGGACTGGCAGGCAGCAATCACCGAGTCTGTTGATGCCGTCGTCTATAGCGCCACAGCAGATACTCGACCCGAAGAAGCGATTGCCGAAGTGATTGCCTGCCTGAGCGCAGGCATCAACGTGGTCGCACCGGGCCTTTATTTTTATCTTGACCCGCAGTCAACACCCCAGGAAGCACTCGCGCCTATAGAGGCAGTTTGCAAGGATTCTGGAGCATCGCTATTTGTGTCAGGCATAGATCCAGGATGGGTCATGGACATGTTGCCGGTTGTATTGAGCGGCGCCGTGGCTGGCATCACTGAAATTCGAACTCGAGAGATATTTAACTACGCGCTTTACGATCAGCCCCAAGTGGTCCGCGAGGTCATTGGCTTTGGACAACCCATGGAGGAGTTGCCGATGATGTTGCACGACTTCGCTATCGATATGGTGTGGTCGCCGATGATCAAACTGATAGGCCGCGCCCTAAACAAGCCGGTTGAGCGCGTACAGATCAGCGTACAGCGCAGGCCATTGGAAGAGACCGTTGAGGTGGCAGGCATGGGCACTTTTGAGCAAGGTACCCAGGGCGCATTTAGATTTGAAGTCATCGGCTATCACAACGAGAAGCCGCTTTACGCGCTAGAGCACATCACCCGCATAGATGATAACTGCGCTCCAGACTGGCCTTACCCACCTCAGGGCCAAGGCTGCCACCAGGTTATTATCAGTGGCAGTCCCAACCTGGAGGTCAGCGTGCACGGCCATGACCCAGTGGAGCCAGGCATGGCGGGAGGCGGTAACTCATCGGCAGCAGCCTGGCTGGTCAATGCCATTCCCGCCGTCTGCGAGGCTCGCGGCGGGATTGTGACGATGCTGGATTTGCCTAATATCAATGGAGCCGCTCAACTCCAGGGAGCTAGTTAAATGGAACAGTCACAGGAAGCTTTTGAAAAAATGGCGAGAGCGCCAGCGACACTGCTCATTAAGCAGGCCGCGATGCATTTAGCCCTATGGGTTATAGCACTATCATTATTTGCAGCCGCAGACAGCTGGAGCCAACTCACAGGGTGGACATTGGCCACGCTGCTCACCGTTCTAACGGGTATTGCCGCAGGTTTTCTCACCGTCAATCTAGTGCATGAATGGTTTCATTATTTAGGCGCAAAATTCAGTGCAGCCGACTACACAGTCAGAGATAAGCCCAGCCTGTTTGTCTTTGATTGGAACTTTGAAAAAAACACCCTGAACAAGTTCTTCAGCATGAGTGTTGCCGGCACCGTTGGTGGTGTATTGGCCTTGTGGGCTGTTTTCAGTGCGGTAGACACGGACACCGCCGGCCGTGCAGCGCTGGTGGCAGGTGCAGCGGCAAGCTTCGCTTTTGGTTCGATCATCGAATGGCCGGTTTTAATCCGCACCCGTCGCAGCAAAAACCCCATGTCGGAGTTGGCAAAAATTAATCCCAAGGTACTGGGCAGAGCCAGTGCCGGCAGTGCGATCGCCGGACTACTTTGCTGGTGGGCCCTGATCGGGTGAAGCCTTGCGCGGATAAATCCGCCTGAAGGTTAAATTCACCCTGGGACCACAGGGTCGGGAAATTTTTCGGATGCCATGCTTCCAGTACTGCTGGGTTACCCCTTGCATCCTCAGCACGCTGGCGTTGGGCAACACCACATTCAGCGGTTTAAGCTCTTTACGTTGCTTGTGTTTAAAGTAAAGTGTGCGCTCCTCACCCAAACTCAAAGACGCAATACACGGCTCGGCCCCCAGTTCTGGCTCGTCATCCGCATGCAGCCCCATAGAGTCAGCGCCATCACGATAGAAGTTCAACAGCACGCTGTTGAATGAGGAGGCACATAAGGTTTCTACCGACGCCTTCAAAGTAGTCAGTAAGGGTGTCCAGGGAATCGGTTGATATTGCTTACCAGAGTATGCGTACTGGGCCTCTGGGTCTCCATACCAGGCGATCAATCGTGGTTGCAGATGGGTCTTTCCGTAAAGCCGAATCGTCTCCTGAGACCATGGAGTCTCATCAATGAGACGAGCGAGTAGCTCGGCGGAGTCAAAGCCCAGCGCCACCTCAGGGAATAAAACCAAATCGGCCTGCTCCAGCGGTAAAGGTTCACCTCTTAAGGCGTCAAATAAAGTATTCTGGGAGTCCATCACTTTCAGGCTTGCTCGTCTCTAACGTTCATTATGACACGTGATAAAAATACAGTGGTTGCCATGACTCAAACTAGTTGCGACTATTAGTGAACAAAAATCATAGCAGCCGGCCAACAGCCCGCTCTCTACTTTTAGTTTTATTATGACTCAGCACGAATACGTCTTTGTAGCGATATCTATCATCCTCGGCCTGGCTATTACTCGGCTATTGCACTCCGTTGCCATGTTAATCCGGGTCCATCGCGATGTTTCCTTTCACTGGTCCACTGCGGCCTGGGGGATTTGCGTTCTGGCCTACGTATTGCAGTTCTGGTGGGTAGGCTGGGGGCTACGTGACCTGGAGGCCTGGCACTTTGGTGATTTCGTGGTTCTGATCATTGGAGCTATTTGCGTCTATGGCGCCGCCGAAATGGCACTGCCGGTACCTGAGGGATCTGGAAATCTGGACTTTTTATATCATAGCCAGGGACTGGGCCGACTTTCTTGCCTGTCGATGCTGCTGTACTTTCTGGTGGGTCCCTACGTAAATGTCACCATGTTTGGGAACCCGCTGATGCCATCGCTGGTGCTGCCTTTAGCAGGCATGGCACTGACTGCACTGATGATTGCCGTTCCGCGAATTTTTCCACTGCTCACACTGCTATTCGTCGGCTATTCCACTTTAATATTGGGGCTGACGGCCTGAAAACCGCGTTTCCCTGCCCTGATCAGGAGCATCAGGGATAAAACTGCATAGAACCAGCGACAATACTGCAATTGCTGAACCCACCAGAAAAACAGCACTGGGAGAAGTGAGCCACAGAATACCCAGTAGAGCCGGTATAAAAACAGCGGCTATGTGATTGATGGTAAAACTGACACTGGATGTAGCTGCAATATCTTTAGGATCAGAGATTTTTTGAAAGTAAGTATTAATCGCTATGGATAGCGCGAAGAATAAATGATCGACGATATACAGGCCTGCCGCCACATTTGCATTCTCAACAAAGGCATAACTGCTGAACACAATAATCAATCCCACGTATTCAACACGCAATGCGCGGCGTTCCCCCACCCTGCCTACCCAGCTACCAATACGTGGCGCAAAAAACAGGTTAAACACATAATTGGCGAGATACAGCAGACTGATATCGGCTGCTGAATAGCCGAACTTCTCCACCATCATAAAGCCGGCAAAGACCATAAAAATTTGCCGTCTTGCCCCGCTCAGAAACGTCAACGCGTAGTACAGCCAATAGCGACGGCGAAAAATCAGCTTTTTATGCTGAACCGCGCCCTCAGGGAAATGGGGAAAGGCAATCCACAGCGCCAGCGTGATGACAACGCCTATGCCACCAGCCAGTAAATACATAGCCGTAAAACCAAAACCCACCCATTCCATGAGTAACCAAATACTGCTGTAGGCCAGCAAGGCTCCTGCCGCCTTTACCGCCATCGCCTTACCCATGAAATGGGGCGTCTGGGTTTTCTCTATCCATTGCAGGGTTAAGGACTTATTGATCGTTTCGAAATAATGGAAGCCCATAGACATGACTACCGTTGTAGCATACAGACCATAGGTGCTGGGAAAAAAGGGAGTTAGAGCAACGCCCACCGACATCACCAGTAAAGAGCCGAGAGCAAAACGCTGCTCGCGCACGACCAGCAGCACAAACACGGCGGTAAAAGCCAAAAAGCCAGGTACTTCACGCAAGCTTTGTAGCATGCCAATTTCAGCGCCAGTGAAGGCGGCGCGTTCTACAACGAAATTATTCAGCAAAGCCTGCCACACTGAAAACGTCAGCGGCATGATAAAGGCTGCTGCCAGCAAAAAATTCTGTTGCGACAGCGCTAGTCCAGATGCAGTGGATGAGCTATGAGTAGAATTGCGGGACACGATAAGAGTGCTGGCAGCCAATGAGCGAGAGGCTGCCAAGTCTACGTTAATGACGGGTAGCTGCCTATCTCAATAGGCGGCGCTTCGTAGTCGGTACTGCGCATTCACCTTTTTATCAGACAGAAAGCTTTTGCTATTTAATCTGCGTGCTCTTGGGCAATTTTAGCTATGCATTTCAATACCTCGCCCTGGTATCGCTTGCCCCGTTCGTTAAATAAATCGAGGGTATGCAACGATGTCGGCACGAACGCAAACCCGATATCCAGCCCGGGATGCCACTGAAAAATAGAACCGCCAAGCCCCATCCACCCATAAAAACCCTCACGGCCCTCATTAAAATCTCTTTCTGCTTGGGTGCTTTGCGCATCAGTTGGAGTGAAACAGTCTACGCCGCCCTGGGTAAACCGAGTGATTAACATACCTCCCATATTGGCCTTAAGAGGATGTTCGTGCATCGCCTTCCACGCAGATTCACTTAAGTACTCTCTGCCCGCCAGACTGCCTCTGGCTGCCATCATGGCTGCAACTCTACCCAGCCCAAGAGCAGAACAAGTAGCATTGGCTGAGGGTGTTTCGCCCTTGGCGAAATTGGGCTCGTTGAAAATTTCCAGATTTTTCATCCCTACCAAGGGAGGTGGTGCACCCGCTTTTCTGCTCTTGGCCATTGACGGGACAATGCGAACCAGCCGACCCAGAATTTGAAAAATATTGTGCACGATACGCCTACCCATAAATTTGGGCCGCATGCTCAGCCATAACTGACGACCAAAGCCCAAGTCATGCACCTTGGACATACGCACACGTTCATCTTCGTTAACACCGATGGTCACGTCAGCACCTAGCGGGCCACTAATCTCCTCTCGCAGGAACTCACCGATTGTGCGCCCAGCCGGATCAACTCTTCGAAACACCTCGTTGGCTATCCAACCCCGGGTAAGGGCATGGTACTCACGCTTTCCGCCGTTGCTCGAAGTGTAAGCGAGTGCGTGCCCCTCAATGATTTGCCCTACCGCATTCTGCTTGATCTGTTTCGTAAACAAGTCTTCCATATCAATGGAAGTATCAAAGCTAGCTAACCCCGCCTCGTGCCGCATAAGATCTGCCACCGTCAGCTTGTCTTTCCCTTGCGCACCAAATTCCGGCCAGTAACGCGTAATTTCTGAATCGTAGCTGAGCAGACCCTTACCCACCAGCCAAGCCATAGCAATCGCCTCCAGACTCTTGCCGCTGCTAAACACATTAATCAATGAGTCAGAAGAAAAACTGATGTCATTCTCCACTGACGCCCACAAGTCCACCACCGCTTCGCCACGGTGATATACGCATAGCTGCGCACTGCGCTCTGCGAGGGTCCTCATCTGGCTTTCGAATAACTGCTGAACCGGTTCAAAACCGGGCGCTACCGTACCTTTGATTTCTATATGCTGTGTTGTATTCGTGCTCATCCATCACTCCATGGAGTTGTAATAAGGGGGCTGTCCGTCGGACGATATCTTCATTATAATGCCGCCTCCCCGCAAGTGGGCCCATAGCTCAGTTGGTTAGAGCATCCGACTCATAATCGGCAGGTCGAAGGTTCAAATCCTTCTGGGCCCACCATTTTTCATACATTTCATAGACTTATAACTGCTTAGAGCGTCCGACTATGGGTACTGGCTCATAGATTGGGGTCGGTGGGTATGACCAGATCCGCTCGAATATAACCAAGCGGTTGGACACTTCAGATGTTCCCCGCCAAAGCTTGCGGCTCCACTGTGTTTGACTTCAACCTTGTCGGAGTCGACGCAGCATGCTGTCACCAGGCAAAGGAGCGTCCTGGCTCCGAACCATCGCTGGCGTGGATATCTCTATGGCTGAGATTGAATCGATAGTAGAGCCAGACGGCGTAACTGATCATATCTGGTGGAAATCTGTGACGTTTCTAAGTATTCATACGCCGATTCTAGCAATTTCGGGCTGTTAACTTGTCAGTACCCATGGCAGCAGTGGGAAGACGAGATGGCCGAGCCCGATATGCAGGACTTTCAGGTAAGTGCGAGTTGCAACAATGCCGCCGAAAGCGCCAGTGCCATGGCCACGGTTACACGCGGCGAGGCGTAGAATCCCATCTGAGTCTGCGTGGGAAAAGAGATGGTCTGCTTCAACGCAGCCACCTTGTACTTGTGCAGGTTCTGGAATTTTGCGCTCGCCAGCGACAGTTCAATGATGTCTCTTCGGCTGCGGTAACGAATCAATCCCGCCCCGTGCCAGCCAGGGTCGGGCGGTGTGTTCCAGGCATCCAGGTAACCGCCCACAGCACGACCCGCAATCACGGGATGTCCGGCGCGGCGTATCACCTGCCCCATAAAGGGCCTGAAATATTCCTGCAGTATCGACGCAGCCTGTGCGTCCCGCCCCGTGTCGGGATGTTTCGTCGGCGAGGGATTGTACTGCAGCAGGTTCATCATGATGAATTCCTTGCCGTCATCCTCTTCCAGAAATTTTCGCATCACGGCGAGGTCAACTTCATCACCAGCACCGGCACGCAGTTCAAACAATCGCGTGTATTCCTCAACCTCTTCAGCCGTTAGCGGTTTGCGCAGGCCGTCGTACCAGAGTCGAAAGACCAGATAGAGCACCAGTGTTGTCACCCAGATTGAAAGAGCCATGACGCAGTATCCTCTACATGAATTCTCGCAAGGTGAGCTAAACCAACCCAATAAATCTGAATGAGCCGGATGAGCCGATCAGCTGTGCTTGCTATAGACAGCGCTAATTATGGCACTTATAGTGCCATAATGTAAGACGCGAAGGCTTCGAAGACAATGAAGGTAAAAGACAAGATTGCTGTCGTCACCGGTGCCGGCAGCGGCATAGGCCGAGCCCTGGTGGAAAAGTTTGTGCGTGAGGGCGCCAGAGCGGTGGTAGCCGTCGACATCAACGCCGGCAACGCTCAGCAAACTGCAGATGATAATCGCTGTGTCGCCATGACAGCCGATGTGTCTCGTGATGAAGACATCAAGCGCGTGATTGAAGACACCGAAAACAACATCGGCCCTATCGACCTGTTTTGCAGCAATGCCGGTGTTGGCATGGGCTTGAGTGAACAATCACCTGACCAGGAGTGGCAGATGAGTTGGGACATCAATGTCATGTCACATGTGTACGCCGCTCGCCATCTGGTACCGCTTATGACCGAACGCGGTGGCGGCTACTTTCTCAATACCGCATCGGCCGCCGGCTTACTCAACCAAATCGGAGCAGCGGCATACGGCGTGAGTAAGCACGCCGCCATTGGCTTTGGTGAATGGCTGGCGCTCACTTATGCTCATCAGGGCATCAAAGTGTCAATGCTTTGCCCACAGGCGGTCAGAACCGCCATGACTGCGCAAGACGATGAAGCCGACGGCGCGAGCGCAACGAAAGCGGCAGCAGGTGACGGCATGATGGAGCCTGAAGAATTGGCCGATATCGTGATAGAGGGCCTGGAGCGAGAATCTTTCCTGATACTGACTCACCCCGAGGTGGAGACCTATATGCAGCGCAAAACCGCTGACTACGATCGCTGGATCAAAGGCATGAACCGACTTCATCTCTCATTAACAGGACAGTAAGTGTAGATGGAAAGACAACACTATCGGGACATTGCGCAGAAATATCGACCGATAATAGTAAGCCGAAACAGGACTGAGACATGATCGAATCGTTATTTTCCATGCAGGATAAAATCTGTGTTGTCACCGGTGGTAGCCGTGGACTGGGTTCCTATATGGCGCAAGGCTTTCTGGAAGCAGGAGCCAAGCGCGTGTACATCACGGCTCGCAAGCGCGACGCCTGTATCAGCGCCGCAGAAGAACTCGGTCAATACGGCGAATGTATTGCGATCCCCGGGGATGTCGCGACCTCTGAAGGCCTGCAGAATCTTGTTTCCGAGTTAACGTCCCGTGAACAACACATTGATGTGCTGGTGAACAATGCCGGCGCCGGTTGGGGCGCGCCTTTTGGTCAGTTCCCGGAGCAAGGCTGGGATAAGACGATGAATGTTAATGCCAAGAGTCCTTTCTTTCTGATTCAGGCTCTGGCCCCTCTGCTAAAAGCAAACGCCAGCGCCGATAACACCGCCAGCATTATCAATATTGGTTCCATTGCCGGAATGGTAGGCAACGCGGTCGATAACTTTAGTTACGCAGTCTCCAAAGCAGCCATCCATCAGCTCACCCGTGTGCTGTCAACTGAACTGGCCAGCGATCACATTCGCGTCAATGCCATTGCCCCCGGGCGCTTCTATTCAAAGATGACTGAATTCTTAAGTAACGACCAGGAAGCCTTTGAAGAAGAGCTGCAAACCATCCCCATGCGTCGCTGGGGTAAAGCGACCGATATTGCCGGGGTCGCCATTATGCTGGCTTCACCGGCAGGTGCCTTTATTACGGGCCAGATTATTCCGGTTGATGGTGGGACCTCCGTGGTGAATTGACAGGTGAATTGACACCTACTTACAGTTACCAAGGCCCGACATTATGTTACGAAAAATACTCATTGCAATCAGTGTTCTGATCTCAATACCCGTGTTGTTGTTTCTTACCGCGTGGCTATATCCTCGCCCCGTCGACACCACGCCGCCCTGGGTGTTTGCAAGCGACGGCAGTGAACTGAACTATTGTGACCTGGCCGAACTCGACGGTTCAGGACTGATGGCCAATGATATCCCCCGGGCCTACACACCAGGTTGCGGCTATACACAGTACCCACAACCTATTTTGCGCGGCTGTACTGAACCCTTACCCGATGGCGCACAAGACCTTCGCGGCCTATGGCAAAGCGTTAGCCCCGAATTGCCCGACCATGTGGAGCGCGTTGAACAGTGTGGAGATCGTGTCGTGGTAACCACCCTTGGGGTCATACATGATCATACCTCAACCCGATCGTCTAACGATGTCGCACCGATGGAAATCGGGCCATTGACCTTCTGTATGCGTACGTCCCAGGCAACCACCACCTGGGTAGACAACAAGCTGCACTTTAAGCTTTTTGGCAAAGGTACGGTGGTAGAACGCTATATCGAGGATGGGGTTTACCAGTGGACGCACCCACGATTCGGCCTTATCAAAATGGAACGTATCTGCAAGGTGCCCGAGCATGCCCGCAGCTTTGACCGCAGCCACGCACTCTGATTGTAAAAGCGATAACACTATTTGGACTGCTGCCCTTTTGTCCGTGCATAGCCTTGCTGTATCCCGAAAGAAGGTTCTGACAAGTTAAGCTCTAAAATCGATCCTAGTCAGCACTGATCATTCAAGCAACTGCCCTGTTCCATTCAGCAAACGCACTAATCCTGAGATTCCGATAATGCTCAGCCTTGACCAGGTGCCTTCCCAAATTGAACAGATTACTCACCGCAGCATGGGCACCCAGAAACCGTTGAGCCTGCCTTACCGATTTGAACTTTCGCATCCCTCGCTCTCTCACCCTGGTCGGCTCATGCGATTGCTCGGCCCGATTATTCTAGTACTGCTTAGTGCTGTGGGTTGCAGGGAATCGTCTTCGGCCCTGGTTCGGAGTTCGGTTTTGACTTCCCCTTACGATTCTTTGACTTACTAACTCCCATCCCAAAACTGGCCGCAAACACCTTCGGCATACGCTCGGTTTCGGTTATCAGCTCGGCAGGCCTGAGAAGAAATACTTACATTTCTTCGGCTTTCGGCGCGAGCTCGGCTCTCTCCCTGCTCCTCATAATCGGCAGGTCGAA
>ERZ1048872.1654-NODE-1654-length-17918-cov-42.691765_pt1 | contig 17918 bp, 9 predicted proteins | sample MGYA00383100_ERZ1048872 | MGnify/ENA primary metagenome ERZ1048872 (study PRJEB29581, sample SAMEA5548370) | metagenome | biome: marine; feature: coastal; material: water | depth 50 m | study: Short-term variability in the microbial, nano- and picoplankton...
TATGCGGGGTTATCGGTCTCTTCCCAGAACCGGTAACCAATATCTCGTAATTCTCGGCGTAGTGACATCATTTCATCATCGGCAGCCTGAACCCCGACCAGCACCCGCGCCCATGCTGATCCATGATTTCGATAGTGAAACATGGAGATGTTATGCCGGCTACCAATCCCTGTTAAAAATCGCAGGAGCGCACCAGGACGCTCAGGAAACTCAAAACGAAAAAGTCGTTCATTGTTTAGACCCATACTACGTCCCCCAACCATGTGCCTGATATGTAGGACGGCAACTTCATTTTCGGACAGGTCTATAAATGAGTACTTTCGGCCAAGCTTCTCTAACAACGCTTTCTTATCAGCGTAGTCTGCGTTCGTTTGAACACCGACTAACACCTGTGCACTGTTTTTGTCCGCATAACGATAGTTAAACTCGGTGATGGCGCGTTTTCCAATGGCATGACAAAACTTTCTAAAACTTCCCGGTTGCTCAGGGATGGTCACACACAATAGTATTTCTCTTCGCTCACCTATCTCGGTTCTTTCTGAAATGTGCCGCAGGCGATCAAAATTGACGTTTGCGCCGCTCACGACCGCAACACAACGTTGTCCTTTGGGCTCATCAGCACGCTCAAGATACTTTTTCATACCCGCAATACTCAGCGCACCAGAGGGCTCTGAGATGGTACGAGTATCTTCAAAAATATCTTTGATAGCAGCACAGATCTCATCGGTATTCACCCTGATGACTTCATCCACACAATCTTTTGCCAGCTTAAAGTTCTCCTTCCCAACCTGGAGCGTCGCGGTGCCATCAGCAAATTGATCAAGTTCGTCGGGGTCAAGCTTCACCCGTTTGCCCGCATCTAACGCGGCCCACATACTGGCAGCGCCCTCTGATTCGACACCGATAATTTTGACCTCCGGGCGTAAATATTTGATGTATGTACCTACCCCACAAATCAATCCGCCACCACCCACCGGCAGAAAAATCGCGTCGATGCCTCCAGTATGCTGCCGCAGGATCTCCATACCGATCGTGCCCTGGCCAGCGATGACTTCAGGGTCATCAAAAGGATGAACATACGTGTACCCTCGATCCTCGCACAGAGCTGCCGCGTGCGCCGCTGCCTGATCATAACTTTCACCGAACAAAATGACCCTGGCTCCCCAGCGCCGGACCGCTTCAACTTTTATTGAAGGCGTATTTTTACCCATCACAATGACAGCGCGTGTATTCAGTTTTTGTGCCGCCATCGCAACACCCTGCGCATGATTCCCGGCTGAGGCGGTGATGACACCTCTCTTTCGTGAGGCTGCATCCAACTGGCGGATTTTGTTGTAAGCGCCTCTCAGCTTGAAACTAAATACGGGTTGCAGATCTTCCCGCTTTAAGAAAACCTCACTCTCAAGCCTTTCGGAGAGTACCTGCGCCTGTTCCATCGGGCTTTGAATCGCAACATCATACACATCTGCTTCCAGAATCTTCTTGATGTACTTGTTCTGCATAAAACTCTCTCAAAATGCACGCAATATTTTTGGCTTTAAATGCCTGTCATGCTCGACAGTATAATCCTGCTGGCTCAAAATGGCTGCACTCTTGTCGTTCACCCTTTAGAATTCTTCTTTCGCCCAAGATTATAGGTCAGATACCGAGGTACCACAGATGACATCAGCACAAGATAACCTCAAGCGACAGGTCGGAGAGGCCGCCGTCGAATACATTGACAATCATCTTGCTAACGACTCAATAGTGGGTGTGGGAACAGGCTCTACCGCCAATTTTTTTATTGATGCTTTGGCAAAAATAAAGCACAAATTTGATGGCGCGGTGGCCAGTTCAAACGCATCCGCCAACAGGTTAAAAGGGCATGGCATTCGCGTGTTTGATTTAAATGCGGTCAAGGATATGACTTTTTATGTTGATGGCGCCGACGAAGCAGATGCTTCAAAGCAATTGCTTAAAGGCGGTGGTGGTGCGCTCACCAGAGAAAAAATTGTGGCGTCTGTCGCAACAAGGTTTGTTTGTATCATCGATGATTCAAAACTGGTAAATCTACTGGGTCAATTCCCCGTACCAATAGAAGTGATACCCATGGCGAGGTCAGCTGTGGCACGAGAGATAGTCAAGCAGGGAGGTCAACCGGTATTGCGAGAAGGCTTCTTCACCGATAACGGCAATATTATTCTTGATGTTCACGGACTCACGATAAAACCAGAGAACGCGAGATCATTGGAAGCTCGACTCAATAACATTACCGGCGTCGTTACCAATGGTATTTTCGCCCTAAGGCCCGCAGACGTATTGCTCATTAGCTCAACCACGGGCGTTACTTGCAGAGAGTAGATAAACGATAGACGTTGGGTCTATCTCAGATCGCCGTTTACGTACTGGGCCGCAATCTTTTCTAGTGACACGGGTTTAATACTTGAAGCATGCCCGGCCGTGCCGAAAGCTTCATAACGCGCTATCACAATGCTTTTCATTGCCTTCATTGACTCGGCAAGATATTTTCTTGGGTCAAACTCTGACCGATTGCCGTCCAAAAACCTACGAATAGAACCGGTAGATGCCAGACGCAAATCTGTGTCGATATTAATTTTTCGCACGCCGTGTTTAATACCTTCCTGAATTTCTTCGACCGGCACACCATAGGTCTCGGGTATTTCACCGCCAAATTCATTGATCACAGCCAACCAGTCTTGTGGCACGCTGGATGAACCGTGCATCACCAGATGCGTGTTGGGTATGCGGGCATGTATTGCCTTTACCTGGTCTATAGCCAGCACATCACCGGTCGGCGGGCGAGTAAACTTGTATGCACCATGACTGGTACCAATCGCAATCGCTAGGGCGTCGACTCTTGTCTGTTCAACAAAATCTGCCGCTTGTTCCGGGTCCGTTAACATCTGGTCCATGGACAACTTACCTTCAGCACCCACTCCGTCTTCTTCGCCTGCTTCCCCGGTTTCGAGGGAACCAAGACAACCAAGCTCACCTTCCACGGTAACGCCGCAGGCGTGGGCCATTTCAGTTGTCCTTCTCGTCACTTCGACGTTGTATTCGTAACTCGCCGGTGTTTTCTGGTCTTCCATCAAAGAGCCGTCCATCATCACAGAGGAGAATCCCAACTGAATTGACTGCTGGCAGGATGCAGGGGAAGCACCGTGATCCTGATGCATAACAACGGGAATGTCGGGAAATTCCTCGATCGCTGCAAGAATCATATGGCGAAGGAAGTTGGATCCCGCATATTTTCGAGCACCTGCGGAAGCCTGCACAATCACAGGACTATTCGTCTCTTCAGCGCCTTCCATAATTGCCCGCATCTGCTCCAAGTTATTTACATTAAACGCGGGTACGCCGTACTGGTTTTCAGCCGCGTGATCTAGCAACTGTCTCATACTTACTAACGCCATGATTTTTCTCCTTACCGTGACCAACCTAGTGATCACGATTTAATTTGTCACTGATAATCACGCTGATGGGCACCCATTACGAAGGAGCGCCAAACGGTGATTACTCACTTTTTGGGACTAATTAGCTTCCCTGAATCTTTTTTGCAGTACAGCAACCGCTGGTAACGTTTTTCCTTCGACAAATTCCAGGAAGGCACCGCCACCGGTCGAAATATAACTGACTTGATCACCAATGCCATATTTATCAATTGCTGCAAGGGTGTCTCCACCACCTGCAATCGAGAAACCCTGATTGTTTGCGATGTCTTGCGCAAGTTGTTCAGTGCCGCCGCCAAACGCGTCCATTTCGAACACACCAACAGGACCATTCCAAATAATCGTACCGGCATTTTTTATGATTTCACTTATCGCGTCTCTGCTACGTGCGCCAATATCTAATACCATCTCATCTTGTTGAACTTGATCAGCCGGTTTTTCGACAGCACCACTTTCATCGTCAAAGCCCTTTGCAACAACAACGTCAACCGGTATCGGGATGTTCACCTTTTCTAGCAATGCACGGGAAGTTTCAAGCAAATCCATTTCACAAAGTGACTTTCCAACCTCAGCCCCGGTTGCCGCGAGGAAAGTATTTGCGATGCCACCGCCAACGACAAGACTATCGACTTTTTCGGCAAGCGCGTCTAACACTTCAAGTTTAGTTGAGACCTTACTACCACCAACTACCGCAACGACAGGTCTCGCCGGACTCGTAAGCGCAAGTTCCAGCGCATTAAGCTCGGCGAGTAACAAGGGTCCTGCACAGGCTATCGGGGCGAATTGTGCAACGCCTTCGGTGGTCGCCTGAGCTCTGTGAGCAGTACCAAATGCATCCATCACAAAAACGTCGCACAATCCGGCTAGTCGCTTAGCCAGATCAAGATCGTTCTTTTTCTCACCCGTGTTGATGCGCACGTTTTCAAATAAATAAAGCGTTCCATTATCTGAATCAGGTTCGAAAGCGTCTTTTAGATAATCTTCAACAAGCTTCACTCGATTGTCGGCGCCTAATGCCTTGCTCAGATAATCAGCGACCGGTGCCATACTCATTTCCGGCTGCTCTGCGATCGACATACCCTCTTCGGGACGACCAAGGTGAGACATCACCATCACGATAGCACCCGCAGATAAGGCATATTTGATCGTTGGTAATGCTGCCCTTATCCTCGCATCGCTGACTACTTTGCCATTCTTGATTGGCACATTGAGGTCTTCTCTGATGAGCACCCGTTTACCTTTAATATCAAGGGTCTTAAAATCGAGCACTGACATTAAAGATTCAGCTCCTTAACTCGCTTGACAATATTTTTCGCTGAAAAACCGAAGTGTTCCAGCACGTCAGGTCCTGGACCACTTTCGCCAAAACCCGCCATCCCAAGCACATCCCCGTCCAGACCAACCCATTTTCGCCAATAATCGCCATGACCTGTTTCAACCGCTAATCTCTTACGACAGTTATTCGGTAGCACGCTTTCCTGATACGCTTTTGATTGCAGGGCGAAGGTATCAGCGCTTGGCATCGATACAACACGGACCGACATATTCTCTTTTTGCAGGATTTCAAAAGCTTGAACGGCTATCGCAACCTCAGATCCAGTCGCAATAATAATGACCTCCGGCGTGCCGGAACAATCTCTGAGAACATAGGCACCTTTTTCTACTTCTTCGAGAAGCGCTTTGTCTCTATCAATGTAGGGCAGGCTCTGCCTTGAAAATACCAATGAGGTAGGCGCCGCTTTTCTTTCAATCGCCGCTTTCCATGCAACAACCGTTTCAACGGTATCACAGGGCCTCCAAACAGACATATTGGGCGTGGTCCGGAGATTGGTTAATTGCTCGATCGCCTGATGCGTCGGGCCATCTTCTCCCTGGCCAATCGAATCGTGGGTATAAACGTGAATGTTTCGAATCCCCATCAGTGCTGACATCCGGACGGCATTTCTCGCGTATTCCATAAAAATAAGAAACGTCCCGGTAAAGGGCAGAATGCCACCATGAAGTGCCATGCCATTCGCCATGGCTGTCATGCCAAACTCCCTGACACCGTAATAAATGTAATTCCCATCTGCATCATTCGGTGTTACCGCTTTCATTTCTGGCCAGCTAGTAAGATTAGAACCGGACAAGTCCGCAGAACCCCCTGTCAACTCTGGCATCAGCTTTGCCAGTTCAGCGATCACTTTTGCTGATGCCTGCCGAGAAGCCATGGATTCTGCTTTTTCATAGACAGCTTCCAGCAACGCTTTCATCGAAGCTTCAAAGCCATCAGGCAATTCGGCCGACATTCGGCGATCAAATTCCGCAGCAAGTTCGGGGAACTGTGCTTTGTACTCCGCAAAAGTCTGCTGCCAATGCGCTTCTGCATCAGCTCCGTTACCCTTACAATCAAACCCCTCATAAACTTCGGCGGGGATATCAAAGGGCGCGTGGCCCCAACTCAGTTTCTCCCTCGCACCTATAATTTCGTCCTTGCCCAGTGGGGAGCCATGACTCCCAGAAGTACCCGCCTTGTTCGGTGCCCCATAGCCAATTTCGGTTTGACAACAAATGAGCGTTGGCTTGTCACTGTTCGCACGGGCTGCTTCAAGCGCAGCTGCAACTGCCGCATGATTGTGGCCGTCAACTGCAGGAATAACTTGCCAGCCGTATGCTTCAAATCGTTTTGGGGTGTCATCGGCAAACCAGCCTTCAATGGCACCATCGATGGAGATGCCATTGTCGTCGTATACACAAATCAGTTTGCCCAGCCCGAGGGTTCCCGCTAAGGAAGCCACCTCGTGGGAAACACCTTCCATCAAACAACCGTCCCCAGCAAATACATACGTGAAATGGTCGACGATATTGAGCGCACGTCCATCGATTGATCGGTTAAAGTGCGCAGCCAACATTTTCTCGGCCAGCGCCATGCCGACTGCATTTGCCAAACCCTGACCAAGGGGACCAGTCGTAGTCTCAACGCCGGGGGTATAACCGTACTCCGGGTGTCCCGGGGTTTTGGAGCCCAACTGACGAAAGTTCTTCAATTCTTCAATCGAAAGGTCGTATCCCGTCAAATGAAGCAGGGCATAGATCAACATAGAGCCATGACCGTTCGAGAGGACAAACCTGTCCCTGTTCTGCCAGTCCGGATTCTGCGGGTTATGCCTTAGAAACTGTGTCCACAACACTTCAGCGATATCGGCCATACCCATCGGAGCACCTGGGTGTCCACTTTTCGCTTTTTCGACGGCATCCATCGTAAGGGCGCGAATAGCATTTGAACGGTTTTTTTGAGCACTCATGAGGGTCAACCTGACAGAAAAGTGAGGCGGCTATTTTCTACTAGCCGTGTCACGACATCAACAGATGAACGCTGTCCAGAGGCTATTTATTTCGCAATTCAAGCGCACCACAGATTTTATTACTCTCGCAGCCCTGTGGACTCTGTATGAAGGGCAATAACGATGATCATGAGCTATTATCACTCCTCTGCTATGTCAAATTTCACTGAGTCACTTTACAATTCGCGGTCGGGCGTTAGACACCGGTCAAACACAACAATTATTCGAATCATAGGTACAAATATCCCATGTCAATAAACAGAACTTTTACCTCAGAATCCGTTTCCGAAGGCCATCCGGATAAAATGGCTGACCAGATTTCAGACGCAATCCTGGATGCAATTATTGCTGAGGACAAGGAGGCCCGTGTCGCCTGCGAAACCATGGTAAAAACCGGGATGGTTATTATTGCGGGTGAAATCACTACAAGCGCCTGGATTGACCTAGAAGAGCTTTGCCGCGACGTCATCCTCGATATTGGCTACAACAGTTCAGATGTTGGCTTTGACGGCGCCTCATGCGCAATCATCAATGCTATCGGTAAGCAGTCTCCTGATATTGCAATGGGTGTCGATGATAGTGCAAATCACGAGCAAGGGGCTGGTGATCAGGGCTTGATGTTTGGTTACGCCAGCAACGAAACCGACGTGCTGATGCCAGCACCGATAACTTATTCCCACCTGCTTGTGAAAAAGCAGGCAGAGGTGCGGAGAGCCGGCACGCTGGACTTTCTGAGACCAGATGCAAAAAGTCAAATTTCTTTTAAGTATGACGAAAATGGTCAACCCACCTCAATTGACGCTGTTGTGCTTTCCACTCAGCATGACCCTTCAATCTCGCTTGACGATCTTCGCGCAGGCGTAATGGAAGAAATTATCAAACCTGTGCTACCGGACAATTGGCTCCACGCCGATACCAAGTATCACATTAACCCAACGGGCAATTTTGTGATTGGTGGCCCCGTTGGTGACTGCGGTCTCACTGGCAGAAAGATAATCGTAGACACTTACGGCGGCATGGCCCGGCATGGCGGGGGCGCATTCTCTGGAAAAGATCCGTCAAAGGTTGATCGAAGCGCGGCTTACGCGGGACGTTACGTTGCTAAAAACATCGTAGCTGCAGGACTTGCTGATCGATGCGAAATTCAGATTTCCTATGCTATCGGCGTTGCCGAACCGACTTCAATTAGTATCAATACGTTTGGTACTGGCAAATTGCCGGACGAGAAGATCGAGGACCTTGTCGCGGAGCACTTCGATCTCCGGCCTAAAGGACTCATCGCCATGTTAGATCTGAAGCGACCAATTTACAGAGACACCGCCGCTTACGGCCACTTTGGCCGGGAAGAACCTAACTTCACTTGGGAGAAGACCGACAAAGCGGACGCATTGGCCAAAGCGCTTTAGCATTTTACCTGAGACTATCACGTGACGTTACAATCAACATTCAAAAAACAGTTCAGCTGCGAGTTTTCAGCGCCAAAGTCTGAAGAGGCAGGTGCCAAGCTTCTCTCAGCCCATGATCGCCTGGCAGCACTTGGCCCTGCATATTTCTCCGTGACCTACGGAGCTGGGGGCTCAACGAAAGATGGCACCAAACAAGCAGTTATTGATATCAGAGCGAAAGGCTCAGACGTGGCACCACATCTGTCTTTTGGCGGAGACAGCGCGGACAAGATTGAAGCGTTACTCAGCGAGTACAAAAATGCCAATGTGACGCGTGTCGTCGCTCTCAGGGGCGATATGCCTTCTGGCATGGGTGGCTCCGTACGCTTGACCTATGCAAATGAACTGGTTGATTTTATCCGGGAAAAAACCGGCGATCACTTTCATATCGAAGTAGCGGCTTATCCTGAAGTTCATCCCGATTCTCGCAGCGTAGAGTCTGACCTTGATTTCTTCAAAGCGAAGGTTGACGCGGGGGCGAATAGCGCCATCACACAGTATTTTTACAACCCTGCCGCTTACTTCAACTTTATCGACGCTTGCGAAAAAAAAGGAGTCTCAATACCTATCATCCCCGGCATTATGCCAATCTCGAATTTTCAAACTTTGGTTCGATTTTCAGACATGTGCGGGGCTGACATCCCGCGATGGATCAGAAAAAACCTTGAATATTATCAAGACGATAAAGAAAGTCTGAAGTCGTTTGGGCATGAGGTTGTCCTGCAACTTTGTCAGGACCTACTCACCGGAGGCGCACCGGGCCTACATTTTTATACCTTAAATCAGTCCAAACCAACGATCAGGTTATGGCGCGACCTCGGGTTATAGGTTAATAGGATGCGTCTTTCTCGTTTCTACGTTGAGGAAGACTTATTAGCGGGCCAGATTTACGCCCTAGGCACAGACCTAACCCATTACCTCCGCAATGTTCTCAGAGTAAAACCCGGCGACAAGATCATGCTTTTTAATGGTCAGGGCGGAGAATATCTCGCACAAATAGAGGCGGTCAGCAAAAAGGAAGTTTCTGCGATTGTCATCCAATTCGAGCCTGCCAACCGCGAATCTGAATTACACCTTTGCCTCGGCGTCAGCGTGGTTAAGCGGGACGCAATGGATTCCATCATTCAAAAATCGACCGAATTGGGTGTTAGTGAGATTCAACCGCTGATTGCCGACCTCACAACAGTTTCGGCAAAAGCCATCAAACAACGGGTCGATCACTGGCGAGGAATTGCGATCAGCGCCTGCGAACAATGCGGACGCAACACGCTGCCAGCACTTCATAGCCCGGTCGCAATTCAAGAGTGGATTCCCCTTCAAACATCTGAGCTGAAACTGGCAATGGACCCATCAGGTGACTATTCTTTGATGGATCAGTATCCTGGTACGGAGGTGATCGCCCACCCGAAGCGCATATCTGTGCTTATCGGTCCCGAGGGTGGCTTAAGCGAGAATGAGCTCCAACTGGCGGCGCGCCATGGATATCTGGCAACGCGACTCGGCCCTCGCATATTACGCGCCGATACCGCGCCGGTCGCAGTACTCTCTATTCTTCAGGCGAGATTTGGTGACTTCTCTTCATCGGCAAAGGCCACCGAACATATCTTCGACTCAATATAATCCAGATTCGGAATCGACAGAACCTCTTCACCGTAACGAACCTTCATCAATTCAGTGCGCTCGACTTTTTCTCCCGATTCCGTCAGTTCCGTCGGATGAATACGAACGAGGCTTGGTAGCGACTGCGATACTAGCGCAATATACTCAATATCTCCTGTCATTCTCGGCGCACGAATAACGACAAGGCTTGCAGATGAAACTGACATCAATGAAAAGCTGGCACGTTCCACTGTCAGCATTTCGAATGACACCACGGGTACTTGCACGCCGCGCCACGCCAGAAAACCGAGGAACCAATCAGCAGTATTCTGCACTCTCTGCAGCGGTTCGTAAGAAATTATTTCCGCCACTGTTGCTTCAGGCACAAGCATACTGCGCTTCTGCAGCGGTACCAAAAAAGTCGGCAACTCGTTCAGGTTTTCACTCATTCAGAACCTGTGCCTTCGTCTCAGCGAGAACTTCTTCAATCGTGCTCATTAAGCCGGCTTCCTGGAATGGTTTACCCAAGTAGGCGTTAACACCAAGCGCAAATGCCTGCTGCTTATGTTTTTCACCGGTTCGAGAGGTAATCATAATGATAGGCAGATTTTTGAGTCGCGCATCCCTGCGGGCCGTTCTAAGCACCTCAAAACCATCCATCTTCGGCATTTCGATGTCAAGCAGGACAATATCAGGATAAATATCTTGTAATTGTTCAACTGCATCAAGGCCATCTTTGGCGGTCACCACTTTCCAACCCTGTCTTTCCATGAGCCGGGAGGTCACCTTACGAACAGTCACCGAGTCGTCGACAATCATGACCGTTTTTACACCGGTATCGTCTGCCAGAGGTTCATCGCTGACAAACACCTCTGCTTGCGCATCAACGCTTTGTACGAGTGCCAGCACATCGAGAATGACAACAACGCTACCATCACCCAGAACCGTCGCACCTGAGATTCCACCGACCCTGTCGAACTGGCGACCCAGGGCCTTCACCACAACTTCTCGAGAACCAATAACCTTGTCAACCTGAAGCGCTACGGAGAGGTCGCCGCTGCGCGCAAGCATAACGGGCAAGGGTGATGTTTGACCTTCGAAGGAAGGCTTTTCGGATTTCGAGAGTAAATTACCGGTATAAATAAGTTTATAAGGCTGGCCGGCATACTCAAACATTGGTGCATCAGGTTGGTAGTACGTTTCCAGCTCATACGGGCTAACACGAACAATACCCTCTATCGTATTGAGTGGCACAGCATAGGTTTCTTCCTGAATAACAACCATCAGTGCACGATTGATAGAGACGGTAAACGGGATTCGGATAGAAAATTCGGTACCAACACCAATTGTTGAATCAATATAAAGAGAGCCGCCCAGTTGCTTAATCTCACTATTCACAACATCCATGCCAACACCGCGACCTGAAATCTGAGTGAGTTTCTGTGCGGTACTAAAACCGGCACCCACAATAAATTGCATAGCTTCCTGATCGGTCACCTGCTCAACGGAATTAATCAAGCCACGTTCAAGCGCTTTCTTCTTCACCGCGTCAACATCGATACCGCGACCGTCGTCACTCACGGTCAACACAACGTGCCCGCCTTCCCGTGACAATCGTAAACTGATCCTACCGGTTTCAGACTTGTTGGCTGCAATTCTATCGCTTTGAGGTTCAATACCGTGATCTACCGCATTACGCAGCATATGTTCAAGTGGCGCGATTATTCGCTCTAATACGCTTCTGTCGAGTTCACCCTCTACATTGAACGCTTCAAACTTAACAGACTTACCCACTTCAACACTAATTTGTCTAACAATTCGTCTCAGTCTTGGAATAAGGCGTGCGAAAGACACCATGCGTGTTCTTGTCAGACCCTCCTGCAATTCACTGCCCAGTCTTGCCTGCTGATGCAATAGCGTTTCTGCATCACGACTTTTATCCAGCAGAGTGTCTTTCAGGTCCATCATATCCGATGACCCTTCGCTCAAAGAGCGAGAAATTTCCTGTAACATCGTATAGCGATCAAGCTCTAACTCATCAAACCCGGCATCGGCATCATCCGACTGACTTCGGAAGACGGTCTCGCGAGACTCTGCTTCTATTTCCAGCCTCCGCACTTGTTCCCTGATACGAACAATAGTTTCTTCCATCTCTTCAAGCGACTCACCGAAGTCGGTAATCTGTTGTTCGATTCGCCCTCTGGTAATACTGGTTTCACCGGCAAGACTGACCAACTCATCCAGTAACTCGGCAGAAACACGCACTATCTCCTGACTTGGCGCCGGCACTCTGTCCGCTGATTCTTCATCGGGAGCGGGTGACCTACTGGTGGCAGACCTATCTTGGATTTGAGCAAAATCGGTGGTATCGCCTTGGACCAAACTATCAGAAAAGTCCGCTGAATTACTCAACGAAGAGACTTCATCAGCTCCAGCGCTGCCGTCCGATATCTTCTTGTAGATCGCAACACGACGAGTAATTTCATCCTGATGGCGATTGAGCGATGCAAAAAAATCACTACTTGGTTCAACCGGATTTTGCTGTAAACCATTCAGGAAGGTTTCTAAATTATGTGCGTATTCGCCAAGGCGATTGAGCCCTGCTAATCTTGCACCTCCCTTGAGTGTGTGAAGGTGGCGAAGTAGATTACTCAGATAGGTGTGATCGGTTCTCTTGCCACTCCAGTCCAGAATGCTTTGATCAATGGACTCAAGTAGCTCTTCAGCTTCCTCGATAAATATGGGAAGAATGTCCAAATCAACATCATCTTCCGGCAGTTTACCCGCCGTTGCCTTTGCACCAATTGCAATATCCGAATCAACACTTGCAGGTTCAATAAAATTACCCGATACGCTTGAATCAGTCTGCGCTGGATCCACCGCCAACGATTTCGCTTGCTGCATCGCTGACATCTCTTTCTCTGGTGCAGCCCCTTCTGCGTAACGTGAATAGACGCCGATTCTGTGAGTTATCTCATCTTGCCTCTCATTTACTGAAGTAAAAAAGTGATCATCAAGGGGAGTTGGGCTGCCCTGCAAGCGCATCAAATCGGTTTCGAAATTGTGTGTGAATTCACCGAGACTGTTCAGACCGGTTAGTCTAGCGCCACCTTTCATGGTGTGCAGCAACCGCAGAATATTTTCCAAGTGAGCGATATCCGCTGTGTTCTCGCTCCATTCGAGAATGCTCTGATCAATACCCTCAATCAAATCTTCTGCTTCCTCAAGGAACAAAGCGAGCACGTCCATGTCGATATCATCTTCTGGCAGGATGCCGGTTCCCGCACTTTCAATCGTCTCGATTTTTTCCGTGCCAGTTTCAACTTCTACGTCCAACAGCATGTGTGACGAGTTTGCCAAGGCTTCCGATCGATTCCTGAATTCACCCAGCAGCACACGCGCTTCCTCCGGCTGTTCGCCCGCCTGGTAGGCTTGTAGTTGGTCTTCAATTAGTCTTCGGCCAGACGCAAGCAGACGAAGATCATCTCGATTTGCGCGTACTATATTTGCGCTAACTAAATCGCAGAGCTCGATCATGTACTCAACGACTGTGGCCATTGCGCCAAAGTTAGGCGTGTCGTGTTCAGGTTGTTTCAATTTTCCTAGCAGCGCCGCGAGGATTTTCCTCGCTGGCATGACCGAGGTCTCATCGTTGATGTTTTGACTCCAGCTATGAAGCGAGCCATCCAACTTCAGTAAAAACTCACGACACGCATCAACAAACTCTTCCTTTTCCTGCTCGCTTTCCTGCTCTCTCTTCAGGGCTGCAAAATCGATAGAGCCCAGCGATCGGACGAGTTCTGGTGCAGGATTAACTGCCTGACTCGCGGCGACGCAATCAAACATTAAAATTAGCTGCTCATGAGCAGCAATTAGTAGCGATCGTATCTCACTATTTGGGCGAACAGAGAGGTTTCCGTAGGCAGTCAACAAGGCCGCCGCCATCTCCTCCAAATACACTTGTTTAAGTTCCGATGCTTGCACTTGAACATCTTCCAACTCCCTCACAACAGTGCCTAGCTGACTCTCATTCCAATCTTCAATGATGTCCCGTGGTTTACTTAGTACCCGTATATTCTCAAAATCGAAAAACGAAAATGCTTCTGTTGCATCAGTTTCACCAATCTCTGACAGGTTAGACAAAAACGTGTCCACACCAGGCATCTCATACCTAAATTCCTTCAGGTTGTTGAGGCAATCTTCCATGAGATCAACCGTACTGTTTACAGATCGGATGTAATCCACCGAAGCGATAGCGGAAATCAGGAATAAATCACTCGACCATTTTTCCATCGGTGCCGCGAGACGAGCGATCGAAGTAACGCCCGCCATCCCTGCAATGCCTTTGAGCGTATGGAACGCGGCTATGACATCTGGCGTAATGTCACCTTGGCTAGCAGCGTATTTCTTAATTATTGCGATTTTTTCTTTGGCTTCCACAACAAATATTTCATCGAGTGTCGGATCCCAAACGGGATCAGCTTCTCCCTGCTTTTGTCGCGGCTCTAAAGTTTCATTTAGAGTTTCTGATGGCTGCAAAGGTTGAACTATTTGCTCTAAAGAGCCTTCAGATGCAAACCGATCAACGGAATATCCCAATTTTTCAATCGCAGATTCAGCAACCTCTATCATCTGCACATAAGGGTCCTTCGCGCTCTCAAACAAACGTTCAAGATAGTAATCTACACTCGTGATCGCATCAGCAAGATCGTCCATCTGCGACAATTCAGGCCGACATTGTTCTTCGAGCAGATCTTTTTCTACATAGTCCGCAGCAGCATTCAGAATGTTACACGCTCGTTGTTGGTTAATAACTCTCAATCCACCGGCGAGGCTTCGCAGGTTTCCAGGCACTGCCTGAATATTGGACAAGTCAAAACCCGAAGCAATAAATTCGACGACCTGTTCCTTTACGATTCCCAGCGTATGACGTGTTTCCTGGATAACCGCCGCCATCGCCTGATTAACATCATCGAAATTGTCTCCTTCCCCTCTCTCATCAGCTTTACCTATTGTGAGCGTAAGAGAGGATTCAATCTCAAGGAAGGCGCTTGCCATTTCTAGGAGCTGATCTTCGCTAGGCCCCCTCGCATCGGTTTCAAGCTGTTTGATAATCTCTACCTGACCTAGTATCGATGCTCGATTGTCTGCCATACCCACAACTGTCAGGGTGCTTGCTATTTGTTCCAGCGAAGGCGTCAACTGATATATGTCAACGGCGTTCTGATCAGTTGATCTGACAAACAAATCCAGCTTGTCTGTAACGCCACGTAGTTCCTCGACAATAATTTTCGACACTGTTGACAGCGTCTCGTTGTCAGGACCGAAGTTAATATCTTCAATACTCAAATCCGCTACGTCGTTGTCGAGAAAACGCGACTTAGCGTCTGCAATTCGTGGTGTTTCTGTTTTTGCACCATTAACAAGCGCCAGAAGCTCAGTACCAAGATCGGCTGAAACTTCGCCTAGGGCATCCGCACCACGGACAGCAAGGTCCTTTAACTCTGCATCTACTCGCTTGAATTTGTCAGCTGTGCCGGCATTCAGTTTTATTGCTCCCGCGTTGATACCTTCAACTACTGCTAGTCCAAGCCTAAAGAGATTACCCTTGGCTGATACACCGCACATCTTAACTAGCATTGAAAAAGCCTTGCCCATGACCTTCAGATTTTGACGCGGCTGCTGCTTTTTAAGCAATGCAATGAGGGCTTGTTGGTATCTCTGTCGTATCTTGCGCGCAGTTTGATGGCCTTTCTGTTTTTCAAAAGTGGCGCTTACTTCCGCTGCTGGTCTCATTTCGAACTGGTGGGTCTGCTTAGCCGCATCCGTAACACCGGTTCCGGCTAGCTTAGCTGCGCCTCTGGCAACGCGCAGATTGTTGACTGCTGCAATGACGAAGTCAGGCGAGTCTTTTTGTTCCCTCTGGATCCTATCTAGATAGTTTGGCATCTGCAGAATAACCTGCATGAGGATCTCTTGAGCTCTTGCCTTGTCAGGACTTGCACCGTTCATCAAAGCCTGCGCCAGTGCCTCCATCTCTGCTGCGACCTGAGTTGGACCTTCAAGCTCGACCATTTTGAGGGTGCCGTGTGCCTCATGAATCGCTGTCAAACATGAACGTAAGTGACTCTTATCTTCTGGTGCCTCGGCAACGGCCTCAAGCGCATATTGCGCTCGTTCGAGTGTTTGAGTTATTTCACCTTTAATCCAATCAAGGGCTACGTAATCTTGCGTGGCGCTCATAACACTTCCAGCTCAATTCGTGATTTCACTATCGTTTTCCTCACCTAAAACGGATTGATGCAAACATCTATCTACTCAGGCAATTTAAATCCAGTTACCGATTGTCGAAGATCGTCCGTCATATTCGCCAGATTTCCAACAGCGGTAGCTGTGGAACCCGTACCTTCGGTGGTTTGAAAGGTGATTTCCTGAATACTTCTCATCGTACTCGAAATCTTCCCAGCCGAAGCTGCCTGCTGGCGTGCTGCATCAGAAATGTCTTCAATAATGTCAGCTAGCGATTTGGAGACTTCTTCGATTTCACCAAGAGATACGCCAGCATCCTGCGCAAGACGTGTACCCTGAACCACCTCAGCTGTAGTCGTCTCCATCGAGGTTACCGCTTCGTTAGTATCCCTCTGAATAGTTTTGACCAGCGCAGAAATTTGTTTCGCAGCTGCACCAGAACGTTCAGCAAGCCTTTGTACTTCATCCGCAACCACGGCAAAACCCTTACCAGCATCACCCGCCATTGATGCCTGAATGGCTGCATTCAGCGAGAGGATGTTGGTCTGGTCCGCAATGTCGTTAATCAGAGATACAATGTCGCCAATTTCCTGAGAGCTTTCACCCAGTCGTTTAATTCTTTTTGCCGTTTCTTGAATCTGACCACGAATCTTATCCATACCACCGATCGTATTTTGCACAGCTATCGCACCATTACCGGCAATTTCAACAGAGCGTTCGGCAACCGATGAAGACTCCGCTGCATTGCAGGATACCCGGTCAATTGACACCGCCATTTCATTCACCGCTTCAGACACAGAAGCAATTTCGTTTGCTTGTCTTGCCGACGCTGTAGACAGCTCCCCAACAGAATTTTTAGTCTGATCTGCCGCCGTTGATACTTCCGCAGAAGTCTCGTTTATCTTCGAAACAAGCTCACGCATTTGATCAATGGAAAAATTTATCGAATCGGCAATTGCCCCGGTGAAGCTTTCTGTCACAGTAGCCTGCACTCTGAGATCTCCGTCAGCGAGGTCAGCCAGCTCATCTAATAACTGGAGAATAGCTGCCTGATTTTGCTCATTCTGGTAGGCGGTCTCCCCGACGTGCTTTTTAGCTTCCCGATATATCAAAAAACATATCGTTGCGAGCATCATCAATGCTGCAATCAAGCACCCAAGCCCAATGAGCGGAGATTTGATGCCCCTACCGCGCGTCGATTCATAACGTGCTGCTAACGAACCAAACAGGTCTCGCACATCACCAGAGCTTTGATAAATGGATTCAGCAGATTTTTTCATCTCTGCAACATGCGCTGACCTAGCATTGATCTCAACCATACGCGTCGTCACCGATCGGAACAGTTCATCAATGCGAGTTAGACTGGCCTGTACGTCTGCATTATTGGAGGCGGTTAGTAGCAGCTCTCTATTTCCGTTAGCAATACCTTCTAATACCCTGGTGAAATTTCCACTGTCCCGCGAAAAACTATCGGAAAGCGCCTTGGTGGTGCCAAGTTCAATTATCTTGTCCACGGATCGGGACATTCTTTCAATCAATTGAGTTTGTCGCTGTGCTAATGCAACCTGGTTGGCTGGCGCATTCGCAAGCAGCATCGTTGCGACAATCTTATTATTGTCCAGCTGAATAGCGGACATTGTAATCGCCAGATCGCCTGCAATGTCTCTTAGCGAAACCATCGCATCACGATTATTCAAGATATCGTCAATCTGCGTTCTGGTTTCATCCCACAGGGCACTTGCCCGATCGAGTTCAGTCTTTGTATCTTCCGGAGATGCAGGAAGACTCATTATCTGATTGCCGTTAATCAGGTATCCGAGGATAGCGTCAAAGTTGCTCCTGTTTTCCGCCAG
>ERZ1048872.1657-NODE-1657-length-17913-cov-6.314425_pt1 | contig 17913 bp, 16 predicted proteins | sample MGYA00383100_ERZ1048872 | MGnify/ENA primary metagenome ERZ1048872 (study PRJEB29581, sample SAMEA5548370) | metagenome | biome: marine; feature: coastal; material: water | depth 50 m | study: Short-term variability in the microbial, nano- and picoplankton...
AGCTTTTCGCTTTTTCCACCGCTTGGATATAGTCCTGCTTCGAGAAGTTCGAAGTTAAGGGGGCCACCTTATCAGGTGCTCCTAATCGACGTGGATCGGGAACGGGTCGCTCTAAATCACGAACGGCATCCATAATGCGTTCGGCTGCCTGTGCATAGGCCGCTTTTGGTGAAACAGAAGAATTGTGCCAAACTGGGGCAACCAAAATCACCTCGCCTTTAACCCCATCGAGAACGGCAATGACCGTTGGTCGAAGAAAAATAGAATCCGGCAAGCCAATAGGATCTGGGTTGATGTTGGGCAAGTGCTCGACAAGACGTATCATGTCGTATCCAAGGTATCCAAAGAGCCCGGCCGAAGACTGAGGCAGATCATCCGGTAAATCAATATGGCTCTCGGTGAGCAGATCCCGAAGCGCGGAAAGTGGCGCTTTTGATTGCAGGACATAACCATCCTGATCGAACCGAGCATCACGATTTAAATAGCTCTTATCACCTTCGCATTTCCAAACAAGATCTGGCTTCATGCCAACAATAGAATAGCGTCCGCGCACCTCTCCACCAGTTACCGATTCAAGTACAAAAGAGTCCTTTTGGGTGCCTGTCAGTTTCATCATCAAAGATACTGGCGTATCAAGATCGGCCGCTAAGCGCGTGTAAATAACCTGATTTTTCTCAGCATTATAGTGAGAGGTAAAATCTTCAAATTCAGGAATGATTGGCATGCTTGGCCCTATTGGAAGTTAGCATGGACCGCATTAATGGCCTGTTGATTGAGAGCAATTTCAGCGCGCTTTTGTATTCCTGAAAGATACGATTCGATTAAGTCTTGTGACAGACTTGAAGTTAACTGTGATGTGATCTGGGCGTGTAAACTTATAGCTTGCTCAGTTGTCGTATCAGCTTCCTGGATATCAAGAACTTGAACAAGATAAACTGCCAAGTCACCATCAACGGCGCTTGCACCCTTGATCTCCAATTGAAAAGCTTGGGCTAAAACCGCAGGGGGAGCGCCCTCTATAGTCTGATCTCTGGTTAGATTTTCAAAGGTTTTATGACCTAAATCTAGACTTGCTAAAGAGTTATTTGAATCCACATTTGCAACTTTCTCTTTTGCCTCTGCCCGAAGCGCTTTCATAAGTGAATCATTTTTCCAAGCTTGCTGGACTGCCGTGCGCACGTCGTCAAACGGTTCGGGGCTTGCGGGAAGTATCTCTTCTAGGCGAAGCGCCATAATACCACCATCGGAAAGCTGGATAACACTTGGAAAATCACTTTCGCCTAATTCTCTCGCGGCTTTTTTAAATTCTGAATAGGCCGCTATTCCAGAATTAACCCCGGTGTAAAACCGGATATTTTCCAATTCTGCATCGCTCTCTTCTATGACCTCTTCAAGCGTGGCTCCGGCAGCTAAAAGATCATCGATATTAGTGGCTTGCGATTCTATAAGTCTGCGCGCTTGATCTAGGGCGAGTTCATCTCGTAATTCATTACGCACCTCTTCAAAGCTTATTTTATTAGCTTTCTTTTGGCCGGTTATACGAAACAATGCCGGCCCCAAAGATGTTTCAACCGGGCCAACAACCTCTTTGATGGCAGCGGCAAAAATCAAACTACCAGATGCTCCAAAATCTTCCAGATTTACGTCACTCAAAGCTATATCTGTCAAATTTAGGCCGCGGTTGGTGACCAATTGTTCAAAGGTAATGGCACCTGATTTAAGTTGCTCAAAGCCTGTCTGCGCCTCGGCTTCATTCAGAAAGACCAAACGTTCAACAGATCGTTGCTCGGGCGTGGAGTATTGGTCTTGATTTTTTTTGTACAACGACTGAAGGGCACCTTCTTCAATGGCAACCCGATCTAAAACCATTTCGGGTGACAACAATATAAATGTTATTGATTTGCTTTCGGGAAGCGAAAATTGATCAATATTTTCGGTATAAAATGCAGTAAGCTGATCTGATGTTGCCGCAGCTGGTGGCGTTTCTAGATCATTTTCAGTCAGCTGTATCAAAAGGCCACTACGCTCTTCGAGCAAGAAAGAGATCAATCTGTCAGAATATGCCGAGGGCATTGAATTTCCTGATAAAACAGACGCTTGCAAAAGAGTTCGCGTGGTTTCATCGCGTAATTGGTTTTCAAAGGTTTCTTCGCTTAAGCCTGCATTGCCCAAAGCATAAGCATAGGTGTCACGATCGAAAGTTCCATCAACGCCTTGAAACCCGGGAATGTTCATAAGCCGGTCCCGTACAGCTTCATCGCCAACCGAAAGACCTAAGTTGTCAGCCTCATGATCTAAGGCTTTCTCACCCAGAATTCGGCTCAATGTTTGTTGCGGTATTCCAAACAGTTCAGCTTGTTGGAACGTCAGTTGCTGCCCAAATTGGCTTGCTGTCGCACGAATATCGCTTTGCAGCGCCCGTGCATACTCATCAACAGGGATATCGCGTTTTCCAACTTGCCCGATGCTGCGAATTGTTCCACCAAGGTTCGTGGCGCCAAAGCCTGCCAAACCAACAATGAGTAGTGCCAGTAAAATCCAAACAAATGTTTTCGACAGCGATTGTGTGCGCGACGCCATAGTGCCCTCTTGGTCCTTGATTTTGTTATTGCTCTCTCTACGCGCCTAGAGCTTAAGGAGCAAGCTGGAAGCGAAAATTAGCTAACCTTTCCAGTAAGATTTTAAGTTTTTGTGCATCTACATTCGCAAAAGCCAACCTTAAGTGTTGTTTAGAAGAGACCATTTCAAGGGGAGCAAACATTTCCCCAGGTAAAGCTAAAACAGCCGATTTTTCAACGAGCATCTTCGCCAAATCAAAAGACGAAAGAGTGAAAGGATGTTGTACATAAGCGAAATAAGCCCCGCAGCCCATAAGTTTCCAGCCTTTGCCGGAAAGAGGATCAAACGAGTTTCGGATGAAAGCTTGCCGCTCAAGCAACTCTTTGCGCTGCTCAGCCACCCAATCAGAAAGGTTTTCCAATCCCCACAAAGCGGCATATTGCCCAACCTGAGAAGGGCAAATGGTTACAGAATCGAGAAATTTCTCAATTTCGGCCATTAAAGTGCTTGATCCAACTACCGCTCCAACCCTGTGTCCTGTCAAATGGTAGGATTTCGAAAATGAATATAGCTGAATAAGTGTCTTGTCCCAATCAGGATCTGCAAGCAGACCATGCGGAGGGCTGTCTTTACTTCTAAAGTCTTTATATGTTTCATCCAAAATCAACGCGATTTTTCGTGTTTTGGCAAGTTCATAAAACTCATTTAATAGCGCATCGGGGTATTCTATTCCCGACGGATTATTCGGGGTGACCAAAACAATAGCTTTGGTTTTGCTGGTTATCATCGAGGCCGCATTATTCGGATCAGGCAGTAAATCGCTTCCCGTCATTAATGGGCGGGTGATCATGCCATTCATATCCAGCCACATTTTGTGATTAAAGTACCAGGGCGCTGGCAGAATTATTTCATCACCTTGATCAGCGATTGCAGATATAACAGCGCAAAAAGCTTGGTTGCACCCAGAGGTAATAGCGACGTTATGTGCCGCTACACTGCCAAAATACGATTTGCTCCAATGTTTGGCCAAAGCGCTACGCAATTCGGGCATTCCTAATATCTCACCGTAGAGATGGGCTTTGGGGTCGTTCAAAACAAATTTGGCCAAAGCTTCGCGCAAAGCTTGAGCAGGTGGTTCCGTGGGCGCGGCTTGAGAGACGTCAATCAATGGGTGATTGGGTGAAAACTCAATGCCATCCAACCAATCACTTGCTTTTTTTATGGGGGCAGGCGCGGTAAATTTGGTGCGTCCTGACAAACTAGATAGATCAGATGTTGTTCGGGACACCATTCAAGTTTAATCCGTTCCGCGAAAGGGCTCTACATATTGTAAAGCCATATCCCAAGGAAAGAATATCCACGTATCCTGGCTTACTTCGGTGATAAAGGTGTTGACCTGTGCGCGGCCTTTAGGTTTTGCATAAACAGTTGCAACATGCGCCTTTGGCATCAACTTGCGCACAACTTCCAGTGTGCGCCCGGTATCGACCAGATCATCAATGATCAAAACACCCGTTCCGTCACCCACAAGATCCATATCAGGTGCCTTTATAACATGTGGCTCGCTTTGCGATTGATGATTATAGGACTTAATGCTGATGGTATCGACTGTTCTGATATCAAGCTCTCGGGCGACAATCATTGCCGGTGCCATGCCGCCTCGGGTTATTGCAACGACAACACGCCAACCACTTTGTGATGGTCCTTGGCCATCCAACCTCCAAGCCAGAGCTCTTGCATCCCGGTGAAGTTGATCCCAACTTACATGAAAACCTTTTTCGTGAGGAAGACGATCAGTCATCGCAGTGCTACCTTTCAGATTTATGCGATTAACGCGGTTGTTAGATTGGATACGCAAACCATATTACATTTTTTCACTTCACCAAATCGCAAATCTGCCACCATTTGTCACAGGCATTTTCAATCTTTTCGCCCCGTCACCACATCTATATCGGGCGCATCAACGGCCTTCATTCCAACCACGTGGTATCCAGCATCTACATGCAGAACCTCGCCGGTGACACCTGATCCTAAATCCGACAAAAGATAAAGAGCCGATTTTCCGACATCATCGATAGTGACGTTTCGGCGAAGAGGAGAGTTAAGTTCATTCCATTTTAGGATGTACCTAAAATCACCAATTCCAGATGCTGCCAGCGTTTTAATTGGTCCAGCTGAAATCGCATTAACACGAATATTATCTTTACCAAGATCTTCGGCCAAATACATCACAGAAGCTTCCAAAGCGGCCTTGGCGACACCCATAACATTATAATGTGGCATGACCTGCTCGGCGCCGTAATATGTAAGTGTAAGGATAGACCCGCCTGGGTTCATTATTTTTTCAGCGCGCTGCACCACGGCGGTAAAGGAATAAACAGAAATATCCATGGTCATTGCAAAATTATCTCTACTGGTATCTACATACCGGCCGCGCAACTCGCCTTTGTCAGAAAAACCTATGGCATGAACAACAAAATCTAATTTTCCCCATGTTTTTTCAATATTTTCAAATAATGCATCAAGGCTTTCGGCGTCGGATACATCGCATTCAATGATGTAATCGCTGTTGGCTTTTTCGGCCAAGGGTTTCACCCGTTTTTTTAAGGCTTCTCCTTGAAAAGAGAAACACAAATCAGCTCCTGCATCCGCACAGCATTTTGCAATGCCCCACGCAATTGATTTTTCATTAGCAAGGCCCATGATAAGACCGCGTTTGCCTGCCATAAGATTATTTGACATGTGGTAATCTCCAACCATTATATTTAGATGACCGTGTAGGCGATTGAGGCTTCTACATCAAGCCTAGCTAAATCAGTGTGAATAATTTTAAGGTGATGAAATGGAAAAGCGAACAGGTTTATTTTCCGGAGATGACCCATTTGATATCGCAAAAGAATGGCTCCAAGAAGCAGAAAAAAGCGAAATAAATGATCACAATGCAATTGCGCTTGCCACTGTGGATAGCCAAGGGTTGCCAAACGCTCGTATGGTTCTTTTAAAAGACATAGAAGCCAGTTCTTTTGTTTTTTATACCAATTACAATAGTCAGAAGGGCCAAGAGATTGACAGCACTGGGAAAGCAGCATTTGTAATCCACTGGAAATCATTAAGGCGGCAGATCAGGGTTCGCGGACTGGTTGAAAAAGAACAAGGAACGATGGCGGATGAATATTTTTCATCGCGATCACTCCAAAGCCGAATTGGAGCTTGGGCTTCACCCCAGTCAGAACCGATCGAATCGCGAAATCAATTAATGAAAGAAGTTGCCAAACAAACCGCGCAAAACGGGCTTCACCCAGAACGCCCACCATATTGGGGGGGATTCCGAATTTTGCCGCTAGAAATTGAATTTTGGTCTGACGGGGCATTTCGGCTTCACGACAGATTCCAATGGCGCCGCAAGGCTGTATCTTTGCCTTGGGCTATACACCGTTTGGCGCCTTAAGAAATTACTTGAGTCCTCCTGTCTTTCACAAAAATGTTTAATCTAACCGAAATATGGTTTTACTAATTTTTATCCTTAGGGGTATTGTATGTATACTAAGGGATATTTTTTGGTGATTTCAGTGGATCAAGACCTAGAGCAACTGTCGCTGGCAGGATATTTAAAGTGGTATAACCCTTTAAAGGGGTTTGGATTTGTGGTGGAAGAAGTTTCGAACAAAGATATTCTACTGCACGCAAATGTCTTACAGAAATTTGGGCGCAATTCGATTGCCGAAGGTGCTTTTATTGACTTTAAAGCGCAAAAGACTTCTCGAGGCCTGCAGGTTGCCGAAATTTTATCGATTGATCCAAGTTCTTTGCCCCGGCCAGATTTAAAAGATCTTGAAAATATTGAACATAGCTACATTCAAACACTGCCTTTAGAGCCTGCAAGAGTTAAATGGTTTGACTCTGTAAAAGGTTTTGGATTTGTAAATATTTACGGGAAAGATACTGACGTATTTATTCATATCGAAATTTTACGAAGGTCTGGCCTGACAGATTTACAAGCGGGGGAGGCCGTTGCTTTGCGCGTAATTGATGGACAGCGCGGAAAAATGGCTGCAGAATTATGTTCTTGGGAAAGCGCTATATAGCAAAAATCAATCTAATTTTTTTGCTACCATTTTTTACATTTATTGTGGGGAATGCCTTATATGCATCCACTGTCTCTAAATCTGAATTTTTAGAGATTAGGGGCTTTTGGGGGAGCGCCTGCTTTTTGGTAAAGGTTGCGGATACACCATCCAAGAGAGCCAAAGGGCTTATGCACATCGATCACATGCCCAAAGATCAAGGGATGTTATTTGTTTACCCAGAACCGATGGACGTTTCTTTTTGGATGAAAAATACAAAAATACCTTTAGATATGCTATTTTTGAATTCTGCTGGGCGCGTAGAATACATACACTCAAACGCTAAACCTCAGGATCGAACAATTATCAACGGAGGTAAGGAAATCCAATATGTTGTGGAAATAAATGGAGGGCTCTCGGAAAAACTAGGCATTTCCATTGGATCCTTTGGGCACCATTGGATGATTTCTAAAGAACCCATATTGAGTTGCACATTTAACGAGTGATTATTTTCTGTCCAAACCGTGATGTTTGCCCTTTTCAAACCTATTGCAATTGGTTAGATACCGCCTTGTTCGGGGCGTAGCGCAGCCTGGTAGCGCGACGGTTTTGGGTACCGTAGGTCGCAAGTTCGAATCTTGCCGTCCCGACCACTAATTTTAAATGTTTTTTTAACCCTTCCTGAATTAGAAATTTTTTCATTTTATAGTTCATTTTTACCTATCAGCGACAGACAGCATTTTTGATTTTAAATACCGGAATAAAACCCGTCCCTTATTTTTGAAATTGTTTTAGTTATCTTTGCGTTAGTTATCCGTTATAAAATTACTGGAATTTATTTTTGAATTTTTCACTGAAACCTTTTATCCGATTCTATCCTTCAGGATATGCCTTTAAACCGCTAGGTATAGACAAAACTCGACATCAGCATACTAATTGTTGTGGCATTTATGACTATTTTCACAGAATCAAAATTATTGCTGTTTGGTAATTCATAACTCATGCGGCAAACCAATTGCAGCTTTGGATTTCATTTCATTGGTAAAGCAAAGCACGTAAACCATCGCATAATATGAAGTTTTTGCATACAAAATTATTTCAGATATTTTTTGAAGAAATGACTGAGATAAACAAGACAGCCCAAAATAAAATTAACATACAGACGTCAAGGGAAAATTTTGGAAATTTTTTAAAAAAATGCGTTGACCATCTTGGTGCTCCTACGTCAGATTGTACGGGCTTATAGCGGCACCACAACATATAGTATCTCGTTTTCCCATAAGGCAGGGTTGGAAGCGGATATTACTTTTGCCATACGCGTCAAGCGATAGGCGTGGGCCGCATGAATAGCAGGTATAATGCTGAACGATACAAAAAGAAAAACAAACAAGGCAAAAAGATGAAAATTGAAAGAAAATTCACGAAAGCCGGGCAAGATGCCTATTCCGACATTGATTTTATCAAAACTTCCTCTGAAATAAGAAACCCGGATGGGACAGTGGTTTTTCATCTAGACGATGTAGAGGTTCCGTCTTCTTGGTCTCAGGTGGCCAGTGACGTTATTGCCCAAAAATATTTCCGCAAAGCCGGTGTGCCGGTAGAACTTAAAAAGACAAAAGAGAAAAATGTTCCTGAATTTTTGTGGCGCTCGCAAGCGTCTTCTGACGAAACTGCAATAACCGGCGAGACCTCGGCAAAGCAGGTATTTGACCGCTTGGCTGGCGCTTGGGCGTATTGGGGTTGGAAAGGCGGTTACTTCAGTACTGCTGAAGATGCGCAGGCCTATTACGACGAAATGCGGTATATGTTGGCGACCCAAAGGGCCGCGCCGAATAGCCCGCAGTGGTTTAACACAGGATTGCATTGGGCATACGGAATTGATGGCCCAAGTCAGGGACATCATTATGTGGATTTCAAATCGGGAAAGCTGGTAAAATCAAAATCAGCATATGAGCACCCACAGCCTCATGCCTGTTTCATTCAATCTGTGACCGACGATCTCGTTAACGAGGGCGGAATTATGGATCTTTGGGTGCGCGAAGCGCGGCTCTTTAAATACGGATCCGGGACAGGTACAAACTTTAGCTCCCTTCGCGGTGACGGTGAGGCCTTGTCAGGTGGCGGCAAGTCTTCAGGGCTTATGGGATTCTTAAAGATTGGTGATCGGGCTGCGGGCGCAATTAAATCCGGTGGAACCACCAGACGCGCAGCAAAAATGGTCATCTGCGACGCTGACCATCCAGATATCGAGAGCTTTATAGGCTGGAAGGTCAAAGAAGAGCAAAAAGTTGCCAGCATCGTAGCGGGCAGCAAAATGCATGAGGAAAAACTCAACGAGATTTTTGCGGCCATACGCGCGTGGGATGGTAGCAGTGAAGATTCGGTAAATCCTAGCAAAAACCCATCTTTAAAAACTGCCATAAGAGGGGCCAAAAAGGTCGCAATACCAGAAACTTATGTGAAGAGAGTGTTGGATTACGCCAAGCAAGGGTATAGCAGCATCGAATTTCCAACATATGACACAGATTGGGATAGCGAAGCTTATGCCTCGGTCTCTGGTCAAAACTCGAACAACTCGATACGTGTCACGGATGCGTTTTTGAAAGCCGTTGAGGCAGATGATGATTGGGAACTGATTAGACGCACAGATGGATCAGTTGCTAAAACGATAAAAGCCAGAAAGCTTTGGGAAGATGTTGGACATGCTGCCTGGGCCTGCGCCGATCCTGGCATCCAATATCACGACACCGTAAATGCGTGGCATACCTGCCCAGAAGACGGCGAGATCAGAGGATCAAACCCGTGCTCGGAATATATGTTCCTAGATGACACCGCATGTAATCTGGCCTCGATGAATTTGCTGAGTTTTCTAAAAGACGGTAAGTTCCAAGCCGATGATTATGTCCATGCTACACGGCTTTGGACCATAACATTAGAAGTTTCGGTTCTTATGGCTCAGTTTCCGTCCAAAGAAATTGCACAGCGCTCTTATGATTTCAGAACATTAGGGCTTGGCTATGCAAATATTGGCGGCCTGCTGATGAACATGGGGTTTGGTTATGATAGCGATGAAGGGCGCGCTCTTTGCGGTGCTTTAACGGCCATTATGACCGGCGTGTCATATGCAACAAGCGCGGAAATGGCGCGTGAGTTAGGTCCCTTTCCAAAGTATCAAAAAAATGCCGAACACATGCTGCGCGTTATTCGCAACCATCGCAACGCAGCTTTAGGCAAATCTACAGGCTATGAAGATCTGGCTATCAAGCCAGTTCCGCTAGACTGTGAAAACTGCCCAGACCAAGATTTGGTAATGCTTGCGCAATCCAGTTGGAACAACGCGCTTTCGGCTGGCGAAAAGCATGGTTTTCGAAATGCTCAGACATCTGTTATTGCGCCAACGGGGACGATCGGGTTGGTCATGGACTGTGATACAACTGGAATTGAGCCCGACTTTGCATTGGTTAAGTTCAAAAAACTTGCAGGTGGTGGATATTTCAAGATCATCAACCGCTCAGTGCCCGCGGCGTTGGAAAAGCAGGGTTATGGAAGTGCCCAAATTGAAGAGATCATCTCTTATGCAGTAGGCCATGGCTCTCTTGGCAATGCCCCAGGCATCCATCACACCAGTCTTATCGGGCATGGGTTTGGTCCGGCAGAGCTTGAAAAAATTGAAGCTGCTTTAGAATCTGCTTTTGATATCAGATTTGTGTTCAATCAATGGACACTTGGCGCAGAGTTCTGCACCGGCGTTCTTGGCATTCCTGAAGAAAAGCTAAACGACCCAAGTTTTGATCTTTTGCGTCATCTCGGCTTTAGCAAAGCAGACATTGATGCCGCGAACGATCATGTTTGTGGAACGATGACCTTAGAAGGGGCGCCGCATCTGGACAAAGAGCACTATCATATCTTTGATTGCGCCAATCCATGCGGCAAAAAAGGCAAACGGTATCTTAATGTGAACAGCCACATTCACATGATGGCTGCGGCCCAATCGTTCATCTCGGGCGCCATCTCGAAAACCATAAACATGCCAAATGACGCGACAATCGAAGATTGTCAAAAGGCCTATGAACTGAGCTGGTCGCTGGGCGTCAAAGCCAACGCACTATATCGCGATGGCTCAAAACTGTCGCAGCCACTGGCATCGGCATTGGTTGAGGATGATGACGAAGCCGCTGAAATTCTTGAAAGCGGCAGTGCCCAGGAAAAGGCCGCTGTTCTTGCCGAAAAAATTGTTGAGAAAGTCATCGTCAAAGAAATCGTCAAATCTCATAGAGAGAAGATGCCAGAGCGCCGCAAAGGCTATACTCAAAAGGCAATTGTTGGGGGCCACAAAGTGTATTTGCGCACGGGCGAATACTCTGACGGCTCGCTCGGTGAAATTTTCATCGATATGCATAAAGAGGGTGCCGGTTTTCGCGCCATGATGAACAATTTCGCCATCGCAGTCTCTGTTGGCCTGCAATACGGCGTGCCTTTAGAAGAATTTGTGGACGCCTTCACCTTCACCAAGTTTGAACCTGCCGGCATGGTACAAGGAAACGACAGCATCAAAAACGCCACGTCTATCCTTGATTATATTTTCCGCGAATTGGCTGTTAGCTATCTGGATAGAACCGATTTGGCACATGTGAAACCCGAAGGTGCTGCGTTTGATGATTTAGGTCGCGGACAAGATGAGGGCATCAGAAATGTTAAGGAACTTAGTGATGATAATGCCTCTAAGTCATTGGAAGTTCTAAAACAAATTAGTTCCTCTGGATATCTAAGAAAGCGCCTTCCACGTGAGTTAGTGGTTCTTCAGGGTGGCCAGACAAGCGGTAATTTAGCAATGTCTGAAACAGCAGCAGTTGTTGCAGATATTCCGCAACAGGCACCTGAGACATCAACAATAGCGACGGCAAGTGCAATGGATGCCCGCACCAAAGCAAAAATGCAAGGTTATGAAGGTGATCCATGCGGGGATTGTGGAAATTACACATTGGTTCGAAATGGAACTTGTATGAAATGCAACACCTGTGGGGCGACCTCAGGTTGTAGTTAAAAAAACAAAGAGACACGGGGAGGGTGCGCTCACCCCTGACGACGTTCAAGCCGCAGGCATAAACATAAATCGAGCGGTATAATGATGAGCTTGAACGGCGAGACTACAAAAGGGGGGCTATGCCCCCCATTTTTTTGTTTTATGCTATAGAAATAGGGATTTCCGTGGTTTCTTTAAGGCTTTCCATCACAAAACTTGCGGATACATCACTCATTTGCACATTTTTAGTTAAACGCTGATACAGGGCGTCATACTCTGCCATATTGGCCACCCGAGCCATGATAAGATAGTCCAGATCACCGGTCATCCGATGCACAGATTGTATCTGGGGTAACGATTGAACAGTTTGTGCCAGCCGCTTTCGCCACTCTGCATCATGCTGGCTGGTTCTGATTTGTATAAAAACCTGCAGATCAAGCCCAAGTTTATGAGCGTCGACAATGGCCACTTTACTTTTAATGAAGCCATGTTCCTCAAGCGCCTTAACACGGCGCCACACAGCGTTTCTAGACAGTCCGACCTGTTCACCAAGAACCTCTATAGACAAGCTGCAATCCTTTTGAAGACACTGCAATATCTTCCTATCAAACGTATTTATTTCCACATTAAAGCCTTATATTAGAGATTTTTTCCCATACATTCGTAAATTTAGATAATTTTTGGGAAATAATCTACATTAAAAAATTTTATAGAAATACGATCATTACAAGGAGATAAATATGTACAAAAAACTGTTCATTGATCATCCCCAGAGCATAGAGGAAACATATTTTGAACATGCTCGATTTGCTTTGAAATTTTCATCGCTGCTGTTTCTAGCCGCTCTTGCAGCTTTCATACACGCTCTTGTTCCTGCTTTTTTTGAAAAAACTGCCAGTACAATCGTGGCAAATCTGTTTGATAAAACACGCGACCGAGGACGATGAATGTGTCGCTGGGCAGGTTATATAGGATCACCGATCCATTTATCTGATATCCTAAGCGCACCGGAACATTCTTTGATTGAACAAAGTAGGGCGCCAGATGAAGGTAAAGCCCGCTTAAACGGTGATGGTTTTGGCATTGCTTGGTATGATAAACGTGCCGAACCGGGACTTTACAAAGACGTACATCCAGCATGGTCGGATGTGAACCTCAGATCTTTTGCAAATCAAGTTCAATCCCATCTCTTTCTTGCTCATGTGCGTGCGTCGACAGGAACTGCAATTAGTCGCAATAACAGTCATCCCTTTGTGGTGGATAATTGGAGCTTTATGCACAATGGATTAGTCGGCGGGTTTGAAAAGGTGCGAAAAAAGGCAGATATGCTGATCCCGGATGCGCTGTATAAGCACCGCAAAGGCGCAACCGATAGTGAGGCCTTTTTTTTAAATGCTTTGGGGCAGGGGCTGGAATATGATCCCAAAAGGGCCATTGCCGAAACAGTTAAAGTTTTTGAACAGCTCTCGCCTATTACTCCGCATCTGCGCCTGTCTATTGCCTTTTCAGATGGTAAAAAGCTTTATGCTGTGCGGTATGCTTCTGACCGTTGGGCCCCGTCGATATATTACCGAAGGTATAAGCAAAACGATAGTTGGGCGATTGTTTCGGAACCATTTGACGAAAATCACAATGGATGGACAAGAATGGAAAGCAATTCGTTTTGTATTTTTGACAAAAAAGAAGTTATAATTCAGACGCTTATTTAGCCCACCAAGGCGGCGTTTAGGTTTTCATCAACTTTTTCAAGAAAGCCTATAGTGCTTAACCATTTTTGATCAGGCCCTACCAATAGAGCGAGATCTTTGGTCATATCTCCGCTTTCCACAGTTTTGACGATCACCTCTTCTAGGGTGGTTGCAAATTTCAAAAGTGGTGCATTGTCATCAAGTTTTGCCCGGTGCTTTAGACCGCCGGTCCAAGCAAAGATCGAGGCAATTGAATTGGTTGAGGTGGCCTCACCCTTCTGGTGCTGCCGGTAGTGCCGCGTCACTGTTCCATGAGCTGCTTCTGCTTCTACAATTTTTCCATCCGGCGTCATTAGCTGGGATGTCATCAATCCCAAAGAGCCAAATCCTTGGGCAACCGTATCCGACTGCACATCACCATCATAGTTTTTACAAGCCCAAACAAAGCCACCGTTCCATTTCATCGCGCAGGCAACCATGTCATCAATCAAGCGATGCTCGTACTGAATACCCTTGGCTTTAAACTTATCTTCAAACTCTTCCTCATAAACCTTTTGGAAAAGTTCCATAAATCGCCCATCATATTGTTTCATAATGGTATTTTTAGTCGATAGGTATACAGGCCAACCAAGGTTTAAACCGTAGTTCATTGAAGCGCGGGCAAAGTCGATGATCGAATTGTCCAGATTGTACATTGACATGAAAACGCCCGATGACGGCGCCTTAAACACCTCATGTTCGACCACCTCGCCATCCTCTCCGACAAACTTCATCGACAAAGTACCGGGGCCGGGAAATTTCATATCAGTGGCGCGATATTGATCACCATAGGCATGCCGGCCAATAACGATCGGCTGGGTCCAACCAGGTACAAGGCGCGGGACATTTGAACAGATGATTGGCTGACGAAAAACCACGCCTCCCAAAATGTTACGAATGGTTCCATTGGGCGAGCGCCACATTTTTTTGAGGCCAAACTCTTCGACTCTTGCTTCATCGGGCGTAATGGTTGCGCATTTCACACCCACGCCGACTTCTTTTATTTTTTCAGCTGAATCAATCGTGATTTGATCATTCGTGCGGTCACGTTCCTCTATGCCCAAATCATAATACAGCAAATCTACATCAAGATACGGCAGAATAAGTTTTTTCTTGATAAAATCCCAAATAATTCTGGTCATTTCATCACCGTCAAGTTCGACGATTGGATTATCGACTTTTATCCTGCTCATAGCGGCCTATCCTCAAATAGCGTTTATATTCTTCGCGTCTATTAGCGCATTTTCAGAGTTATGCAACCCTAGTATGCAATGGTATACCTTTGGGTTTGCTGTATCAAAAATGAAACCCTATGGATCAGCCGGCCCTGAAAGCTCATTTAACCAAATTGGTCAACGTCCGTATTTTCGACTTCAAGCTGGTTTCGAATATCTTCAATAACCGAATGCCAAAGTTCAACAGATTGCGCTCCGCTCACCACGTGCTGTCCAGCAACAATAAAGGTTGGCACCGCACGAACACCCATTTCTCTGGCTGCTGTGTCTCTTTCTTTTATTTCCAGAAGATCTTGGCCCGAGCCAAACAATCTACTAATCACATCTGCATCCATCCCGGTTTCAGCAGCAATACCAGCCAATATATTGGTGTTGCCGATATCTTTTCCATGACAAAAATAGGCTTCAAACAGCGCTTGGACCATCTTATCCTGACAGCCTTCCAATTTAGACCAGTGAATTAAACACTGCGCCCTAAGTGTGTTAGGAGTTTTTACAATAGCTTCAAAATTAATGTTCAAACCTGCGGATTTAGCATGCTCAACGACAGGTAAATACGCTTGAATTGCGCCCTCTTTACCGCCAAATTTGGCTTCAAGATATTCGCGGCGATCCATTCCACCCTCGGGCATATCAGGATTGAGTTGAAAGGGATGCCATTCAATAGAAAACAAGTCTTTATCAACGCCTTTGAGCGCCGTAAAAAGATTGTGCTTTCCTATAAAACACCACGGGCAAATGGGATCAGAAAAGATATCAAGCCTGATCATGAGAGGGTCCTAGCTTTTGTTTTAGGGCAGGGCGGAGAAGTTTGCCGTTCGGTCCATAAGGTAAACTTTCACATTGGAAATAGGCTCTTGGCTGCTTGTATCGTGCAAGTCGGGTCGATGCAAATGTCTTTAAGTCGTCCTCACTTAGATCAGACTTTGCCGTAAAAAATGCAGCAATAATAGTTACATCTTTTGTGATCTCAATCTCGCTAACAGCAACAGTTAAAATATCACTGTGAGATAGAAGCGCAGCTTCAACCTCGATCGGGGATACCCGGAAACCTCCTGCATTTATCATATCGTCGCTTCGGCCCAAATATGTTATGGTTCCGTCTGCTTCCATCTTACCCATATCGCCGGTTAAAAACCAATTTTCCCTATATGTATCTTCGGTGGATTTTGTAGAGTTTAGATATCCGAGCATCAAGCCGCAATCACTAGTGTCAAGAGCAATTATTCCTGCGATGCCAAGCGCAACCGGCTGGTCATCACCTTCCTTTGGCAAAATTGCCACACGGCGTCCAGTTTGGGGTTTTCCAATTGAATTTTTGCCGCAATTTAATCTTGGATTATTCGAAATAAAGGTTGAACATTCCGTCATTCCAAAAGCTTCATATATTTTTGTTCCTGTTGCTTTTGTCCATTCTCCACTAACTGATGGGGGCAGTTTTTCGCCGGCACACAATCCATGCCTCAGATGGGGAACATTCAACTTCGTTATATTTTTCAATATTTTACGATAAATTCCTGGTGCTGCTGCAAATAGCGAAACTCTATATTTCTCAAGCAGAGCAGGTATGGTTTCAAAGTTTGAGGATGTATCTAGAGCAAGGGCCGTCGCTCCTATTGCCCAAGGGTCCAGAAGCCCTGTTCCCAAGGTAAACGTCCAATTGAATGCCCCTGCATGCAGCAGTCTATCGCTTGAGCTTATCTCATACCAATCCCGCACCATCATTTGTCGCGCCCAAATGGCCCTGTGGGCATGCATCACCGCATGTGGATGCGCGGATGTTCCGGAAGTAAATACAATATATGCTAAGCGGTTTGGATCACCATAAACAAACTCTGCCAATGGTCCATTTTGCATTTCTTTCAGGTCTAGTGGCGAAATTTGAACCGTGCTTGTCTGGGCTGAAGATTGAGTTTCAAGAGAGGTTAAAATTGCCTTTGGTTGGATAGCTAATATAATGGACTGGACTTCACATTCTGTAAGTTGTGATGAGGTTGGCACCGGCACCAAATCAACAGCGATCGCCGCAAGATATGCAATTGGAAAATCAACAGTGTTCCCAAGGCGCAGCAAAATTCGATCACCAGAGTTTAGCCCCTTTTTCAAAAATCCAAATGCAGTTGATAAAACCGCATTTCTTAGATCGCGATATGACCAAGTCTCTGTCACATTTTTGGCATTAGCCATTAGCAGCGCAGGTTTATTCGGGGTTATTTCTGCAAAAGACAATGCATGTGCCGCCAGATTAAAAGGGGTTGGGCAGCGTGGGTGATCACCATTCCCATAAACTGATAGCATTTTGATGTCCTTGAACAGTATGACTTAAGTTGCAAGCAGGATTGTCTAGGCATATACCTAACTTATGCTGTCTAAAGATCCAAAATCTTTAATTAAAATTGCCCGCGAAGGCGGATTGCAAGAAAACGCCGAACCGCTGAACCTAGGCACCCGTGTTCGCAGCTTGCGAAAAGCACGAAACTGGACGCTAGAGCAGGCCGCTCGACAAGCCGGGCTTGCCAGGTCGACATTGTCTAAAATCGAAAACGGACAAATGTCACCGACATATGAAGCTTTGAAAAAGCTTGCGGTAGGACTTGAAATTTCTATTCCCCAATTATTTACACCGCCGAGCAAGAATGAAATCAGCGGCAGGTTGACTGTCACAAAAGCAGGGCAGGGGACTGCACATGCAACGACAACGTACGAGCATGATTTACTTAGCGAAGGGCTAACCAAGAAAAAGATGCTTCCCTATCAGGCCCGGATACGTGCACGCCGGGTTGAAGAGTTTGGGGAATGGGTTCGCCATGACGGAGAAGAGTTTCTATATGTCTTAACCGGGATCATTACTTTATATACAGAATTTTATGAACCCATTGAGATGCGCCGCGGAGATAGTGCCTATTATGATGCCAGTATGGGTCATAATGTTGTCTCAATCAGTGAAGACGATGCTACTATTCTTTGGGTAACTTCTCTTGTGTAGCCAGTAAACTGTAGTTTTTTTATTTCCATATACTTGATAGTTTTAAAAAAAGTAACAGTGCTCTATTCACAAGCAACCGCCGAGCAGCTCATCTAGCGCCCGGATCATTACAGGTCAAAACCAGTTTTTTGAAAACGTCCCCAGATATTGCCAAAGAACAGCACCTCTATAAAACCTGTCAAATTCTCTATATTTTTTATCAAAGGCGATTCGCAAAAATATCAAAAATATGAGTAAGAACTGCATAGTTCGAGCTAAGCCGTAAAATTTTTGCTTATACCTTTTTCTGAAATAACAAGCGAATATTGAGATGCATTCA
>ERZ1048872.1659-NODE-1659-length-17895-cov-6.098823_pt1 | contig 17895 bp, 18 predicted proteins | sample MGYA00383100_ERZ1048872 | MGnify/ENA primary metagenome ERZ1048872 (study PRJEB29581, sample SAMEA5548370) | metagenome | biome: marine; feature: coastal; material: water | depth 50 m | study: Short-term variability in the microbial, nano- and picoplankton...
TTTGTTGTTCAATAATACGTATTTTGTGATGCGATAATAATTAATTTGATTACGTTACTATAACTTTATTTAAACCTTGGATTTATATCACGAATTAAAGGCCATCATGGGTCATGATGTTGTTTCTATTGAAACACAAGAATTGGTTCAATACGGCCAGGATGAGACGGAAGATTTTATTTTTAAACCTGATGTTGTTGTTAAGCCTAAAGACGTAAATCAAGTGCAGCAGCTGATGCAGTTTTGCCACCTGCATGGTGTTCCTGTAACTCCAAGAGGAGCGGGGACTGGTTTAAGCGGAGCAAGCTTGCCTATCCATCAAGGTGCACTGCTATCTATGGAGCACTTTAATAAAATATTAGAAATTGATGAGGCCAATATGCAAGCCGTTGTAGAAAGCGGGGTAATCAACCATAATTTGAGAGAGGCTGTTGAAAGTAAGGGTCTATTCTACCCTCCAGATCCAGCAAGTAAGGGGTCTTGTTTTATTGGAGGCAATGTGGCGCATAACAGTGGTGGGCCTAAAGCCGTAAAATATGGAGTAACCAAGGACTACATTTTGAATCTTGAGGTAGTTTTGCCTACTGGTGAGGTCATTTGGACAGGTGCTAACACACTTAAAAACTCAACAGGATATAGCCTCACGCAACTCTTTATAGGAAGCGAAGGCACTCTAGGCGTTGTCACAAAGGTGGTGGTTCGTTTGCTCGCCAAGCCGAAGCACAATTTACTGCTGTGGACGAACGTACCAAAGGCAACTGTTGCATGTGAAGCTGTTTCTGACATCATGAAATCTGGTGTTGTCCCTTCAGGAATGGAGTTGATGGAACGAAAGGGCATCGAGTTAGCGTGCAATCTATTGAATCTTCCTAATCCTTTAGATGACGACAGTGAAGCTGCTCTCATTATTGAAGTTGACGGTGATAACCTAGATCAACTATATGCCGATTGCGAATCAATATCAAAGACGCTTGAGACACATAAAATTTTAGACGTTCTGTTTGCCGACTCGGGTGAACAAAAGGACGCCTGGTGGAAAATACGTAGGAGCATTGGCGAAGTCGTCAAAACACATTCTACCTATAAAGAGCAGGATACTGTCGTAAAGCGTAGTCACCTCGCTGAGTTAATGGCAGGGGTGAAGGACATTGGCGAAAAGTTTTGTTTTGAATCTGTATGTTATGGTCATGCGGGCGATGGCAACTTACACGTAAACATACTAAAGAATAATCTTACAGATGAACAGTGGAATGGAGCGCACTTAGAAGAAGGAATTAGAGAGATATTTAGGCTGTGTAAGCGCCTTGGCGGAACAATTAGCGGTGAACATGGCATTGGATACGTCCAGAAGAAATTTATGAACGAAGTGATGTCGGAAACACACCTCAATCTCATGCGTGGGATCAAAAAGGCATTTGACCCTTATGGCATCATGAATCCAGGGAAGATTTTTGATTAGTGGTTGGTTTTGGGGCGCTTCGCTTTTAGGGCGCTTCGCTTTTGGCGCATTGGCGTTTTGGTGGGTTTTAATTGAGAATTGAAATTTGAACTGCTGAATCGTACGGGATTTCACAGCAGTGCGAAGCGAGCCTAGGCCTGACAGAAATGCGGGCCGGCGGAGGGGTGAATGGATGAGGTATAACAAAATCAATAAAAGTGCTTGCATTTGTCCGTCGATAGACGGGCTCCCTTTTATTAGATTTTGTATGCCTCAGACAGAGCGCGTGGATAGCATATTTCTGTCGAGCGTTTTTGCCTACTTTTTGCGCTCAAAAAGTGGGAGCGGGTTATAGGGCTGCTAAGCCCTAAGCGTCAAAAAAGTTATGAAAAATATAAATCAAAGATTGAATATTAAAAAAGGGTTGCAAAAGCAACCCTTAATCTGTGCACCCGAAGGGATTCGAACCCCTAACCGTCGGAGCCGAAATCCGATATTCTATCCAGTTGAACTACGGGAGCAATGTCTTGTGCAAATATAGTGTGATTCTATTTTTAATAACCCAATTTTTAATCAATCACGACAAGTTAATTCCTCTCAGAAATGAGGCAATGTCCATTCTTTTTTTGCCTTCCAATTGAACCTCGTTTAGCTGGATTAATCCGTCTTGACAATAAAACCCAAGATAATCGCTTCCGTTTGTAATGAAGTTTCCCGGATATCGAGCATGTTTTTCAGGAACGAACGTACATCGGTAAATCTTTACTATTTTGCCGTCAAGCATGGTTCTCGCGGTCGGGTAGGGGCTTAAGCCACGAACACGATTGTAAATACGTTCACCTGGTTTGTCCCAGTCTATTTCACAGGTTGTTTTATATATTTTCGGTGCAGAGTGCATCTCGTCAGATAATAATTGCGGGTACTCCTCGATACGTCCTGCTCTTATGGCATCAATGGTCTCAACCACTATGTCGGCACCGGCAACCATCATGCGATCATGGAGTGTGCCGGCGGTTTCATTTTTATCGATGGATATTTTGACCTGTTTCAGAACATCTCCAGTATCAATTTCATGTTTGAGTTTAAAAGTAGTTAGCCCTGTTTCCTTTTCTCCGTTAATAATCGCCCAATTAATTGGTGCAGCACCGCGATAATTGGGAAGTAACGAAGCGTGTAGATTTATGGTACCATATTTAGGCATATCCCAAACGGCTATAGGTAACATTCTAAATGCAATAACCACTTGTATATCAGCTCTTAAAGCAGCCAGTTCTTCTTGAAATTTTTCATTTTTAAGGTTTGTCGGTTGCAAGACCTTAAGATCATGTTTGAGTGCATATGCTTTTACGGCAGAGTGCTGCAGCTTCATGCCTCTACCACTTTTACGATCAGGAGCAGTAATCACACCTACAATGTTGTATCTAGCGTTGTGAAGCGCTTGAAGACTTGGGACCGAAAATTCAGGTGTTCCAATGAACACAACACGCATATCCCCTCGTTCCATTACTTAATTCCCATGAAACATCGCTTCCATCGGATGCCGTCGAACTTCCGACTTTCGACTTGCTGACCATCCTTGGTTGTGAATTTCTTAACATCATGTCGAATAGACCACAATACAAACCAAGCCTTGCCTACAACGTGATTTTCGGGTACAAACCCCCAAAAACGAGAGTCATAGCTATAATGTCTATTATCTCCCATCATGAAATAGTAATCCAACTCGAAGGTATAATCAGTTATTTCTTCTTGACCCATGTAAAACTTGCCGCCGCGTGTTGTAAAGTCAGGGTGGTTTTCGTACACCTGGATAAGTCTTTCATACATTTCGTAATTCCCCTTGGTCAACGTTACGGTTGCCCCTTTTTTAGGTACGTATAGAGGTCCATACCAATCTCGACTCCAACTGTGTTGTTTGCTAACAGGGAACAAATTGCCATCGTTTTGTCCAGGCCTATGTAAAACAGTGTCCACTGTGTTTACTAAGCTGTTATTCTGAACGTTAGGTCGGTTTCCGTCGTTTAATTGCATCAAATAAATTGTGGAATCACCATCCAATTCATAATCTGTAATGTCTTGTTCTTTTAGAAACTTATTGCCCATCCCACCCATGGTGTTTTTACGCACTAAATAACTGAATTGTCGCATAGGAGGCACGTCTTCTGGTACTCCATTAATGTGAATCACACCACGCTTTACCGAAATAGAATCACCCGGGATTGCAACACATCTTTTTATGTAATTCTCCTTTTTGTCCACTGGTCTGCCCAATCGTTCATCTGGCCAGTTAAAAACCACAACGTCTCCATTCTTAATTTTTCCGAAACCTGGGAGCCTATAGTACGGGAACTTTATAGCTTCAGAGTATGCCTTGGTATTTAACCATGGCATGGTATGATGAGCAAATGGAAAGCTTAAAGGCGTCATGGTTAGTCGTGTACCATAACTCATTTTATTAACGAATAAGAAATCACCAACGAGTAATGACTTTTCCATAGATGACGTTGGAATTTGATACAGCTCTATAAACATGCTTCGGATTACAGTTGCCGCTATAACGGCGAACACGATGGCATCGACCCATTCCCCTACACGATGTAAATGCCTAAAATTATATCGATACACGTAGTATCCCCAAACGGCCAATTCCCAAATGAGGAAAAATATAATACTTCCTACAACTGATGCTTTTGCGGCAAAGAGTAAAATGCCAAGTATCAATAAGTTTAAAACGGTCCAGACGATTAAAACAATCTTCGTTCTTGTCCTAAATTCTTTAAATGTGTCTATAGGGTTAAAATTCATTTCAATTATAAGTTTAGTAAGTCGTTCATTGTATATATGCCGGTTTTGTTAACCATGAATTCTGCTGCTTTAAGCGCGCCGGCTGCAAATCCTTGACGACTATGTGCTGTATGTGTTATTTCGATTGAGTCTATGTCGTTTTCAAATTTTACGGTATGCGTTCCAGGTACATTTACCTCCCTGAACGAACGAACACTCAATTCTAGTTCATTGGAAATAGAACCGATGCCATTTTCATGATGAACCCATTCGTTTTTTCTACCAAGTTGATTCAACATCTTTTCGGCAGTAGTAATTGCTGTACCACTAGGCGCATCTAGTTTTTGCGTGTGGTGTATTTCGTCTATACTAGGTTCGTACTCTGAATAGTCACTTAACAGTTTACTTGCTTGTTCTGTTATTTTCCAGAATAGGTTAACGCCGATACTGAAGTTTGTCGCCGTGAATAAGCCTCCTTGTTTTGATTCTGTGTAGCTTTTAGCTTCTTCAAATTGATGGTACCAAGCTGTTGTTCCAACAACCACTGGGACGCCAGCGTCTCCACACTTTTTTATATTGGTTAACGCAGAATCTGGAGTGCTAAACTCTATGGCTACATCTGCAGCCGCAAGCTCCTGAACCGTATAGGTGTCACTGTCTGTTTTTAAAACAATAGTATGGCCTTTGCTAACGGCAATTTGCTCAATTGCCTTTCCCATTTTACCGTATCCTAGCAGTGCTATCTTCATATCTAATGGTTGCAAATTTACATTATTAATGACTTCTATTACCGATGATTTTGGGTTGTATATTTGCCTCTATCAGATGAAAAAAATTGTAGTTATAGGGCTTCTTTGTTTAGTCCTGATTGGTAGCGTTTTGGCCTGGCTGGGATACACCTATGTTGTAAAGGATAATGTGGTGGATACACCCGAGGCCAATCATGACCTTTATATAGGGGCTGGATGGACATACGACTCTTTGTTAAACGGCTTGGACGCCGTTTTGATTAGCAAAACATCTTTTGATAGAGTGGCCAAGGAAATGAATCTTCCAAATAAAATTAGACCTGGGAAATATGAAATAGCGTGTGATTTAGGTAATCGAGATTTGATTAACATTTTACGCTCTGGCCAAACCAAAGACGTTAAAGTCATACTAACTGGAAGCATAGCACGCAATCAGATTTTTTCAAAAATTGCTGAACCATTAGAGATTGATTCACTGCACTTGATGGACATGTTCAAAAATGATTCACTTGTTGAAAGTTTGGGTTACAATACCGAAAGCTGGCCATGTTTATTTATTGCAAACACCTATTTCTTTAATTGGGCAACAACGGTAGATCAGGTTGTTCAGCGGTTTGTAGCAGAGCATATAGCCTTTTGGGACGATGAAAGATCTACCAAAGCACAAGAAATAGATTTAACGCTCAATGAGGTGGTTATTTTAGCCAGTATTGTTGATTCTGAAACGATGATGGATACCGAAATGCCCATGATTGCTGGGGTATATTTAAATCGCCTGCAGCAGAACTGGCCATTAGGGGCTGATCCTACGATTCGTTATTTGATAAACGAAGAAGGCCGCCAACGGGTACTGTACAAAGATTTGGAAGTTGAGAGCCCGTATAACACCTATAAAAATTTAGGGTTACCACCGGGCCCAATTTTGTTGCCAAGTACCAAGGCGATTGACGCGGTATTAAATGCCGTGAATACGGAATTTATGTTCTTTTGTGCAAAGGCAGATTTTTCTGGGTATCATTCCTTTGCTAAAACCAACGCTCAGCATGAACGCAACCGTTCCGCTTATCGACGTGCATTGAATCAACGCGGAATAATGCGTTAACCTCTAATATGCAAGTTGCGATTGTAGAACCCTTTTATTCTGGATCCCACAAAACTTGGGTAGATGCTTTGTATACATTTCTTTCGGAAGACTGCATCACATTTACACTGCCTGGCAGACATTGGAAATGGCGCATGGGAGCTGGCGCTATTCAACTCGCACAGGAGGTTAACCAATCTAATAAACAAATTGATGTTTTCTTAGTTACAGACATGCTGGATGTAGCTGTGTTTAAATCACTATTACTTCCGCAATACCGTTCCGTAAAAATTGTTTTATATATGCATGAGAACCAGGTGGTTTATCCTTTTCAAACCTCGCATTCTGATAAAAATAGAGACCTTCATTACGGCCTAATAAACTATAAATCAATGCTTACAGCAGATTGGGTATGGTTTAATTCGAATTTTCATCGCGATATTTTGTTTTCGGAGTTGGAGGTATTTTTAAAACTATTTCCGGAGGCAGCATTTCACGTCAAAGAAGCGAATAGATGTAGATTGAAGTCCAAAGTCATTCCGTTAGGCATCGACACAGAATCAATTGATTCGAAGAGAATGGATAAGGATCTGTCTCCAGCAATATTGTGGAATCATCGATGGGAATATGATAAAAATCCAGACTTGTTTTTTAACACGCTGATCAGATTAAGCGAAGAGGGGCATACGTTCGACTTATATGTAACAGGAGAGAAATACAGTAAGAGTCCGAGCGTTTTTAGCAAGGCCGAAAGTCAACTAAAAAGGCATGTCAAACACTGGGGTTTTGTTGCCGACAGAAAAACCTATTATCAAATATTGTGGCGATGCAACATTCTTCCTGTCACCGCAAATCAAGAATTTTTTGGATTAAGTGTGTTAGAGGCCATGTACTGTGGGGTACAACCTTTGTTGCCTAATCGATTGTCTTACAGTGATCTATATGCGAAATTGGACGTGTTTTATTCATCAGACGACGCCTTTTATGATACTTTAAAGGGTTTAGTTTCAAATTACAAAGTGCATACGTATCGTTCAGAAGTGACAAATTATGGCTGGAAGTCTGTGGCTAAAACTTATGATAAGGAGTTGATCAAAGTGCTACAGTAAAGTGCTGCTTGTCAACACCTTCACGAATAAATACAACACCGAAATGAAAGCAATCTAGGCTTAAAGAAACACGGTCGTCTGTTTTAATTTGATTCCAAGCATTTGTCATTCCTTGAGACCAATAAATGTCGTCGAATATGATACAACCATTTGGTGGTAAGCGACTTACGATTTGATTGAAATAATCCATCGTCCTGGTTTCTTGGTGGTTTCCATCCACAAAAACGAAGTCAACTTTCCCAAGTTCTTCAAGAATTGAGGGCAAGTGTTTATCAAATGTGCCAACCCTGATGTTACCAAAAAAGCCCAATTCACTCAAATTGGCAGAGGCGATTTCTGCAATTTCTTTCGCACCTTCGATTGTGGTAAATGTGGTATTTGGAGACGCTGAAACCATGTAGGCATAGCTGATGCCTAACGATGTGCCTAATTCAAGACCAATGCTCGGTTTTAAGTAGGTGACCATTTTAGCAAGTGTTTCGCACTGCTTTTTAGCTTTGGCCGATGTTTTGGCTATTTCTGCAACTGTACGTGTTCGGTCAATACCACTTGCGCCATAATCCTTAAAAGTGATGACGCGTTGGTCTTTAAATAGCTTTCGCCGCTTTTGTTCGATGTGGTCAAACTTTTTAGCATCTACTTTAGAGGTTTTTACATATTTGGCAAACTCAAACATAAAAGGGCTGTGAATAGACCTCCATGATTTTGCCTCTACCAGAAATTTGGCATACAGCTTAAGCCGTTTTAAAAACGAATATGGTTTATGAGTTTCCTGCATTTTCGGCTGCAGGCTTTTCATTCACTGACTTAATTACTTTGAGTTCTGCTTTTAATCTCGCCAATTGATCTTTCGTTTTTTCAATTTTCCCAGCAATTTCATCTTTCAACTTCTGAGCACCTTTTGAGCGGCCAAAAAACTCCATATTGTTTTCTAGTGTCGATATTTCACTAGATAAGAACGACATTTTCTTTTTGATTTTAAAGGCCTCATCTTTCAACTTCTGATTACCTGATGGCAATTGTGATAGGTTTGAGTAATGTGCCTTTATCTGACCTTGTTTCAAGCTCTGACGGTCTAACTTAAACTTGTTAAATACATCGTCTGAAACTTTGCGGTACCGGTTGTCAATGTCTTTTTTCTTTTTAATAGGTACAAAACCAACCTGATTCCATTCTTTCTGAATGGCTTTTAGGTCGTTTAAAATCGACTCTGACGTACTGGTTTCGAGTAAGCCGCTAAGCTTAACGATTAACGACTCCTTTGTTTCTAGGTTTTGGACTTCTTCTTCTTTTTTGCCTTCGAAAGCCTTTTGTTTTTTCTCAAAAAACTCATCACAAGCAGCTCTGAAACGTTTCCAAATGGCATTTGATACTTTGTCGGGCACCGGACCAACTTCTTTCCACTCACGTTGCAATTTCTTGAGTTCGTTCGTGGCAAAGTTTAAATCTTCACTGTCTTTTACTTCTTCAGCACGTTTGCAGATATCCTCTTTAATGATAAGGTTGGCCTTACGTTCATTATTTATTTGCTTGAAAAATGCGCTTTTGTTATCATAAAAGTTGTTGAATGACTTTCGGAATGCTTTCCAAACCACTTCATTTTTTGATCGTGGAACAGGACCTATTTTTTTCCATTCTTCCATCAGGCTATCTAACGAAGCAGCCTTTTCTTTCCAGTCTTTTACTTTCTTGGCACTGGTTTGTGCAATTAAACTTGCTTTTTCAACCAGTACTTCTTTAAGTTCTAAATTTTTATTTCTTTCACCTTCAAGTGCATCAAAAACAGCTTTTTTCTGTTCGTATACTTTGTCGCAGGCTTCTCGGAAACGTTCCCAAATTTCTTTGTTGAATTCACGAGGAACGGGCCCCGTATTTCTAAATTCTTCCTGGTATTTGTTAAGCAAAATAAAGCTCTTTTTTAAAGAGTTTTCGGTACTTAACGCATCCACTTTTTTGGTAAGGTCGATCTTAACTTCAAGGTTCTTTTTTCGATCTAACTCCTTAAGCTCTATATTGATAGAGTGATTGTCGTAAAATTTGTCAAGTAAAAAATGGTACGAATCCCATAGTGCCTGAACTTTGTCTGCTGGTAGAACTCTAATGCCACGCCATTCTTGCTGCAACGCCTTCACATCATCCAAACTTTTTTCCGTTTCGTCAGATTCTGTTATGGTTCTTAACTGCTCGAGCAGTGCTTCTTTTTTCTTGAAATTTTTAATCTTTTCTTCTTCAATTCTTTGTCTCTCTTCGAGCCTAGCATTCTTAGCTAAATTGAAAACGTCTTTAAATCTATCTCTATACGAAGCATCGTCATGACTAAATGCTTCAGCCTCATTGCCAGCTTCTATATGTGCTTGTAAGGCTTGTTTTTTTTCTGATCGAAGTAAATCATTGAAAATCGATCTGATTTGTTTCAATCGATTAAATGCATCTCTAGTGGTGAGCTTTTGTGTTGACTCAATCGCAAGTGCTAAAAGTTGATCTTTATCTAAGTTTTCTAGATCTAGATTTAAATCAATTTCAGTCTCTGATGCTTCATCATCATCATCGTCATCTGCTTCACTTTCGTCCTCTGATTCGGGTTCTGTAGTATCCGAATCAATTGTTTTTGACACCTCAGCTTTGGCAGGTTCCGATTCTTCTGTTGTTTTATCTTCAACAGAAGACGTTAATAATTCACTTTTTGGATCAGCTTCAACACTAGCATTGGTTACACCTTCGGTGTTTGTTTCACCGGTAGATTCTGTATTGTGCGGAGTAGGGTTTAGATCAGTAGATTCAACATTTTCGATAGTTGAATCATTGTCTAATTTAGGTAGCTCTTCTTGAGACATGATATTTCTTTACTTCTCTTTTAAACGCTGCAAAAATGGTACTTTTGAGATGAAAAGCAAACAGCTGTGATGTAATATGAACAAAGGCTGATGTAATAAGCATGTACACGCCAATTTGAGGCGTAAAAACAACAATAAACGAACGAGTTTTAGTGAAATAGAATGGATATTAAGATTATTGAATGTCCACGTGATGCAATGCAAGGTTTGGAGTGGTTCGTCCCAACACAAACCAAAATCGAATATGTCAATGCGCTGCTAAAGGTGGGATACCATACGTTGGATTGCGGAAGTTTTGTTTCGCCTAAAGCTATTCCCCAAATGCGCGATACGCAAAAAGTCCTTGATTCGATTGACGAAAGTGATTCGCGACTTTCCGTCATTGTAGCAAATAAACGTGGAATTGAAGATGCCGTAAAACACGAACGGGTTGATTATTTAGGATTTCCTTTCTCTGTTTCTGAAACCTTTCAGCAACGAAATACCAATTCTTCCGTTGCCGATAGTCTGGAAGTTGTGAAATACTTAGTAGATCACGCTGGCGAGCATAACAAAGAAGTTGTTATATATATATCAATGGGATTCGGTAATAATTACGGAGATTATTGGGGGCCTGAGATTGTTGAAGAGTGGGTAGGCAAAATTGCTGATCTTGGGGTAGATTCATTCTCGATCAGTGACACTGTTGGCGTTTCAAATGCAGACTCAATTCAATCTGTATTCAAACAATTAAATGCCAGTTTCCCTAATCCCGAATTCGGAGCACATTTTCATACCAGGGCTGACGATTGGGAGGAAAAAGTGGATGCAGCATGGCGAAACGGTTGCAGGCGGTTTGATGGGGCCATCAAAGGTTTTGGCGGCTGTCCGATGGCAGAAGACCATTTAGTTGGTAACATGCCGACCGAAAACTTGATTCAATATCTTGACCACAATGGCGTATCACATGGTTTAGATGTAAAACGATTCAATGATGCCATGAAGATGGCGAACAACATATTTGGATAAAGAAAAGAACATATGAAGCACTTAGTTTTTATAGCCGTGTTAGTTGCACAAACATGTATGTCACAAGCTCAGGTAACTTCTGTAGCACCAGTGACAATGAATATGAGTCAAGGGATTCAGAGCGGGTTTAAAGTTTTGATTCCTGAAGTTGAGGGGAAAGAAGCGCAACGAGGCTGGGAGAAATTAATGAAACAATATGGCGGGAAAACACTAAAAGTGCCGAAATCAAGTGACTTGGTTAGTTCTAATGTGTTTATACCTTCTGTAGAAGACACGGCTATTCAAGTATTTTCGAATTTTAACAGTACACCTGATGGTGTTTATTTAAGTGTGTTTTTGAAGTCTGGAAATCAGTATTACCATTATAATTCAGATAAAAGCCCAGCGATTCAATCGCTGCTTAAAAAGTTCGCTACGAGCACCGCCTTCGATGCCGTGTCTAAACGTTTAGATCGAGAGTCAAAAGAGTTAGACAAATTAGAACGGGAGAAAAGGAATTTGGTTTAGGATAAGGAAACCTATGAGAAGGAAATGAAACGAGCCAAAGAAACCATCGAAAAACGTGAAAAGGACTTGGTTGAGAATGCAGATGCTCAAAGGAAAAAACAATCGTCCATCATTGAGAAAAAGAAAATGATTAATAAGACCAAAGTGGAATTGGGTAAATACGAGAAATGAAGCTAGGTTTTGGAATGTTTTGGTGGCCTTGATGAGGAGGTGGGAGTGCGCACACCAAAACGAAGGGCATATTATTTTTAGAGTTTTCTTGTTTCGTTTTTTTGGCTCAAAAGAATGAAAATCGGTTATAGAGCCTGTCCGCCAGCCGGCGGACTGATAAGCCTAAATTGTGATAAGTCATTCATAGAATTCGGAGAAGAGTTTAGTAGTTGTAAAGCAAGACTGTCTCAACCAGAAGCACGGGATTTATTGAGGTCTCGAGCGGATTGCTCCGCCATCCGATGTACGATTAATTGGGTGTACAAGCAAATCCAGTCTACCTGTCGGTAGCCTCTGTCTTTTTTGTTTTCACCTTCTCTTAGGAGCGAGCTCCAATCGAGGTAAAAACAAAAAATCCCGACCAGTTTGGTCAGGATTTGCTTGAGGTCTCGAGCGGATTCGAACCGCTGTGGAAGCTTTTGCAGAGCTCTGCCTAGCCACTCGGCCACGAGACCATTAAAATAAAGAAACGCAAAGCTAAAACTTTTGTTTTCTTTTTTTTAACAAAAACTATAATTGTTTTCGAGCCAGTCTGTTAGAGGTAATTGTCCACTAAATATAGCATTCCATCCAAACCCAGTTTCTTAGGCCGTCTTTACGTTGTATTTTCGCAGCCTTAAAATCGTATAAACGATAAACTATGACAGGATTAATTATGGCCGGACAGCTAATTTTAGCATTGGCCATCTTAGTAACTTTTCACGAATTAGGACATTACTTAGCTGCACGAGCCTTCGGTATCAAAGTAGAAAAGTTCTATTTGTTTTTTGATGCGTGGGGTAAGAAGTTATTTAGCTTCAAAAAAGGAGACACGGAATACGGAATTGGTTGGTTGCCAATTGGAGGATATGTAAAGATTGCAGGAATGATTGACGAATCTGTCGACACAGAGCAACTTAAAACAGAACCTCAGCCGTGGGAATTTAGAAGTAAACCAGCTTGGCAACGCTTCATTGTAATGATTGGAGGAATTGTCATGAATTTGATTCTAGGATTTTTATTCTATGTTTTGGTCCTTAAAGGGTACGAGAAAAATTTTGTAACCATTGATACGGTTAATCAAGATGGTATCTTAGTTGGAGAACTGGCGCATAATCTTGGTTTCCGTGATGGAGACAAACTGGTTTCGTTGAATGGTAACGAATACGAGCGATTTGTTGACTTTGTAACGTACGAAGCGGTTTTTGGCGGAGAGATGGTGATCGAACGAGAGGGAGAGCAAAAAAAGATAGAAATTCCAGGTAACCTGTTTAAACAGTTATCACGGTCTAAAGGATTGTTTATAGATTCTAAGAGTCAAGTGTTTTTAAAGGAAGACCCTAAAGAAGGGGGAGGGGCGTTTGATGCGGGATTGCAAAAAGGCGACCGAATTACGTCTATTAATGATACCGTGGTTCAGAGTTTTACGCATTTTACTAAAATGCTAAAAGCGAATAAAGGCGGGGAGATTTCGATTGATTATTTGCGAGGCGAAGCGTCTAGCAATGTAAAGGCAAGTATAGATACCAATGGTATTTTAGGATTCAAACCAAAAATTGCACGTTACCCAGACAGCCGTATGAAATACACATTAGGGTCTGCCATCTCATATTCTTGGAAAGAGAGTTGGGAAGCTGTGTATTACAATGCGCTTGGGTTAGTTAAAATGGCACAAGGTGACGTTCCAGTTAAGGAGGTTAAAAGTGTAATTGGCATGGCTGAATTTTTTGGCGGTACTTGGGACTGGGGTTGGTTTTGGCGCATGACAGCGATGATCTCGTTGGCATTGGCATTTATGAATGCACTACCCATACCTGCTTTAGATGGAGGTCATATGATGTTTTTAACATACGAAATGATTGTTGGAAAGCCCGCACCAGAAAGAGTTCTATTAGTTGCCCAATACATCGGTATGGGAATCTTGTTAACGCTAATGGCCCTAACGATGGGTAACGATATCTGGCAAATAATTAAATCCAAGTTTTTATAACATTGGAAGCCAATTATTTTGATCACTTTGGCATAACAATCTCATTTGTTGTAGATGCTGAAAAGCTAAGAAAGCAATATCTCAAGTTTGCTAAAATGAATCATCCGGATTTTGCAGCTGGCGATGATGCGGCCTATGAGCAAGCATTGATGCAAACCTCAATAAATAACCAGGCCTATAAAACATTGTCTGAGAGCAGTGAACGAATACCTTATGTACTGGGTTTGTTAGGCCATTCAGTAAGCCATGATGATAAGTTGCCTCCGACGTTCTTAATGGAAATGATGGAGTGGAATGAGCGCATCATGGATGTTGGTATGTCAGACGATAAGGAGGGTTTAAATCAAGTCACGGCAGATTTTGAGAAGTTGGAAGCCGAATTTGAAACGCAAATGGAAGCATTTCTTTCTGGCTATGAGTCATCCAAAGAAGAGTCTCTATTACAAAAAATAAAAGAATCTTATTTACAACGAAAATATCTGTTGCGTATACGGGATTCAATAAATAAATTTGCACGCCTTTAAAGAGGTACTACCAAGTCAAATTGCCCAGGTGGCGGAATTGGTAGACGCGTTGGTCTCAAACACCAATGTCTTCGGACGTGCCGGTTCGAGCCCGGCCCTGGGTACATGTTAATACAAATCCCCTGTAAACATTAGGACTGCAGGGGATTTTGTTTTTATGAAAACTGCCACTATGTAAACGAAACTACCTCTAATCTATATTATGTCCCAAGACTCTTGAGCGTGAATTTGAGCGAATAATTTAAGAATCGGTAACCGCCGTAATTCAACTTTTGCTTTTCCGAATTCGGTATGTTAGCGGCATCTGATACGAAAAATTGATGGAAGCCGAATTAAGGCTGAAGTCAGGGTCGATGTATTGTGCATCTAATATAAAATCCACATTGTCATATCTGGCATCAGGAACTGCTATATTGGGTATAAAACTAGCCCAACTTAGATTGATTCCGAATCGGCCAATACCTATAGACTTACTAGCTCCTATTCCAAAGGTTCCACCATATAGATTGCGGTTACGATAAGATAGCGTTTTGGTGCTACTTTGAGTCGTTTTTCCATCTAACAAATTCGTTGATTGCATATCTGCAAAGCTCGAAACAAGATAGTTATATTGTACCCCGAGTTCGGTATGCACATACCAATTTTTTAATGTGAAATATTTGCGATAAACTAAAGGTAAACCCAACGAAGTCAAATTCTCGAGATATACTTTCTTGTTTCCAGCGACGTTGTCGAGTTCTCGTTTATAACTATACATTTGGAGGGAGGGTGTCGCTCGTATCGAGCTCAATTTACCAAGCTTATATTCACACTCGATTCCAGCAGCTAATCCAATTTTACTGTAATACGTAGAAGGTGTATTAGACGGAGAATAACTTTTGATTACCCGCACTTGATTGTTTGAAACTCCTGCTGTGAAACCGATGTTTATGGCTAACACAGATAAGGCAGGAGGGTTGCTCCAAAAATTTGCAATAACTTCCAGACCTGATTCATTTGTTTTTCAGTATAATTTTATCCCGTTCGGGAATGATACTGCTGGGGCAAAAATTATTCTGACCAGATATGATGATAAACAAAAGTGGACCGACACACTTGTAAACGAAACGGTGTTAATAACAGATACAGTGTCTTCAACTTATAAAAGAATAGCACTGTATATTGGTGATAAATACCAAAAGACGGATTTCCCAGATTCGGGTTATGTTGAGTTTCGTCCTTCAATGTCAGGGCCAGCAACCGCTGGTAGTTATATGACGTTGGATGATATTGATTTGGTTCAAGGTGATAACGCATCGGTGGCTACTGTAAATGCGAACACATTCTTGAAAATTACGCCAAATCCAGTATCTGATGTTGCCGTCATTTCTTATGATCTAAAATCAAGTGCTCCGATGCACATTGGCATTTATGATTTAAATGGCAAAGAAATTCAAGTTGTTCTGAATACTGTTCAACATGCTGGAGCCCATCAATCTGTAGTAGATGTATCAGCGCTTAAAGCGGGGGTATATTTATGTAAAATGCTGGTTGGGAGAGATTTAGTAGTTCAAAGAATTGTTGTTGCACAGTAAGTAACTACCGTCAGATTGTATGGCGTTTGTTTTATCTATCAACAGTATATCATAAAAGCCACCTAAAAGGTCAAGTGACTAATCTCAAAATGGTTAGGTTATTGTGATTAGGTTTGTGATGTATCTCTTGCATTCTGAATCAACATGCCTTTCTACTAAATACTTCATCCTCAAGCATATTTCCGTTTCTTTGCACCAATGGCAAGAATTATAGCAATAGATTTTGGAATGCGTCGTGTGGGCATTGCTTCCACTGACCCACTTCAGATTATTGCCAGTCCTCTGACAACGGTCAGCAATAAAGAAGCAGTAGATTTTATTCACGATTTCTGTAATAAAGAACAAGTTGAAAGAATTGTGGTTGGACAACCGTTTAGAATGTCTGGGGAGCTGTCAGACGTGGAGTCAGAGATACTGAAATTTATCGATAAGCTGAAGGAAAAGCTACCCAATATGCCCTTTGCACGTTGTGATGAGCGTTACACCTCTAAAATGGCTATGCAGGCTCTGATTGACAGCGGAGTGAAAAAGAAACAACGACGCGACAAATCATTGTTGGATTCCACGAGTGCAAGTTTAATTTTGCAGGATTATTTAGAGAATAGAATATGATTCTACCCATTCGTGCTTTTGGTGATGGTGTTTTACGTAAAATGTGTAAGCCTATTGACAGTGATTACCCTGATTTGAATCAGTTGGTTGAAAACATGATGGAAACCATGGATGCATCAAACGGAGTAGGTCTTGCAGCCCCACAAATTGGAAAAGATATTCGGTTATTTGTTATCGATAGTACGCATATGTACGACGAAGAAGCTGACGGGCAACGCAGGGTGTTCATAAATGCAGAAATGTTAGACGAATATGATGATGCTTGGACCTTCGAAGAGGGATGCTTGAGCATACCACATATTAGAGAAAATGTGGACCGAAACGCAACCATTAAGATTAGATTTCAGGACCTTGATTTTAATACCTATGAGGAAACATTTGATGGGATGACTGCACGTGTGATTCAACATGAGTACGACCACATCGAAGGTGTACTATTCATAGACCATATTTCGGCTCTAAAACGCAGGCTTATAAAGGGCAAATTGACCGACATTAGCAAGGGTAATATTTCTGTCGATTACAGGATGAAATTTCCTAAGAAATAAGCCTTGAAATCACTACTGGTTTTTCGACCTTTAAATCTCCTGATTGTTGCAGTTCTGCAATTGGTGACCTATCATTTTATAGATTTTAATCACCCACCTATCGACAAGACAATTTTGCTGTTAATTGCAGCTTCGTTGTGTGTTACAGCCGGTGGTTATTTGTTTAATGATTGGATGGATCAGTCTGCAGATCTGATTAACAAACCAGATAAACAGTACGTTTCCAGTTGGTCGAAGGGTAGTTTTTGGATTACCTATGTGTGCTTAACGGCGTTAGGACTTGGCTTGAGTTTTATTGTGTCAATAGATCTGTTCTACTACTATTTGCTCGTGGTGTTGATTCTTGTATTGTACAGTTTGTGGCTTAAACGACTTCCGTTAATTGGAAATTTCATGGTCAGCCTTTTGGCGGCTTTTAGCGTTTATGTAGTCTATTTAATTTTTAAGTCACAGGATTATAAACTGATTATCTTTTATGCCGGTTTTGCTGCTTTGGTAACGTACATCAGAGAGATTTTAAAAGACATGGAAGACATTGATGGAGATTCTAGTGCTGGTTATAAGACCTTCCCAGTGCTTGCAGGATTAGGTCAAAGCAAAACGATTGCGATGATTACTATTGTATTTGTGTTGGTTTCCTATGGTAATCTATTGCTGCAATGGACGATGAATCAATTTAAGATGCCAATTCTTGGTGTCGTATTGGTGTACCATGTTTTATGCGTGGTAGTTCCAATGATAATACTGCTGTATTTAACGTATAAATCTAGAGTAAAATCAGACTTCACCCGGCTTAGTGCTATTGTAAAGTACATAATGGCAACGGGTTTGATGTCGATGGTTTTTTATTGATTTTTTTGATAGTTTGTTGCTTAGGGCTTTCCAGCCTTATAATTTGTCTTTCATTTTTTCCTTGATGAAAAAACGAAACAAAAAAATCAAGACTTC
>ERZ1048872.1661-NODE-1661-length-17890-cov-9.738099_pt1 | contig 17890 bp, 9 predicted proteins | sample MGYA00383100_ERZ1048872 | MGnify/ENA primary metagenome ERZ1048872 (study PRJEB29581, sample SAMEA5548370) | metagenome | biome: marine; feature: coastal; material: water | depth 50 m | study: Short-term variability in the microbial, nano- and picoplankton...
CTGGGTATCTCAGAGTGAAAGTCATTTCCTAGAGCAGTAATAACAGTACCACTAGCATTTTTAAAATTAGCATCTGCAAAAGTCCATGTTGCAGATGTAGAGGGCTTTTCTGTTGTTAGAACTGTAGAAGATCTTCTATATGCATAGACTACTGCTGTGTTGACACCTGAAGCACCTATAAGTTGAGGTGATGACCAGTCAGTAGAGGTTACATCGTCAGTAGTTGCTATTGAAGAAGCTATAGCTGTACAAGCATATAAAGGATCTGTGCCGCTGGGTATCTCAGATTCAAATTGATTTCCTAAATCAATAGTAGTAGCACCGTTAGAATCGCTAAAATCAGCATCTGCAAAAGTCCACGTTCTAGTAGTAGAAGGTTTAACTGAAGCCCCTAATTCTGTAGGGGACCTTCTATATGCATAAACTACTGCTGTATTGACACCGGTTGCTCCTTGTTTTGCTTTTGTGAAAGTTTGTACTTTTTGAAGAGTAGTTGTAGTCCCTATACTACTTTTTATTACAATATTATATGTTATTTTCCCTGTATCCCCGGGCATGGCTGTAATATTTCCTTTAGTAAAGGTGTAAGTACCTATAGTATTCCCTGTTGAAGGTGTTATCCCGCTAGCGGCAGTCCAAACTCTAAAAGAAGAATTATCATGAGGAGAATCTTGATCATTAGATAGAGGTGTGGTACCCACAAAAGCTCTAATAGTTGTACCTGTGTTAGAAAAATTAGGGTTTGTACCGTCTGGGTCACATTGTACAGATACATTATCATTAGTTAAGTTAACGCTTAAACCATCTATTGAACCATCTGATATTCCGGAAATTCCATTGTTGGTAGAAAGAGGCTCGTACTGAGAAAATCTTTCTTTTAATGCAACTGTACTGTTTCCTAGTGTATTTCCTACTACAGCATAACGTATCCAATAATACCGGGTTGTTTGACCCTCGTCTATAATTTGATCTATATGAGTATCTGTTTTTGTAGTGCCTACTAAATGTGCTGAGGCGGAGGCTGCCTCTCCTGATCCTGATCCCGCCCCTGTGGCAGTAAATACGACGCCTACTGTATCTGCGGATGCTCCTATTGCTTGAAAGTCTGTGTCGCCCACTGTTTCAATAGTGTATGTTTGGCCTACTACAAAGCTACCTGCTGATATAGTTTGGCCTGCAAAATTTGCATTATCGTTTCTCCATATTTGAACAGAGTGTGTAGCTGCATTAAAGTTGGCAGAATTTGCCCATGATAAACTAATGCCTCCTCGATTATTATCTGTTGCATATAAACTTGTAGGCTTAGAAGGCAGGGCTGTGGGAGCTCGTCCGCTTTCTGCACCTTTAAGAGTAGCGTCTCTGTTAGTTTCTTGAAGTAGAAAAGCTTCGTTGTGGTGTTCTTCGGCATTTACCTGAACTAAACAGTCTTTTTTAAAGTTTAAGTTAGAAATTCTAAATTCTTTATTAACCCATCCAAATCGCGGATAGTTAAGTTTAATTATTTCTCCGGCAAGAAGAAGCAAACCTTTAGGTGCCATAGTAAAATTAATACTTAAACCATATCTTGAACGTTCTAGGTATTGTTTTGCATTAATACGTCCGTTAAAATAATTAGTAATATGAGGAGTTCTAATATCTCCTTTTTTTGGAATATTTTTATCATCTTTTAAATAAGTAGAATTAAAAAGAGTTACAGACCTATCTTCATATCTATTTTGCGGGTCTTTTATAGAGACAGATACAGTATTAAAAGTACCTTTTTGACCTGCGTCTTCGACATTAATACTACCGATTATATCTTCTTCTTCTATTAAGCTAGGAGTATATACGGTACCGTCCACTGTAACAGTATCTAAAGAATCTGGTGAAGCTCCTGCAATTTCTAAGCTATACAAACCTCCTGAGTATCTTAACATACCGTTAAACTGTGCTAACATACTATTAATGTTATCAAAAACAGAAGTATTGGTATTAACTACCGCATTTGTTTGATGCCTAGTAACATGTCGTTGATTTTGACTTTCCCAACCTAAGTACTTCCAGTATTTTACCTCATCACAATCATACAAAGAATAGCCACTAAGATAAGAGCTTTCTGAAAATTTTCTAACTATAGGATTGCCTTCAGGGGTCATAGCTGTTGTACCCCCTAATGTTAGTGAGAGAGATGCTGGAGAAGAAGTATTTCCGGATACTTTTGCGAGAGCCAGCGAGGAAACAGTAGATATTCCAGAACTAAAATTGGCAGGTATTGGTGCTGCACTACCAGTTTTTGTATACACGGAACCATTATACCATACAAGGTCGCCTACTTGATAAGTTTTCCAATCATGCCATTTTTGTCCAAGCTTTCCTATTACATCTTTCCAAGTTACTTCATTTAAACTATTTTTGGAAGCAACACTTTTTACAGTACCCTGCCATAAAGTTTTTCCCGCACTATTGCTATACTTATAAACATCATCAGCAACAACAGTAGTACCGCTACTGATAGAGGTGGTAATATCTGAATGACTGTCACAGTCTCGAGCCGCTAACTGAAAACCTTCTAAATCTATATCGTTTTCTACGTTTAAGCCACGACCATACCTTTTATTAGATATATAATTTAATAATTGCATTGCGGGATTAATACTTACTCTTTTATCTCCCTTATTTTTAATTTTGTAAGTATAAGTATCATCAGGTACATAACCCGGATCAAAAGCCATATTTACTTTAGCTACTTTTGTGGTACCATTATACGATATAATTTCTCTTTCTTGTACATAGGGTACACCTTCATCAATTTTAGTTAGTTCTAAAGTTTTTCCTACATAAGCATCAGTTACACTACTGGATCCAGAAGCTAGCTTAACTACATCTTTGAGTACTATGGTTCCCAGATCTGAGCTATTAAAATCTGTGGAAGAAAAAGAACCTAAATTATCTAATTCTCCTGCTGTATCTGTTGTTTGGATTTTTAAATTAAGACGACTAATAGCCTGTCTTAAAAGCCTGTGGAAGAGACCAGTGCCAGAGAAATTAAAACTTGCTAAATCAGCGTCTGGCAAAGCCTCGGCTACTGATTGTCCGGTTCCTGCGGGAGATGTAATAGTTACTTTTATACCTTTAATTGTTCCTGCTTCTGCGCTGTCCAAATCTGCTTCTAATTTTTCAGCTACTGTTCCTGATACTGTAACATGGTCATAGGTTTGTAGGTAATATTTATGCGTTCCCTTCTTCATATAAAAGGTAGAAAAAGCTGAGTTAGGTTTAGACTTAAACTTCACTCTATGAGTATCAGTTCCTGTTTCATCTTTAAAAGTGTATATATCTTCAATTATTACACTACTTAAAATAGACGAGTCTGTTTCTGTATAAAAAGTTTCTACTTCATCACCTATATTAAAATTAGAAATATCAGCAGAAGTCTGAGAAGGATCATCTTGATATGCAAAGTCATAATTATAGCACTCTAATATTTTACCTCTTACTACAAAGTCTAAAGAGGGTATTTCGGTTTCTCCTTCTCCTATTGTATATTCTACTACTACATAAGCCGTGTCTAGAAGTCTGTGATTTCTACCCCAGTACTCTTCTGCTTTATCATAGTAGTCACTTTGAATTTTAAAATTATTAGCTTGTGCTATTGATACTAGTAAAGAGTCTGCAACTTGTCCTCTTTTACCCGCATGAAATACAATCCGAGCATCTATAGGAGTAGTTATAGAATGCCCTTTTTCATGGGATATACCTGCTCCAGTCTGTATAGGTGATACGGTACTACCAAAAGTATTTTGAATTCTTTTAAGAATGATTTCTTGAGCAAATTGCTGTGTTTCACCCATAGAATCAATCATTGCTTCCATCTCTTCATCCGGATCAATCTCTATTAAATTGCTCTGATCCAGCACGTCTGTAGAACCTAGTACGTCTCCTCTATCCATTCGGCCTCTGCATAGTACGTCTATAGTATTTTCAGAAGTTTGAGTAGATCTGGCATCGTTATCATTTTGATCTATACATATACTTGACGTATCATCAAAATAAATATCATATAAACCAGCTATTTCTCCTTCACATATTGCATAGGCTACGTACACTTTTTTTGCATCAGTTTTTAAAGTATCTACAAATACTGGAAAACTACTCAATTTTTGAACACCATAAACTACAGGTAAATGTTTTGCATCAAGATTAAATCTAAGATCTACTTCTCTATCAACCTCTACTTCATACTCTACCTGATTATATTTTTTTATAAGACCAAAAAACTTTTTCTTTTTTTCCAGTCTAGTTTTAGTTTCTTTGGCTTGATATATAGATACTAAATTTATTGCCTGTTCTGAGTGTAAAAACCCTAAATCATCTGCATATTCTTTTCTGTCAAGTGCTGAAATATCTGGTATACCTGAACCATCTAAAGCTCTGTGATGTTGGTCTGAGGTTAATCTACCATTTACATTTACGAAGTCTCCCCAATGACTATTAATAACCCACGTTATGACCGAAGATTTTAAAGGATTTTCAACAATTTTTGAGGAGGCTATTATACCTTTAAATAGCAGATAAGGAGACCCAATTATTATACCAGTGTCGGGCTGAATATGGGCTTTGTAAATTTTTACGTCTCTATTTATATACCCTGCATAAGTAGTATTGTTTTCTTTAGGATTGAGTAAGCCTATTACCTCTTCAGAAGAAAATGTTATTTTCCCCTCTCTTTCAGTAGATATGGCTGTTAAATCTGATGAGGGATCGGCTAATAAAGTAGTATCAATTACTGCTGTTTTATTATTGTTTGTGAAAGATTTTATAGTATAATAATTACCACTGTGAGTAGTTGCGTCTCCTACGCCTGTCACTGTGAGTTGAATTTTGTCGCCTTCTGCAAAACCCGCATCCACTAAATCAACATTAGTAATTATAGAAGAAGAAGTCGTTGTAAAATCTATATTTGTTTCAGTATTTAAAGCAGCAGCAGAAAGTTGTATACTAATAGAAGAGGCTCGGGCTTCTATAGTTTCTGAGATACTTCCAGTACTAATTAGTTTGTTAGCAAAATACGTACGGGAACCATTAGCAGCACCACTTCCATCTGTAGAACCATCATCAAAATCTATATCAAAACCAGAATCTGTAATGTAAGCATAGTCACTAGCCTTACGAGAGTTGTCTCCTGTTATAGTTTTTACTGCTTTTTCAATTTTTACTAGATGAGCATATGCGAAAGCATCATTTTTAAGTAAAGAAGCTTTTATATCACTGTCGGCAGAAAGGCTTGACCCTAGAGTCCTTAATGTCATTGTACCTCCTCCAATTGTAATCCGAATTTATATAAACCATTAGTACCTAAAGAATACTCTTGTATATCACTAGAAAGTATTACTTTTATCAAAGGGTTGTAGAAACGAAAGTCGTCGTTGTTTCCCACTGCTTTTGCTAGTCCGGGGGTAAAATGAATACGTACTTGATTATCAAGACCATCACTGTCGTTTATGGGAGAGCCTGATGCTGTATGATAATCACCTTCAGCATCATCAGCATGTTCTACTCTTGTAACCATATAAGCCTTTTTATGGTTAGAATTTGTTCCATCAATATTAAATAAATCACCTGGTTTAGGGCTTTTATGGGTAGCTACGTTATAACTACTATTTTCATTACTTACAATTGCGGAAGTAGTACCTGCCAACAAAGCTCCACTAGCATTTATACTTTTTGTGCCCGCTGTACCAATAAAAGTTGCAAAATCACTGTCTTGAGGAAGACGATATTGAGGTAAAGAAACAAAAAAAGGTGTTAAACCTCCTCGTTTATGAATTAAAAAGTTATAAATTCTTTGAAAATCCTCTCTGGTCATGGGGTTATATTCAATAGATATTTTCCATAAGTGGTACCCTATAGCTCTGGAGATAAGACGCCCAGAATTTGTTCTAGTTCTCATAGTGCTGTTTTCAGAGGATAGTTTTACGGAAGCATAGCCAGGGCCTGCTGTCCCAGCTACTTGTCCCGCGTCTCCAATAGTATTATTAGGATCGGGAAGAACATCCTGAAAATTTGTAAATCCTGCCATTATTTATCTCCTGCCTTTATCTTCTTTTAAAAGTATTGCTTCCGTATGCACGTTCTATACCGCCGCCAAATAAGCCGGCCCCTTGAGTTGGTGTCATTGAAGAAGTATCTACTTTCTCCATAAAGGGTTCCCCATACGAATTAGACGCGTCTCTTAACATACCTATAATATTACCTCTTTGTTCAACTAGTAGTTCTTCCACGCCTGTGGCATCTACAGTATTAATATTGAAAGTTATAGCTTGTACATTGCCTTCGCCGATATCATCGTTAGCAACTACTCGTCCCGGAGTTTCAGGTACAAATAGCTCAGGACCTCTTTCTCCTACAACAAAACCTACATTGCCTCCGGCACCTCTATATTTGGCACCGCTAAAGGCTGGTTTAAAGTTTTCGGCTCCGCCTGTGCCATCTTGACCTCTAAAATATGCTAATTCTCCAGCGGCGCTTTGTGATTTAGCCATGTCTGCACTGCTTTTTCTATTGCCCATAGAAATACTGGTGGCCGCTCCGGTTCCGGCTCCTCCTGCTCCTGAACTGCCTCCTCCTTGATAAGAAGTACTGGCAATAGTTGCAAGACTTTTCGCTCCCATTGCAATAACAAGACCTGCTAACATTGCACCTACAATTGGCCCCGCTGCACCCCCTATAGACATTCCTGTGGCGTAAGCCTCTATAGCACCGGTTGCTGTAGCAACAACTGTTTGTGCCATCTTCATTTTCTTTTGTGTTTCAAAAGATTTACGTGCAGCAGCGTCTTTTTTCTTTTCTAAAGATTTTAATTTTGCTACTGAGGCGGCGGATTTACCGTCTCGATTTTTCTCTGCTGCTATTTCTGAATCAATTGCTTTAATTTTTTCTGCAGAAGCCTGCTTCTGGATCTGCGAACCCATAGTAAGTATTGCACCTACGACTGCAAGACCTGCTTTCACTTTATCAAGAGCGCTTCCACCGTCTTCACCTAACAAAGTGAAAGCAGTATTTATACTAGCAATGCCATCTAAAGTAAGAGCCATTAACTCTCCTTCAGGTCCTATAGCTCTTAGATCTTCGGCTAGTGCATTCATAGACAAAGAGGCTTCTTCTCTTGTTGCGATCATATTTGATTTTTTTGCTGCGTTAAGAGCGTCTGTCTCCGCTTTGTTGTCTTCTGGATCTGCTTTGTCAACCGCATCCTGAAGGCTTGCTATATTTGCAGCCCTGTCAGCACGAGCCAGAGAATTTTTAGCTCCTTGGGCTACCGTGGCAGATCCAGTAGCTGCTGCAAATTTATCTATAGTCGCTATTTGAGCGGCTCTATCTTCTTTTCTCTTAGCTAGTCTTTGTTTCTCAATTTCTAATGTTTTTAGCGCCAGATCATACTCATAAGTAGCAGAGGTTTCTACCAGCTCACTTCTTTCCTTTTTAAGTTGCGTTATTATTTTTTCGTGTTGCTCGTCTCTTAAGTCAAGAACCCGTTGTCTATCTCCAAGCATCTCTGCGTTTTGTATTTTAAGATCTATTTGGTCTAACTCTAGTTTTCTGGCTTCTTTGGCTATTCTTAGCCCTAACAAAGCTTCTTTATTTGTATCTTCCGCATCTTTATCAGCAAATTCAGCTTTTTTTGCTTCTACAGCTAATGTTTTTGCGCCGGAGACTCCTCCTCGTAGTTTATCAATAGTGTCAAGAGCGGTCTCAGCAGCTTTGTCACTCAACTTATCCTCGTCTCTTAGTCTTTCTATTTTTGATTTTTCTAGTGCAAACTGAAGATTTAATAATTCAAACTCAATCCGTATACGATCTAAAGCTGCTGTTTCTTTTCGCTCTTTTAAACTTTCGCCTTCCTCGTTTTTTTCATTTTCAAGTTTCTTCCTGTCTCTGAGTAACTGTAGTTCGTCTGCCGCACTAATAGAAAGACCTTGTTGGGCTTTTAACAGTTCTAAAGATCTTCGTGCAGAAGCAGTTTTAATACTATTAAGTTTTTGTTGCGAAGCGAGCATTTTATCAGTAAAGCCAAGCATTTGTTTTTCTTGATTAAGTCTAGCTATTCCAACTTTAAAACCATCATCTTCAGTTGCTGCAATTTTTTGCTCTATAACAAGTAACTCAGCTGCGGCTTTTTTTACAGATTGTGCGTTTTTATCGTCGCCTGCCTTTGCTAATTTTATAGCCAACGCAGATTCTAAGCGTTTTTTCTCGCTTTCTAAAGCGCTTAAAGAGGCATCTAGCTCTGCTTGTTTTAATGCTGCATTATTTTTCGATACCTTTCCTAATTCTGAAGCTAAAGCAAGATGTGTTTTAGTTATTGCAGGCTGCTCTGCTAAAACATCTAAGTGCTCTTCATATAATCTTTTGGTTTCTACTGCTTTTTCTTTTAAACTTCCTGAAAAATCATCGGCTATACCTAAAGCTTTCCCCATGCTATCAAGAGCTTTTACATCAGCTTCATTTACAGGGATTTTCTTGTCTCCTGCACCTAACTCCCCTAGTCTCTCGGTTCCTTTAATAATAGCATCAAGAGCATCAATCTCTTCTTTACCCTCAGCTCGTGCTTTAGCTGCATTTTTCCTGCTTAGCCGGCCTAGTTCCTCATAGGCTCCTATCACTCCCTCTGTTTCTTTAAATACTTGTGTAGTTACTTTAAGCCTATTGTCAAGTGCTTCAAGCTGTTCTTTTGTCTGACTTCCCTCTCCTTCTAAATTTTTTATTTCGTTCTCTAATTGCAGTATTTCTTCAGCGTAATATATAGCACCCTCTCCGACCTTCATACGAATTACTTGCTCGCTTAGCATACCTTTGATTATCTTGTTTTTAACTGTAACCTCTTTTTCCTCCATTGCGGTATATGCAGCGCTTGCGTCTGTAGCTACTTTTTGCATTAGAGCTATTTGCTCAGCAGTAAAACCTTTATTTTGCATATTAATTACATCTTGCTCTGCCTTGTGCTGTCTGGTTTTTAGCTCTATAAGTTTTGTCGCTCTTTCAATTTCTGCGGTTTCTTCAATTTTGGCCATACCTGATCTAATTTGTTCCATTAAACCTGAGCGTACTTTAAGGGTTGCCATATATTTTTCTTCAGCAGATTGTAAATCTCCTAGTTTTACGGTTAGTTGTGCAGTTATTTTTGAAGTATTTTCCATAGATTTACTTACTTCGTCAGCCGCTTTTGCAACTGCGCCCTTACCCCATAATTTCTCCAAATAAGGCCACAAAAGACTGAGCACAAACAGGAGTTGACCTATATAAGGTATCATGTTTAATAGGGCAGAGCCCATTAGCATAGCTGCTCCAGCCGCTGCTTTAAAACCTACCTTAAGTCGTGCAAGTCCTTTTACTCCTTTATTGTGTCTATCAGTCAACCCTTGCATCTGTAGACCGGCATACTTATAGGCTACGGCGAGTTTATCGAGTACGCCAGTTGTTTTTTCCATTTCAGAAAAACCACGGGCTGTAATACCTTTTACATTACTCCCTTTTCTTGCTTCTGAGGAGGCTGCTCCTTTAGTATACTTTTGTTTATCTGCTGCTGCTAGGCCCTCCATGGCCATTCTCTGTTGGACTATAGCTGCGGTTTCTGCCTTATAATTTATCAAGGCTTCGCCACTGTATTTTTTATTTTGCTTGTTTCTTTGGGTCTCTGATATTTTTAAAGTAGTGATTGATTTTTTAAGCTCTTCTGAGGAGATTTTTCCAGATTTGAATTGCTTTTCTAATGACTGTACATATTTAGGAGAGATAGAAAAATCTAGTTTTTTGATAGTAGCCTGAGCTTCTTTGTACTTTGTGGAAATAACAGTGGAGGCTTTTTTAGCCATTACAGCTGCCTGAGCTGCAATTTGTTTTTGTTTTGATGCCAGATCGGAAACAGCAGGAAGAATCGATTTAACAATAGTAGAACCAAACATAACTAAAACACCCAATAAAGCAACAGGGTTTTTAGCTAAAAGAGATACTAAAGGTTCTAATACATTACCTACAATTTGTAAAAGTATTTTACTCAAATCTGCGAAACTAGCCGCAAGTTTATCATAAGGGTTTGCTTCTACAGACTCTGCTATAAGATCAAACTTTTTCTTGCCTTGCTCAATAGTAGCGTTCAAAAAAGCTTGTTGCTTTTCAAACCGGGTTAAACTATCTACTGCCTTGTCATTTGCATCCGCATACGTTTGGCTTGCTTCGTCTAAACGCACAAGAATACCTAATTCATCCAGAATTTCAGGCTCTAATTTTGCCGTACCTTTTGTTAGTCGAGTTAAAGCGTCTCCCATGTCTCTACCAAGCGCTAAGGATGCCCCTTTTGCGACTTTAGTCAACTCCTTTAATTGTTTTGTTGAAAATCCTGCACTTATTGCTAAAGCAGTGGATTCCATGGCTTGTTTCATGGATACCGCGGAACCTGTGATATCTTTTATTTGAGAAGCTACATAAGGAAGATTTTGTCCGGCAGCTTGACCTACTATTTTTAGACCTTCTTCTAATTGTGCTGTGGCTTGAGCACGTTGAAGAGCACCAAAAGCAGCAGTAATAGCAAATACATTAGCGGCTAAAGTAGCATAGGCGGGAACAAGCCCCCCAGAAATACCAGTAGTCATTTTTGAAAAAGCCTTGGCACTGCTAAGACCTGCTTGACCTACTCCTTTTTGTCTCTTTTGATAATGATCAGCAGCATCTCCAGCGTTTCTTTGAGCCTTGCCTACACGTCCAAGTGAATCAGCAGCTGCTTTTGCTTTTTTCTGAACAACATCAAGAGAGCCGTTATCTGATACTCTAATAGTTAATTTAACGTCGTTAGCCACTATTTTTTTCTCTTTAGCTTATCATGCTCCCTTTTAAGTTGTTCTTGGGACTTTTTGATAGCTCTTGAATCAAGGAACTGCAGTACTTCTAAAAAGAAGCCTCTATCCTCAATTCCGTAAATTTCTATATAAGTATTTAAATTAGTATAGTCTTTTCCTACAAAGCCTATATCTGGGTATACTCTATCCCCTAAAGTGTTGAAGGTATTTATTGCATATACCATTTCATCTGGAAGATCCTCCCAATCGGGAGGAATTTCTGAGTCTTTAGGTTCTTTATCTAATTGTTCCATCATCGTGAAATATTTATCACGAGTCATTCCTGTATCAAGATTCTGAAATAGTTTTTCCAGCCTTTCCAGGGCTTTTTGTTTTTCCTTTACTACGAAAGTTTTCTAAATCAAAGACTACCTCGTTGAGCCATGTATCGAATTCGGTTGAATTTGTAACAAGAATTTCTCCATTTTCTTCCGAATACTCTACCTCAGCTGCGGGATCTTGATTATCTGTATCAATGAGAAGTAAAGTTTCTAAGTGTGCAATTGTAAGACCTTTCCAGTTTTGAATAGTTGCTTTTGCAAACTCTTTAACAAATTTGTCTTCGTCTAAATTTTCTACAATCTGTCTAGATTTGCGATCAAACTTACTAGAAGTACATCTTTTTCTTAAGCCTGTTAATTCTTTTCTGGAAAGGTTTGACACCTCTATTTGAAAATTTTCTAATCCGGGGAAATCTATCCATATAGATTTTGTATCCACCATTAATTTTTTTAGTTCCATTTATATTGACCTCCTCAGTCAGTTATATAATTAAGTTTTGTTGCTAAACTAGAGACATTTTCTACCATTCTCCAGTCATAATTTTGAGTATACACCGTTCCAGTATTTACTCGATTAGTTATACTGCAAGTTGCTGGCCCAAATGAAAAACCTCTAAAATTAGGGCTTGCTAAACCATTTCCTGCACTTATAGTCAGACTCGCGTCTGTATCCCAGTCTAGTGTATTAGATACAGTAGCATCTGTGAGATATTGAGTAATCGAACCGGAGAGTATTTTTTTAGAAAGAACAAATGCAGTTGGATACATAGTATTTGAGGCATTTGTAACTGTCAGAGCATTATGTACAGTAGTGTAGGGCGTCCATGAAATATCATTTTGTAATTCCATAGCTACACTGGTTACGCCATCTAATACGGTACTATTTAAAGTTATAGAAACTCTAGGTACTGTATAAGACATAGCAGCACTTCTATTTTGAAGTGTTCCTACTAGCGTTGCTCCTCGAGTAAGCTTTGACGCTTCTCCTTGAATCTGTATACTCAGGGGTCGAGATCTCTCAATTCCGAAACTTCCATTTGTAATTACAGCGGTTTCAAGTTTAAACGTGTCTGCTGAAGTTTTAATATATAAGTCAAAAGAACCAGCATCTAACAATTTATCTCTTACTATTTCAAAATCTGCCTCTGTGATAGCCGGTATAGTAAAAGAAAAAGTAGCGGCGTTAGCTTTATTTATAATACTACCTTCAAATACATCATTCTGTGCGTGAAGAGTTTTAACTGGATAACTTTGCTCACTAAATGTTTGACTAAAAGATATGTCCTGTACGTCTAATTTATACCTAAGTCCTCCGCTTACTATAAATACTTGGGACTCTCTTTTAAAATTATAGCTTGGCATATTTTTTCTCTTTAAGAGAGGTAGCTCTCACTTTGACTAATGTATAGTATAGTTCATAGGAGAATAAAAGTCAAGAACTATTTTTGCTAGGTATAATAAAAAAGGGGCCTAAGCCCCTTTTAAACTAAATCAGATAATTTTAAGATGCGAGATACTTAACAGTAACTTCATCTGTATTATCAATTGTGCTAGGAAGTGCATTGAAGTTGCTTTCTAATGAAATTACATCTTCAATTGAGTGTGTGGGAATTTCAATATGACAATTAGGCATATTTACTTCCAAACGTGGAGCAGTACTAGTAGTTCCTCCAACCTTAAAAGTAAGATTTAAAGAGTTTGTTACCACATTGGTAATACTTCTTAAATCATCATAAAAAGCAGAAGAGTCTTGATCACTATTGCTGTCACTTGTTAGATAGCAGGTGAAAGAGCCTGAAACTGTACGAGTACCTGTAACATGACCAATAGGTACGTTTACAGTACCTAAAACTTCTGGAGTAATATAGCTTACGTTATTTGAAATACTAATACTTCCTCCTGTCAGTGTCAAGTCATAACTAAGTTCTAATTCTTGAGTTCCATCCTTGTCTGGGTCCGCAGTTCCATAAACTTCGGGGGTCGTCCCTGCATTTGCCGTAGTAGTAATTGTCAATTGAGTTAAACGATTACGAATAAAGTTGTCAGTACTATCAATAGCTTCATTGATATAAGGAGTGACTGCAGATGCAGTAGTATGGACATATAGTCTAAAGTTTTCTGAACTATCTAAAAGAACGTCTCCTATAGTTTTGCCGCTGCCTGCTTCTGCTGCGGTATAGGTACTTGCTCCAAAATCAATTACGTCATTAGAGTTTCCTGACCAATTAATAGTAGCAATACCATCGATATCAAAATCAAGAGTAGCTTCATTAACGGTAATATCCTTTAGCTTCATAACTTTACGATCTGAATCACCAATTACAAAGTACAGGTTTGCAGGCTCAAAAGTAGAAGAGTTAGAAGCATGGAAAGAAAATCTGCTTTCAGTAGTTGTTGGATTATTTACTATACGCTTGACAGTAGCGTCGGTATTTTCAGAGTCCGTTGCTGCAGTGGCATTTTTAGTAAAAATTGTTTCCGCAGCGAATCCTGCTGGAGCTCCTATACCTGCCCAGTTAGCAGCTGGGGATGTACCTGTGCCCACAGCTACAATTTCATAAGTTTCCCCTTCTTTTGTATCTGTGATTGGAATTGCAGTTGAGTTCTCAAAAAAACTTACTCCGTTAGAGGTAAGATCATTAGTATAATCATCTGCACCCATCATTAAGGCCCATAGTAGTTCTTCTACTGCGTGTACTTTTGCGGATAAATCCGCAGTGCCCGCAGTGTTTCCTGCTGCAGCTTTAAAAGGTCGTACGTACGTTGAACACGACCACTCACCAGGAGACAAAGAATCGTTAAATGCTTTTCGTCCTCGCCTTGATGCACCTGTAGAGGATTCCATCTCTGCGAGAGTAATCTCACTTGAGTTGGTAGATTGAGAGAAACTAAACCCGTCTAAGACCGGTACCTCCCAAACATAACCTTTAAACTCGATAAACATCTTCGAGTCGCGACTAAAATATAGTTGTTGTGCCATAGTTTTTCTCCTATGTTCCTTGAAAAGACTTGAACGTGAACGTTTGTTCTTGCAAGTATTTTCTAATATCGAACCTCTAAAGCAATTTCACCTACGCCTAGAGGCTCTAGTACACCTTCGTCAGTATCAATACTAACGACCGTGATCTGTTGTGTGAAGTGAGGGGCATTTAGCCTATCTCTATATTGTAGTCTTGAGTTTTCTTCGACTACTGTTTCTACGTCTTCCATTAGAGCGTTTAGAGCGTCTTGAGCATTTTCTTCGTTTACATAACATCTAACAGTTAAAGAAAGAAACCTGTCTTTAAACCCGCCCGCTTGATAATCTCTAGACTCGCTTCCTGCATTAATATGTAGGGCAGGAAAATCATCTATTTCATCCCAGAACTTAAGAAAGGGATGAACATTGTCGGATACATCCGTAATCATTTTACCGGAACCATTTATACCCTTAAATTGTTCAACTAACGCATTTACTATGTTTGCTCTGCGAGATGTATAAATTCTTTCATTAGCCATTATAATCTCCTAGTATAAAGTCTTCCGATACCGTATTTTGCGGCAATCTCTCTAATAGAAACATCTACTAAAGCTCTGGGATCTCTTTCAGTGCTAGAAAACCTTGATCCACTACTATTTTCAAAAACTTGATAAGGATTTTTTTGGTAGGTGTATCCTACACTTGGAAAACCCTGTCTTGTTTGTGCAATATCTAAAACTGTAACACTTCTAGAAAATCTTCCTGTTTGAAAGTTAAGTCTAGGAGCTCCCATATTATTAGCTACTGTAGTAGGAAGCTCCTGATTAAATATGCCTATTAAAAACTTAACATTCATAGTACTCCTTGGAGGCGAAGGTTTTCTTTTATTTTTTCTTACTTGTTTTTTTCTTCCTAAAGATTTGGACCCCATTGATACAGCAATTGCTTTAGAAGTCCTTGATATCTTTGCAGGTTTAGTATTTTCCTCTATCTTAGTATTTTCTACTGTTACTTTTGCTCCTTTTATGGCTTTAAAAGGGTCTGTTACTGCTTTTATCGACTTTTTTCGATAAGAGGTTTCTAAGCTATCTGAACCGTCCAAATTAGTTACATCTAACTTTGCTATAGCATTTTTTAACGCCACCTGCAGCCTATCAGCTAGTCCTTGTTCCAGTTTTCCCGCGCCTTGTTGAGCATTAAGTAAAGCACTAGAAATACTTACATCTACTTTTCCGAGCCTACCATTTTTTGTGATTTCGAGAAATGTTTTATAATCTTTAGTATCTAGGTATCTTTTTAACTCGCTATCTATCTTTGACATATTGCTAGCATCACCATATGTGGCGTCTAAGGCCCCATATACGGCATCATTCATTTGATGCAATACGTTACTTCCTCCTTCATGAGTTAAGTTAAAAGCACCTCCTGCCGAAGAAATGGTGTGTATCTTATTACTGCTTCCGCTTTTTCTTCTTAAACCCTGAGGTCTTCCTAAGGCCTTTAAAAGGTCCGTATACCAGTTCTTTAATGTTACGCTATACAAAGCTTGTATTTGACGATAATTACGTCTAATAGAACCGTCTTTATTTGTAGATACTTCAAAGATAACAGAACATCCCGCTCGGATCTTTCTATAATGTATATTGGACTTGGTAGATGCATAGTTATAGAATATAGTCCTGAGATCTTCAGTTAAATCTCTTATTCGCTTGTTAAGATCTTTAGGAGATATATAGGCATTATCTGGTCCTTTAAGTTGATTCCCTTGTTTATCAAAGTCTGCAGTATTATTTAAATTAATTAAAAGATTTACAGCTGCTCGTATCTTATGGTTTTTATGAGTAAGAGTAGTATACTTCCTGTCCCCCACTGCTGTTCTATAATCCTCGACATCTCTTTCCATCTCTTTATCGAGTCTATTTAGGAAAGCCAGTAAGCTAGCACTACTCATTAAAAGTTTTTATACAAGTCTAAGACTCGCTTAATATGGTCTGGAAAACCAACATTATCATTTAAACTGGTAGAGCTAGGATTTTGAATGCTTGCTCCTCCTAAAGTTCTTGTTTCTCTGTGCTCTTCTTTTAGATAGTAAGTAATCAAATCTATTACTGCTAACTTTAAATCTGCGGGGCAAGTCGAATACCCTGCAGTATAGGTAACTTTAATTGCTCCTGCCCCTAGAGGCCAGTTTTTGTAGGTAGATCCCGTTACATATAGTACACTATCCGTCGCTTGGTCTAGATAATAGTCTGTTGATGGCACGGTGCTGTAACTTTCTGAAACGGAATCTCTTTTCTCTACAGAAACTATTGTATTAACGGGGCTTTCTGTAAGCTGCACTACATGAGTATTCCACCCAATATTAAATGTCTCTACTTTATTGGTTGAATAATAGTCTAATATACTATTACCGCAATAAGTTTTTACTAATTGACTCACAGAAGGTATAAGCGGAGAAAGTTTTAAATCTTCTTTTATAGAAGAAATTCCTCTAGCGGTCTTATAATCATCTATTGTAATTAAATCTGCCATATTCTATAAGTCCATTAGTAAAAACTTAGGGGAGATAAACTCCCCCTCGTTTCTATAGCTTAGCTATTACGCTACTGCGTTAAGTCGAACTACTGATACGTCAGTTGCAGTGTCAGCAACTAGCTGGTTAAAGCCAAGTGACTGAGTAGCAACGATAACGTTACGCTGGTTCATTACTTCGTAGTCTTGCTCTACATTCACACCACGTAGGCGTGGAATAGCAAAGTTACGAATGTTGACTGCAAGGCCAACACAAGCATTATCAGCTTCTGCGCCAAAGTTATCAGATACAATTACAGGAGTTCCGTAAATTGCACCAACTTGACCAGTGAGCTTAGTAGCAACATCAGAACCTACGTCTGTAATGTCAGCAAAAGCAGTATCTGCGATTAGATCGTAGTAACGCTTCTGTGAAACAACATACACGAGCTCTTCAGGCATCATACCATACTTACCCATCAGCTTACGAGCACCCAAGAAGTCGGCTGCATCTACTGAAGTAGTTGCAAGTGCTGCAGCGGATACTGAAGTATCAAAGACGTTGGTTCCAGCTGTCTTAATCAAACCACTGAAGTCGTCAGAACCTGTTGCATCGTGGTTCAAGATAGCGTCGTCAACTGCGCGAGCGTGTGAACGTGCTACTGACTCAACGAGCATAGGCATCAGATTGATAAGAATCTCTTCATCTACATGGTTATCCATGAGAGTAGTGGAGATCAAGCGGAACGCTTTCAATGTTACCTGTGCTGGAGATGGAGCAGCTCCACCGCGAGTTTGCAAGTTACCAGCTGTAGCAGCTCCAGTTTGGAAGGTAGCCAAACCAGTGTCTTGCTGAATTGGCAATACCTGTGCTTGTGAATTAATCTGAATTTCACGGAAAGCACGTGCAAGTTTCAACTCACGCATGATTTCTTTCTCGATTTGACCAGATACTTCAGTAGCAATGTTAGGCTGTGCAGAAGCATAAGTTACACCAGCTTTTTCAATAATGTCACGACCATATGCAGTGCCTTCAAGGCCCTTACCAGTCATTACACCAAGAAGGTGTGCGTTCATAAACTCTTTGCCCCACTTAGAGACAGTGTTTAAGCTATCTGAACGATCAGAGAATACACGCTTAGACTCACGCATTTTAGTGATTTCTTCGCTTTTCTCTTCCAACTCAGACTTGTACTGCTTAAGTACTTCGTCCATTTTTGCGTCTTTTTCAGCTAGCTTAGCTTCAACGTCTGCCATAAGGGCTTCAA
>ERZ1048872.1672-NODE-1672-length-17828-cov-7.454003_pt1 | contig 17828 bp, 18 predicted proteins | sample MGYA00383100_ERZ1048872 | MGnify/ENA primary metagenome ERZ1048872 (study PRJEB29581, sample SAMEA5548370) | metagenome | biome: marine; feature: coastal; material: water | depth 50 m | study: Short-term variability in the microbial, nano- and picoplankton...
AGTTGGTGATTGTCTTTGTTGCAGAATTTGACGCAGCAACTATGCAAGGTGAACCGGTGTCGCTGGCGCTACCTAATATTGCTGGGATGTCTGTTGAGCACGTGCTGTGGACGATAAATTATCCGGTAGGTCGCTCTGTGGTATTTGCCGGCCCGGGAGAAGAGTTCACTTCGGAGATGGCACGAGATATAAGGTTGGAAGTTGAATCAGACCTAGATGATGTTATCGATAAGATCACATCATCTAGTTCTGCAGATGTAGTATCACGACTTCAGGAATTTCGTCTAAGCCGTCAGAAGCAGGCTGGTGTGGCTCCTTTAGAAGCGTGGGTGGGTAGAGTGCCAGAAATGGCAGGAGGTCGTTTAATCGGACAGCATTCTACGTCAGCATTTCTTTCCAATAATCGGTGGAGAAAGCTGATTGTTAAACCAGAGTTATATCAGGGATCTGTAACGATGCGATTTGCTGAACCACGTCTTTCAACAGCAGGACGCGGTGTTGCTACGCTGATTATTTTGATAGCAGGTGCGTGGTCTTTTTGGGTAATCACAAAGTTTGCTGGCCTAGTCCTCGAAATTTCTGACCGATGGTGGCCTGCCGTCGCTGGTGTTGGAGCTATCGGTTGGATTGTTTACCGTGAGCCGGTATGGCCAGGTTTCATGCTCCTTGTTATTGCTTTAGGAGCAGGGTTTGGCCGTTTGCTACGTATTTATTTTCAACTTGAAAGGCACGTGCTTGCCGCAGATCAACCCACTGTGACGTATGGTGAAAGTCACCGTGTTGCCGCAACATCAATAACGCGGGTTGGTAACAACGTACACGAATCATCGACAATAACCCATCACATACCACCCCGTGATATTTAACCTCCGGAGTTAAATTTATAGGCTGAGTTTGTGGGATCGAAGTCAGCATCGGTGAAACCATTGTTCACTTTGACATTCATGTAGGTGTATTCCTCCATGAGAATCGGCTGGCCACCCTGTTCTTTCGGCCAGTCATAAGCTTCGTAGCGGATGGGAATGAGGTGTTCGTCGTCTATGTAGACTCGAGCAAGGTGAAAGCGAAAGTTACGACGAGGTACTGGATGAACAACCTGAACACAGGTGCAAATCCTTCCATTCACTTTTGCTTTTGGGAAAAAATTGACCTCACACTCACCAAATTGTTTGTCATGCTTGGCGACTTCAACGAGTCGCTTTGCTAGGTTTTCAACACCAAGCTCAGTTATGGGGTATCGATTACCTTGCATTGCCAGCATGCTCTGAGGTTTCAGGGAAACTGTTCCAACCATGGCACGAACACCACTTCCAGCATGGGCCAGCATGTTTCCGTCGTTTTTGCCATCACAGTAGATGACTTCCTGGGCCTTCACTGCGTCAGGAGCAAGAAAGTAAAGGTACACACTAAAAGGCTTGTGACGAATTTTCGCGAACATGTATTCGTGTGGTTGAAGCTCACCATTGATGCGCTCTCGTTTCACAACTGTACAGGAGTAGTCCGTGATGTTGGCACGAAGACTATCAAGGCCTTTCGCTGCCAGAGCGAGGGCAGGCTCTAGAGGATGCTCGCCTTGATCTGTATTGGCTACTGCATCATCAGCTCCAATATTGCCTTGAGCGATATCTCCATTAGGCACCATGCCGGGCTGAGTCGTTTGAGTCTCTTGCGCTTTCACGGTGCCCAGAAGAACACTGCAAAGAAAGACCCATGCACATGCTCTGCAGAAAAGTGTCCGACCGAAAATACCTCGGTTTTTGACGGTGTTTTTAATCGCAGTCATCCATGATCTGCTCATGCCTATCTCCTCTTATCTGGGGTGGTCAGTAAATTTTTCGTACCGACCCGCCGCTGGAGAGCGGCAATAATATTGTTCTTAAAAACCTTGAGTTATATCGCTGTATAGGCAAGCATTACATTCAGCAGATTGCAGTAGCGTGACCGATCAATACAAATGGAACGATCCAACGAACTCCTGCGATCCATACAAATGCAAGCCAATGCCTTATCACAGGAAGTTAGCGATCCTTTGGGGTGTAGGAAATGGCAAAAAACACCCATTTCGGCGTGTTTTTACCGAACGTACGAAATTTCGCGTATCATTATGTTCTTGATAGCTTTCGCACATTCTCTCTGCCCTCTACTTTCACATGCAATCCTGTCAACCGTTGGTTACTGCATCGCCGTTCGAAGTGTACCGGATTATTTCTCGTCCGTTCTACGAAAACACGTACGTTGTAATACAGTCCAAGTCAAAGGATTGTCTGATTGTTGATCCTGGTTTTGAGCCTGAAGCTGTTATTCAGTTTGTTGATGAACATCAGCTTGCTCCCATAGCTATTGTGCTTACGCACGGACATTCAGATCACATTGCTGGCGTTGCCTCAATCAAGCAGCAATGGCCTTCAGCTCCTGTGCTCATAGGTCACGGTGATGCTGCAAAGCTCTCTGACCCAGTTGCGAATCTTTCAGCCGGGTACGGCATTGATGTCATCAGCCCGCCGGCAGATGCAGTTTTGCGTGAGGGAGAGGATCTGCAGGTGGGAGATTTTCGAGCCACCGTAGTGGAAATCCCTGGCCATTCTGTAGGCCATGTCGTTTTCTGGTTTGCGAGTGACCCGGTTCTCATATTTGCTGGCGATGTGTTGTTTCGTGAGGGAATTGGGCGTACTGATTTCCCTGACGGTGATTTTTCATCACTCGAATCTGGGATTGTGAACAAACTTTATAAACTTCCTGATTCTGCAATAGTTTTGCCCGGTCATGGTGAGCCAACAACTATTGGTCACGAGAAAAAACATAATCCTTTCGTTTCACTTTCGTAATTTATTTTCTGACGCCAACTAAACTCCTATGCTTGCTCCAGCTGACATGCCAACACTACCGCGCGACAAATCAGTCAGTCGGTCGACGCTGTGTAAAATCACAGGCCTTGGATTGGCTGGTGTAGCGAGGCTGCTAGCAGGGGCTAGTATTCGTTGGATTGCTAGTCAGCCTGATACGTGTCAACGAGTTTATTTTGCAAATCATACGAGTCATCTTGACGCGTTGTTAATTTGGGCGTCGCTTCCACGGTTGGTTCGGGAAATTACACGTCCTGTAGCAGCCAAGGATTATTGGTCTCGTGGGGCTTTGAGAAGATGGTTAGCCGAAGAGGTGTTCAATGCAATTCTTATTGATCGAACAGATATTAAAGTTCATCAGAGTCCGGTTGATCTTATGTTGCGTCAGGCTGGGGAGACACGATCACTCATAGTTTTCCCCGAGGGAAGCCGTAGTACTAGTGGAGAAGTTGGTGAGTTTAAAAGTGGGCTTTATTATCTCGCAAAAAAACGTCCTGAAATTGAACTCATACCCGTTCACATAGACAACTTAAATAGAGTACTGCCTCGAGGCGAATTCTTGCCCGTTCCGTTGCTTTCTTGTATCAGTTTCGGACCTCCACTCTGGTTGGAGCGAGATGAATCCAAACTAGACTTTTTGGCGAGAGCACGCAGGGCAGTTTTATCGCTGAAGGAGTAGATTCAGTGTTCATGGTGACAGTAACGATCTAAGAAGGTGTGTTCTAAGTGAATGATATTCGAACCATTGCTTTAGTTGCGGGTGTTCTGCTCTTGCTTTCAGGAGTTACAGGAGTAGGCCAGTTTTTAAAACGACATCCTGATAGGGGTATTGATGCGGCTGCAGTCAGAACATTTAATATGAGAATTCGCGGTTGGTGGGTGTTGTGTACAGTCCTGGCCGCTGCTTTTTGGCTCGGGTCAACTGCAACAGTCACGCTGTTCGGATTTGTGTCTTTTTGGGCGTTGCGGGAATTTATTACGCTGACGCCAACTCGTAAGGGTGATCACCGTGCGCTGTTTTGGGTGTTTTTTCTTTTTACTCCACTGCACTATGTGCTTGTTGGGCTGAATCGATATGACATCTACAGTGTTTTCTTGCCCGTCTATGCAACACTTTTCGTTTTAGCAAGGGCAGCAGTTGCCGGTGACTATAAACGGTTTTTAGAGCGAACGGCGAAGATTCAGGCGGGTCTTGTTGTCTGTGTTTACTGTTTGTCATTCGCGCCGGCACTACTCGAACTTCGCGTCAGCAGGGGGCCGGAGGGTTTGAGCCAGCTGAGCAGCCGTGATGCAAACTTTCGGTTACTTTTCTTTTTAATTTTGCTCGTTCAGTTTGCAGATTGTATGCAATATGTATGGAGCAGAATGTTAGGGCAACGATTAGTCGCTGCTGCAGTAAGTTCCAATCGGACGTGGGAAGGTTTGCTCGGTAGTGCGACAAGTACGGCGCTTCTTGCAGCGGTGCTATGGTGGGCTGCGCCTCCATTTCAGCCTTGGCAAGCGGCAATCGTCGGATTGGTTGTCGCTGTGATGGGATTTGCTGGAGGAATGACAATGTCAGCCATCAAGCGAGACCGTGGTGTTAAAGATTATGGGACGCTTGTTGTGGGCCATGGTGGCGTACTTGATCGAATCGATTCGATCTGCTTTGCAGCACCGGTTTTCTATCACATGACGGTCTTGGTAATTGGTAGCTAGTTGATCTTTGACTTTCGTTGAGTGCGTTGTGCACGCTGGACGTAAATTGATTGGCGGGCGGCGGTTGCAGAGATTCTGTTTTGCGTAGGTCCGTTGATATTTTTCGTGTCCGGGCTCTGGCCACGTGTAGTTTGTGCAATGTCTCGAATCTGTGGGATTGCAGCGGCTACAGATGCAGGTGGAGCAGGGCAACCACGCTTCACCCATTCCAACCAGATGTTTTGAAGTTTGCTGATATCGTTGATTCCATAGTGCTGGCTTAATGATTGTGGCCAATCACTACTAGCCAAGCCATTGCCAACAAAATTAATGTATCGTTGTCGACCTCCTCGTTCGATTAGGTAACGAGCTAGCGAATAGCCCTGTGAGTACAGTGGGAGAACATCTGCTGGGTACTCTTTCATAGCGAACATATCAGGAAAAGAAATTCCCCGGCCTGTTCGCAGGAATTCTATGAGTAATCTGTGTTGACGGGCACGCTCTACGGGATGCTCTACTGTCGTGCAAGCTCCCTCGTCTGCCCACCGTGGAAGTGGTTGACGAAAGTGGCTGGCAAAAATTGTATGGGTGACTTCATGCGGAAGAACCGAGTCAAGGATACGCTCTTCGCTACCTTGTATGCTCATTGTCCAGTTGAACACTTCACCCCGATCAAATACGAAACTCGTTGCCCCACCAGCTCCAAGTGTTGGTGCTACTTCAGCGGTGATCGGGCAGGGTTGACTCCAGCGAGGAAGCGGTTTTCCGAGCCATTCAATCGCAAGGTCGTGGCGGTACTGTTCAGCAGCGTCGCCAATTTTCTGGGCTAGCTGTGGGTCAGGAGCTTCAACAACAAAGTTAGCTGTTCTGTAGCCCGCTGCGAGCAAACAATTGGTCGGAGAGCACAAGGCCGCAATCGCACCTAGTAGAAGAATTATTTCTTTTAACTTTCTAAACTGCATGTATTCACCACTTCACTTCGAAGACTATGTCACCCAATTTCATAACGATGATGGGACGTCGGACGGTAGCGGTGAGAAGTAAGTGGGGCCAGAGCGATTTCAGGGCGAATGTTTATTTGGTAGGAATCAGCTGCGGCCACGCAAGTCGTAGCTGGTTTGTCTCTGGTATTTCGAGATTTGTGCCCGGTGATAGTGAAACTCGTGGATGAAGAGTCTTGTTCCATGCGAAGAGGCTGCGGTAATAGCGGCCATCTCCGTATGCCTCTTCTGCAAGTTCCCACCACGAGTCTCCCTTTTGGACGTCATAATGCATTCCGGGTGACGGCTTCTGTGGTGGTTTTGTGATAGTTGTTTGAGGTAGTGAATTGACGGTGGGTGGGGGCTGTGGAGGTAACTGTGAAATGACGTCATCTGAAGGTTTTGTTGGGGTCGATAGTGTTAACGATTCTTGTGACTGCCAAGGCGCAAGTGCCGGTGTGCTGTCCAAGCTACTGTAACCATTTGGTTCCTTAGTATCATCGTGTTGAATGTCATTCACTGTTTCGAGCGACGGAACATCATCGCTTTGTATTTGTGCAAGAGGCGGTTCACGTTTCTCAAGATGATTCAGCGAAGGCTCAAAACTGGCTTCAATGCTCGGGAAGCGTGGCTCCGACTGTTCGGTTTCGCTCAAAGGTGTTGAAGGCCACGGAGTCTTTTTTTCTGGGCTCGGCGTGAGATCAGGAGGTAGTACAGTCTCAGCAAAAGGATTGAATGTGACTGTGTGGATATCGGGGCCAGCGCCTTCGGGCGGGCGTGGTATCAGCAAACGCAGAGCAAGTGCGGTAACAAAAATTCCCGCCAAAAGGCCGAGTAATGACAGAAGAAATTTCGATTCACGTCCCATGCAAAATCCACACAGATAATTACGTTCAGAGGCTACGCATTTTGCAGCTCTTAGTTTCACTCGTTAAAGAAGTGGGATTCTGCTGAAACTATCTGGCTGTTGCTATAGCGGCAGCTGAAGAAAACGAATCACACTGAAATAACGTATTTGTGTGAAAAATTGACCTTTTCCCGAGGGGAAATCGTACGTATTACGCGCTGCGACCACGTGTCAAAATAGGGAGGTGACGTAGTATTTTGGAAATCAGTAGAGAATCTATATCCGTTCTGCAGCTCGGAGTCGTGCTGAACGAGAGCGTCGGTTTCTTGCGACCTCATCAGCAGCTGCCTCAATCGGAGAGCTGGTCAGGCACTTCCAGACTTGTGGACTGCGGAAAGCTTTTTTTACAAGCCGATCTTCAAGTGAATGAAAAGAAATAACAGCCAGACGTCCACCAGATTTTAGCCGATGGGGGATCCGCTCAAGTGCTACTTGAAGAGACTTCAGTTCTTCATTGACTGCAATTCTGAGTGCTTGGAAAGTACGGGTCGCTGGGTGTATTCTTTTCTGTTGGGTTGTTTTACGAGGCACAGCTGATGCAACGAGTTTGGCAAATTCTTTTGCTGATTCTATTGGGTTTCGTTCACGAACCTGCGCAATTCTTCGAGCTATTCTACGACTGTGGCGTTCCTCTCCAAATTCATAAATGAGGTCCGCTAGTGTTTCTGGGCGGAGACGATTGACGAGCCTCCATGCCGGCTCCCCCTCTGTTGGGTCAAATCGAAGATCAAGTGGCCCATCAGATTCGAATGAAAAACCTCTTTCGCGATCTGCGAGTTGATCGCTCGAAATCCCAACATCAAGAAGCATGCCATCAATTTTATCAACTTCAACAGCGTCCAGGACTTCGGGCAAATTGCAGAAGTTTGCTTGGGCGAAACGAATAGGAAGTTCGGCAAGTTCGTCCGCGCCTCGCTTAATTGCCTCTGGATCCCGGTCAATTGCAATCACGCGTCCTGTTGGGCCCACAATTTCTGCCAGCAGTCGTGTGTGTCCTCCTCCTCCGAGTGTTCCATCAACAACGGTCATGCCTGGGCTTAAGTTAAGAAACGACAATGATTCGTGAGACAGCACACTGGTGTGGAGGCTGGTTGACGGTATTGGCTGGATTGGTTTTGGATTTAGCACGTCTCTAGTGTAACCATTTCGATCAATAGGTTTATTGAGTACCTTAATAAGCATGACACGTTCAGCCGATTTCAATACAGCCGATTTTTATGACTATGAACTTCCTGCGTCACGTATTGCCCAAGAGCCACTCCCTGATCGTGCCGCTGCTCGATTGCTTGTGTTAGATCGAGCATCACAAACTATTCGACATATGAATGTTGGTGATTTGCCTGATATTCTCGCTCCAAACGATCTTATGGTGGTGAATGATTCCCGGGTTGTTCCGGCTCGCCTTCACGGCCGGAGAGCGGAGACAGAGGGTCGCTGGGAAGGCCTTTTTTTATCGGAAGTAGTTGGGCCGGATGGGCGTCGCTTGTTACGGTTGTTATCCAAGACACGGGGCACTTTACGTGTGGGTGAGCGTCTTGTGGTGGTTAGTGAACAAGGGCAAGACTTGGCCGCTCTCGAACTTGTAGCCCGTGATTCCGGAGGAACGTGGCTTGTCGATCCTTGTTCTCAAGAGGCAACCATGCAGTTTCTGTCTCGTGTAGGTCGGGTTCCTCTTCCTGGATACATTCGGCAAGGAGTTGCTCAGAGCAATGATGTTGAGAGGTATCAAACAGTTTTTGCGACACAGCCAGGATCGGCTGCAGCACCAACCGCGGGTCTGCACTTCACGCCGGCACTTTTGCATGAGCTTGCGGAGCGAGGGATAAAGAAGGCAGAAGTTACGTTACACGTTGGAGTCGACACGTTTCGACCGATTAGTACTCACAAGATTGAGGATCATGAGATGCACTCAGAGTGGTGCACTGTTTCAGAAGAAACAGTCATGGCTGTATGCGAGACTCAGCAGCAACGAGGAAGAGTCGTGGCTGTAGGTACAACAGCAGTTCGTTCACTTGAGACGGCTGCTCGTTCTGGAGTCACTGAGTCATATGCTGGTGCCACGAACTTGTATATACGGCCGGGTTACTCTTTTCGCGTGGTGGATGTTATGTTGACCAATTTTCATATGCCAAGAACGACTCTTATGGTGCTAGTGAGTGCATTTGCTGGCCGTGATCTCATTCAGCAGGCGTACAAGGAAGCTATGGAAAACGGCTACCGGTTTCTGAGTTATGGTGATGCAATGCTCATTTTGTAATGCTAAAATGGTTTTAGATTTTTGTTTGTAGCCATCTGTAGTGTTTTTCACTAGTTGTTGTGTGATCCAACGATGGATGAGAATAAAACAAGTTTCCCTATCTAGATTGAAAGGAATTCATCTCGTGTCCTCAATACCTCAGGAAGATGTGCTGGTAGTGCCTCGGCATGTGTTGGAGCAGGTGGGGTTGTTTCAGGGTTTTTGTGGAGATGTCGAAAAATACCTTCCAGTTCTTCTTGATCCAAATCAAACCCTATGGATGTCACGTGATCGAGCTGAAGAGGACGCATCGTTTAAGCAGCTCATTCCGTACTGCCTGCTTTCATGGTTAGACGCTGATGGCGTGGCACAGTATTTTTCGTATACCCGTGGTAGTGGGCAAGGTGAGGCAAGGCTTCGTTCAAAGCGTTCGGTTGGTATTGGTGGTCATATTGCCAGTACCGATGGGCAGTATGGAGATAACGCTTCGTACGAGGCGGGCATGCTTCGGGAGCTCAACGAAGAGGTCGCGATCAGTGCAGAATTTACAAGTCGATGTGTTGGGCTTATCAATGATGATGCAACGCCTGTTGGTAGTGTGCATCTTGGAATCGTTCATGTCCTTGAGCTGCAATCGCCGGAGGTGGAGTCTCTTGAGACAAATTTGATTGAATGCGGGTTTGAGACATTAGGAGAACTACTCGCTGAGCGAGAGCATTTTGAAACCTGGTCTCAGATCGCCCTCGACGCGGTGCGAGCTGGAAGTCTTGGGTAATCTTTTGACCTCGCATGGGCGGACCGTTCAGTGATTGATAAGGAATATTGAGTGATGTCCGACAATGCTCCCGTCTATCTTGATAATCATGCGACCACTCGACTAGATCCAGATGTCTTTGAATCAATGATTCCTTGGTTCACGGATAACTATGGAAATGCAGGGAGTGGCACGCATGTCATGGGAACCGCAGCGCGTGATGCTGTTGAGTCAGCGCGGCGGCGTGTAGCGGATGCTGTTGGTGCAACAGCTCGGGAAATTATTTTTACAAGTGGTGCTACCGAGAGTGTGAACTTGGCAATAGCTGGGGTAGTGAGCCGTCAGCCATCTGGCCGGTGTGTCGTTCCTGTAACTGAGCATGTCGCAGTTCTTGATGTAGTAGATCAATTAGAGCGAAAGGGTTTGTCTGTTTGTCGTGTGCCAGTTGCTGCGAAGGACACTGAGACCCCTGGTGCTCTCGATCTTAATCTTCTCGATGAAATGATTGGGCCAGGGACGAGTCTTGTTTCAGTTATGTTTGCTAATAACGAGATCGGTACGGTGCATCCAATTTCAGCAATCGCCGATATTGTTCATTCACACGGAGCCTTGCTGCATGTGGACTGCGCGCAAGCAATTGGGAACTGTTCCATCGATGTGACTACGATTGGTGCCGATCTGGCAAGTTTCTCAGCACATAAGTGTCATGGCCCGAAAGGCGTTGGTGCTCTTTATGTAAGAAGACAACAACGAATTGTTAGGATTAATCCACAGGTTTTTGGAGGTGGTCAGGAGCGTGGCTTGCGAAGTGGTACTTTGAATGTGCCAGGAATCGTTGGCATGGGGCACGCATGTGAGCTTGCATCAAAACGGCTTGATGTATCTTTGGAGCACATGACGACTTTGCGTGCAAAGCTCTGGGATCTCTTGGTAGATGCAATCCCCGGTATTGAGTTGAATGGCCCGCCATTTGATCGAGGTATGCGACTGCCTAATAACCTAAACGTTCTTATGCCAGGAATTGATGGGTCAACTCTTTTGGCGGAGCTTTCACGAATCGGGGTTGCAGCAAGCGCTGGTAGTGCTTGCTCGAGTGAACAGCCAAGACCAAGTCACGTTTTACTTGCACTTGGCTTGTCGGAGGAAGAGGTTCGGCAGAGCGTACGTTTCGGGCTGTCACGAATGACCACGTCGGAGGAAATTCAGTCGGCATCAGAAAGGCTGCAAGCAGCGGTTCAATCGCTTGGGATTGGGTGATTATCGAAGTTTTTTCTGCGGGATGGCGAAAAAGTGTTGTTTGGTAGCAGACTTCTCGCTGGATCAGCACAACGCCCTTTGCCGACAATGGCTATCGGGATAAACTATATTTGTATGCTCGAGGGTGTTTCTCGACTCATTAAATGAATGATGTGTCTGATGGAATGCTCGCATTGGGTGTTTCGTTTTAAAATAGGTGGCAAGTTCCTACGGAGGTCTATACGATGTCGGTTACGCTTACTGAAAAAGCAGCCAGCGAAGTTATGAAAATTATTACGGATCAAAAACTTGAAGATGGAACAGTTCTTCGCGTTGGTGTTGCTGGAGGCGGGTGCAGCGGGTTTCAGTATTCGCTTGGATTCGACACGCAGTTTGATCCAAAGGCTGATACAAAAACTGATCAGCACGGTGTCGCTGTTGTTGTTGATAAAAAGAGCGATCTTTTTCTCGATGGTACAACGCTAGACTTCCATGAAGGGATCGATAAGCGAGGCTTCACTTTCAATAATCCAAACGCTTCAAAAAGTTGCGGTTGTGGCAGTTCATTCCAGGCTTAGTCAACTAACGAGGTTCGGTGCCAAGGAGGTCCAGTGGCGGCGGAAAAAGTATTTATCGTCGGTATTGGTGATGACGGTATCGAGGGCATGACGGCTCATGCTGTCAAGATTGTCGAGGCCGCTCATGTTTTGTTGGGCCCAGACTCGTGCAGCCCCCTGTTGTCTAAAGGCATGCAGGAGCGGCTTAAGGTAGTTACAAGTCTTGAAGATTTAGTCGACCATATCGAGAAATCCGATAGCCACAATAAGATTGTCGTGCTGGCATCCGGCGATCCTCTCTTTTACGGAACTGCACGGTACGTCTGTGCGAAACTTGGAAAAGAGAGGTTCGAAGTAGTTCCTCACGTCAGTAGTATGCAGCTTGCCTTTGCGAGAGTGAAGGAAAGTTGGGAGGACGCCTACTTGGCGAATCTCTCTGGATTGACCGTCATCGATCGCGTTATTGACAAAATTCGTACGGTAGACACAGCAGGTCTTTTCACCAGTGAGAGATGGCCACCGAACGCTGTTGCCGAGGCTCTTCTTGAGCAAGGAGTCCAAGGTCTTCAGGCTTATATTTGTGAAAATCTTGGTTCGCCCGATGAGCGGGTGACACAAGGCTCGCTGACTGAAATCGCCAAAGAATCATTTTCATCTTTGAACGTAATGATTTTAATTCGTCCGAGTGGGCTGACTGAATTGCCAAGCAAGGCAGGAAGGCGTTTGTTTGGAAATTCTGATGAACTTTTTCTTCAATCCCGCCCAAAGCGGGGCCTGCTCACTCCCGCAGAAGTCCGCAGTCTAGCTCTCGCTGAACTTTCTCTATGCCCAACAAGCATCGTCTGGGACGTTGGGGCCGGGAGTGGATCATTGGCCATCGAGGCAGCAAGACTTGCTCCAGACGGGTCTGTCTTTGCCATTGAGATGGATGTTGATGATCACCAGTTAATTGAAGAAAACGCAAAACGATTTGGAGTTGGCAACCTGCGGGCGATTCTTGGTCAGGCGCCGGAGGCGTGGAGCGATCTCCCAGATCCAGATAGTATTTATGTAGGTGGCAGTGGTCGTGCAGTGACCTCTCTCGTTGAACAGGCATGGGAGCGGTTAAAGCCTGGAGGGCGATTGGTTACGAGTTGCAATAGTATTGAAAATCTAGCTGCGGTTCATGCCCTCTTGCGAAGTCGATCAGAAGACGCTGGGTATTGGATGGTTAATATTGCCCGAGGGATTGAACAAATGGATCGTATTCGTTTCGAGGCAATTAATCCGAACTTCCTCATGGCGGCGACGAAGGCGGGGTAGGGCGTGACCGACCAACTTCCTGAACCGCTTGATGTTATAGCTGTCGGCGCACATCCGGATGATGTTGAAATCGGGTGTGGGGGAACTCTCGCACGGTTAGTCGATCAAGGTTGCCGTGTCGGCATTGTAGATATCACTGACGGGGAGCCAACACCTCGATCAAGTGGCCCAGAGGAGCGGCTTGCTGAAGCTGCCAAGGCCGCCAGATGCCTTGGTGTTGTGCATCGGGAGCAACTTGGTTTTCCGAATAGGAAATTATTTGATTCTTTTGATGTTCGAGTAGCACTTGCGAAGGTTTTCCGTCGTTACAGGCCGCGACTCATCCTTGGAATTGGTGATAAAACGCCGATGGCTTCGCCTGACCATGCGCAGGCCATGATGATAACTGAGGCCGCTGTCTTCTATTCTCGTTTAACAAAATGGGATGATGTTTTTGACTACCTTCCAGAACATACGATTTCTCATTTGCTGACGTATTTTCTGTTTACTGGTATTGCGGATCTTCCTGCAGGATGCTGGCCAATTATTGTAAATATCGAGGGCCACCTGAAGCAGAAGATAGAGGCTGTACGCTGTTATGCCTCTCAGTTTCCTGCCGAAAAAGAGCATGTTTTCACCCGGGTAGAATCGCTCTCGAAAACAATGGGATTACTTGGTGGATGTACTGAGGGAGAACTGATTGCCGGGAGTCGAATCCCCTGCACAACAGATCTCATGCGTCTACTCTGAAAATGTATTACTTAAAACATCTGGTTTTTCGCAGAGACTTTTAAAAATATTTACTTTGTAACGACATTTATATGAGTGCAGTTGAGTCTACAAAAAACGGTTCATGGATGCGTTGGGTTCTCTACGCTGCTGGCGCTTACAATATTGCCTGGGGTGCGGTTGCTATCATTAGTCCTTTATGGATGTTTGGTGCAGCTGGAATGGAATTGCCTCGTTACCCGGAATTCTGGCAGTGCATTGGTATGATTGTAGGTGTGTACGGTATCGGGTATATCATCGCGGCATCCGATCCAATTCGGCATTGGCCAATCGTATTCGTCGGATTTCTCGGCAAAGTTCTTGGTCCGATAGGATTTGCTGAAGCACTTTGGTCTGAGAGGCTGCCTCTTGTCTTTGGCCTCAATATTGTGACGAATGATCTGATTTGGTGGGTTCCATTTTCTCTTATCCTCTTGGCAGCTTGGAAAAATCGTGGCCGCTCCGAACCCTGTTAAAAGTCTTCATCAATACGACATTGTTGTTATTGGGGCCGGAATCGCTGGCCTGATGGCATCTAATTATTTGTCAAAAGCTGGTTATAAAGTTGCGGTGTTAGAGAAATCCCGAGGTGTTGGTGGCCGGATGGCAACTCGTCGTGTGAGTGAGGCAGTCTGTGACCATGGAACTCAATATTTTTCAGTGAAGGGCAGAGCCTTTGGAAGCGTTGTTTTGGAAGCAAGGGAATCGGGCGCTGTGATGCCATGGTGCGATATGTTTCCGAGGGCAAAAACTCTTGATGGTCCGGCTGTCGTATCGCTTGATGAAGTGGGCCATGCCCGTTGGAAGGGCTCTCGGGGTATGACAAGCCTTCCAAAGCACCTCGCCCAGCAACTCTCGGAATCAGTTAAAACAGGAATCCGAGTGAATGCCGTAAGCATTCAAGGTGATTCAGTCCATGTGTCCTGTGAAAACGATGAGGTGTTTGTGGCCCGTGCCGCTTTGCTTACAGCACCAAGTCCTCAGGTTGTTGAAATATTAACATCTGGCGGGCTGGTTCCCCCAGTTGTTGACTCGGTGACGTGGGGGGCACTTTCATCTGTAGAATATTCCTCATGTTTTTCACTTATGCTGAAGTTAAAGCAACCGAGTCTGCTCCCAGACCCTGGTGGCCTTGAGGTTTGCTCTGGTCCTGTTGCATGGATTAGCGATAACTTTCAAAAAGGAATTTCACCTGTTCCAAGTCTTACGATTCAAGCCACCGCTGAATTTAGCAGAGTTCATTTCGACACTGATCCAATACGTGTACAAGACGAGCTTACAAAAGCAGTGCATCGATGGATTGATGGTGATATCTCGAATGCCATTGATGCGAGTTCACTTCAGCGGTGGAAATATGCATTTCCTATTTCTCCAATAAAATCGCCAATGATTGCCCTGCAAAATAGCCCTCCAGTAGTTTGTTGTGGTGATTCATTCGGTGGCGGCCGTGTTGAATCTGCTGCATCGAGTGGCCTTGCGGCTGCGCGGTGGATTCACCGTTTTTTTGGCTAGAATTTCTTGAATGTGGCATCGATAATGTTGGCTAGAACCTACGATGCTGTATCTTTGCCTCGCATCATAAATACAAGTGCTGGCGACATGTGAGTTATTGCGCGGGTATGCTTTGTAAAGAGAGACTTAATGCCAAGTCGTGTTGAGTCGGGTTTGACGTTCTTGTTTCTACTAATTGGCGGTTCAGGCACTGAAGAATTTGGAGACACACTATGGCATCACTCGTGACACCGAAACTTCCTGAAGTTGAGTCCTACCTATCGGAAGGTACTATTCCGGGTGTTGTTGGCGGTGAAGATTGGTGTGGTTCTGGAGACACAGCGTTCCAATCTGCCGATCCGGGAAGTGGTGATGTGCTTGCTGAAGTGCACGCCTACACGGCAGCTGATGTGAATCGTAGTGTTGAGAAAGCGAATGAATCATTCAAGAAGTCTGGCTGGTCGACGTTGGCTCCGAATGACCGAGCCGTGCGCCTTTATCGGTTCGCAGATTTGGTGGAGCAGAAAAAGCAAATTGTGTCTCAGATCGAGGCGATCGATGCAGGTAAATTGCCAGCGCATGCTCTGGGAGATGTTGAGAATTTTGTTGAATCGATCCGGTTTTTTGCAGATATGGCCCAGCATGTACAGCGTCGTAATCAGCTTGCCGTAGCGGGACACGAGGCATGGACACTACAGAGCCCGTGGGGAGCTTGCGGATTCATATTCCCATGGAATTTCCCAGTTCTGCTCATGGGGTGGGGCATTGCACCTGCTTTGGCTGCAGGTAACACCGTAGTAGTTAAGCCTGCTGAAGATACGCCTCTTTCATCAATCTATATCGCTCGTTTAGCTCGTGAAAGTGGTATGCCCGATGGTGTTGTAAATGTTGTCCCCGGTCTTGGTAGTGAAGCCGGAGCAGCTCTTTCTGCGAACCCAGGTATTCGGCGGATGTCGTTCACGGGTTCTCCTGAAGTGGGGAGGCTTGTTGGCGAGTCCTGCGGCCGTAATCTTGTACCTGTCAAACTTGAGCTTGGCGGTAAGGGTGCAGCAGTAGTTTTTGAAGATGTCGATGTCGAAGCAACCGCAAAGAAGCTTGTTGGTGCAATTACTTTCCATACCGGCCAAGTTTGCTGTGACGCAACGCGTTGGCTGATTCACCAATCGATATACGATGACTTCATTAGTGCCTGTAGGCAAGAAATGCAACGTGTTAAAGTCGGTTATCAGCTCGATGGCGGTACCACCATGGGGCCCGTAGTAAATTCAAAACAAAGGGATAGGGTATTAAGCTACCTTGAAAAAGGTGTCGCCCAAGGTGCTGATGTTGTGGTGCCTGGAGGTCCTGCCGAAGTCACTGGGCACAACGGTTTCTACGTAAAGCCCTGTTTGTTGAGCGGATCACTCGATAATGTGGCAGCCAGAGAGGAAATATTTGGTCCGGTTGCATATATGACGACATTTGATCAGGAGTCCGAAGCGATCTCGCTTGCAAATGACACTGACTACGGTCTTGCAAATAGTGTTTGGACGACTGATTTAGGGCGTGCTGCTCGTGTGGCTGAGTCTATGGTCGCTGGAAATAGTTGGATTAACTCTCACAATGTTTTTGCAAAAGGGGTGCCATACGGCGGAATTCACAAAAGTGGTATGGGGGGAGGCGTCAATTCTATTGAAACCCTGTTTGATTATTGGCGAAGTCAGTCAATCGTTCGACCGCTGTAAGTGCAATCGAGAAAGCAAGTGCGCGATAATGAAAAGTGTCACACAAGTTGGTAGGTCAGACGTGTGAAAAAATTTGATTGTATTGTCGTCGGAGCCGGATTGTCTGGGCTCGCTTGCGCTCGAACACTTGTAGATCAGGGTAAGTCGGCACTTATCCTTGAATCATCGGACAGACCTGGTGGACGAGTTGGTACTGACACCATCAATGGATTTCAGATTGATCGTGGCTTTCAGGTATATCTGGACTCGTACGCTGAAGGAAAGAAATTCCTAGACTATTCGTCTTTGAACTTTGGTGCTTTTGAACCGGGAGCACTCGTAGCACATCGTGGACGTTTACTTCCCATAAGTGATCCGTGGAGGCGACCTTTTGCAGCTATTCGTTCGGTATTGTCAGGCGTTGTTGGTGTGCCGGATGGTTTACGTATTGCTTATTTGCGGAGTCAGGCTTTGGCTGGCGTGCGAAATGGAAAGATAGATCCGATCCGTATTGCTAATGACAAAGAAAAAACAACGCGAGAAGAACTTCTTTTGCGAGGCTTTTCACCCGAGTTTATTCAATTGTTTTTTGAGCCATTCTTTGGTGGTGTCTTTCTTGAAAGAGATCTGACAACGGCATCACAAGTCTTTCAATTTACATTTGCAATGTTCTCTCTAGGTTGTGCATGCCTTCCAGCTGGTGGTATGTCCGCTATCCCTCGCCAAATGGCTCAAAAGCTACCTGCTGGTTGTTTGGAGACTCTTTCTCCTGTTGTCAAAGTCAGCAACGTATCAGCCGGGGGCTGGGAAGTTGTACTTGAAGACGGGCGGCGGTTGTACGCAGAGTCGGTTGTCGTCTCAGCAGCTGCAGCAGCAATCACACAGCTGTTGCCGGAATGCCTTTTCACGACGTGGACGCCTCCGTCATGGAAAGGCACTCGTCTTGTGGCTTTTGAATCTGTTAAGAAGCCTCCGTGTGGAAAGACTCTGGTTGTCTCAGCTGAACCAATTGAAATGGGACCAATTGACAATTTGTCGACACCATCAGCTGTTGCAAGTGGTTATGCGGCAGAGGGAAAAAATCTTATTTACGTTTCAGTTCGAGGTGATTGGCAGGGTGACGTTGAGCAACTGCCGGCTAGGATACGTCATCAAGCTAGGTCCTGGTTTGGTGTTGAAGTTGAGCAATGGAAGTACTTAGCAACAGTTTCAGTCCCACGCGCTTTGCCAATTGAAACGCCAGCCTCGAGGCAACAAAGATTACCATCAAATTATCTTGCCCCAGGTCTTTTTCTGTGCGGTGACCATCTTACGACTTCTTCGATCAATGGAGCGCTTGCTGCTGGACGTCTTGCTGCAGAGGAAGTTTTACGATCGGCTTGAACGTGATGTCAC
>ERZ1048872.1674-NODE-1674-length-17824-cov-8.211267_pt1 | contig 17824 bp, 17 predicted proteins | sample MGYA00383100_ERZ1048872 | MGnify/ENA primary metagenome ERZ1048872 (study PRJEB29581, sample SAMEA5548370) | metagenome | biome: marine; feature: coastal; material: water | depth 50 m | study: Short-term variability in the microbial, nano- and picoplankton...
TCTTTAAAAACCAGGGAACGAATCAGTTCTCCCTTGTCATCATAAAAACCCTGGCTCATTGGAATCCGCTCTGCCTTGCTAACGGTATATTCAATGCGTCCCCAAACCGTTACTGTTTGCGCCCTTGGCGTCAGACTTATGACGTACGTGTGGTCAGTTTCTGTTAGCTTAAGGTTGTATTCGTCGGTCAGCGTCGTCTGTTTAACTAGGTCGTCATTGGTGAAGTCGCTGCCCATCCACGATCCCATCATGAGTGAGGGAGGCACTTTGATCACCTTATTGATCTTCGGCAGATAATTCCACATCTCTTTGTCGATCTTTAGCGTTGAAATACCTCTGTCTTTTTTAGGGGACAGAATCCGAATAAATGCTTTTTCAGTGCCAAGGTTAATAGATTCCATTTTCATTGAGCGTTCATAGTGTGGCGTTTCGACCCGCATCGTGATTTCCGCTTTGCTGGCATCACCTCTATACAGCTCTTCCATCTCGTCAATTAGTTTTATGACATCAGTTTCACTGTCGTTGGGGACTGATTCAGCGCACAACGCGCCGGGAACAAGAAATATCAGCGTTAATACCAGTCTTTGTAGTTTAACCATTATTCGCTTTACCATTGGGCAGATTCCTAAGTCTATCGTTCAAAAGTGCTACTTGCAGCTTTATTGTTTGATCTCGTGTTGTCGATTGTTACTATGGATGGAGATCCAGAAGGTTAAAAATATAGCTACCTCGGTAAGCACGCAGATAATAGTGAGCGATGCGTAAGCAATGAGGCCCATCATGCTCTCTTGCTGGAAAAACTGATAGACAGCAAAGATCAGAAGAAGTATTGCGCCAATCCACTTTCCTACTGCCCCTAGCAGGAAAAATCGGTGTTGCCCTCTGAAAGTCTCGGAAACCTCGGCCACGATTGCTTTAACCTGCCGAGTGAAGGTGAGGCTCGATTCACGCTGCAGTGCAGCTCTAATGTGCGAATCTAGTGCGCGATCATCGATGTTTTCATTGAAATTTGATGCCTGTTTTTTATCGTTCGCGTGCTGTTCCGTGTTATTCGTCATGCTGTACCTCAAGGGAGAAGGCTTTTTTGTGGATGTATGGGCGGCTCACTGGGCACTGAAAGCTTCCGAAATGCTTCTCTGGCGGTGTGAAGTCGTGACTTTACTGTGCCGCTAGGCAGATTTAATAATGCTGCGATCTCGTCTACCTCAAGCTCCGACAAATAAAATAGGGTCAAAATAACCCGTTGGTTCTCTGGCATCTTCGTAAGCACATGATTATTAAGCTCCGATTGTTCAAACGCATCCATATCCCCTGATCGCACTTCGAGCACGAGCCATTCGTCATAGATTTGGTCGGCTGTTTTAGTCACTATATATAGACGGCAGGTATAGAGGTCAGGTTCATTTTATTTTCGGCCGCCATTTAACAAAACAGCTAGCACCCAAGATAAGGCTGGTGCTTGATAACTAACAGAGGTAGACATGTCATCAATTAAAGAATGCAGAATAGGTTTGTTAGGTGCCGCCAGAATAACGCCACCGGCAATTATTTTGCCGGCTCAGGAAATCCCCGCAGCGCAGGTGGTTGCTATTGCTGCCAGAGACAAGGTACGGGCGCAGCGTTTTGCTGCGGAGCACAATGTGAGCCGGGTGGCGGACAGTTACCAGGCGTTAGTCGAAGATCCCGAGTTGGACTTGATTTACAACGCGCTGCCTGCCTCTGAGCATTTACCCTGGACGATGAAAGCACTTTCGGCTGGGAAAAATGTATTGTGCGAGAAACCTATTGCACTAAATGCCGACGAAGCACTCCGAATGGTCGAACTCGCGGCTACCTCAGGTTGCTTGATGATTGAAGCATTTCACTATCGGTACCATCCGGTAATGGCTCGAGTGCTTGAGCTTTTGGCCGGAAATGCGATTGGTGATATCAAGCATATCGAGGGCGTATTTAATGTTGCGATAGAAAACACGCAAGATATTCGTTACCAAAAAGCGCTGGGAGGCGGCGCGTTGATGGACCTTGGTTGTTATCCGTTGCATTGGCTAAGGACCTGCATGGGGGCTGAGCCTAATATCGTGTCAGCCACCGCCAGCGTGACTGAGTCCGACGTTGATGTCTCTCTCTCAGGAGAGATGGTGTTTCCTTGTGGTGCGACAGGACGTATTGCCTGCTCAATGGCAGCGGGTATAAAAATGGAAAATGCGCTGAGGATTGAGGGGGCGACGGGATCTCTTGAGGTGATAAACCCGCTTGTGCCTCACTTTGGTTACAAAATCACGCTGCGTGAGGGGGCTTCAAGCGAAAATCGTGTCGCGGCGCGCGAGCAAGATATAAAGGTGACGGGCCATTCAACCTACTACCATCAACTAGATGCGGTTGTTGAGTTGCTGGCTGGCACTGGTGACCAAATCACCGGCGGGCAAGATTGCGTGAACAATATGCGCGCAATAGACGCGTTATACCGCGCGGCGAATGTCTCTGAGTTTAAGAGGTAACGAAGACCGCGACGCCTACAAAATCCGAACAATTGGCGGCATTCTGTCTGCTATAATCGCGCGCTTTTAACTTGGCACCCTGAGATTGTGCCCGGTGCGATTATGCTTAGGAGCTACCCAATGACACTTAAACTTAACACCCTGATTTCTTTTGTTATCGCGTTGTGCGCACTATTTGCGGCACCAACGTCTCTGGCGCAAAGCCTTTGGTCCTCAGAAGTAGAGCTCGGCGCGGTATTTACTTCGGGAAATACTGACGAGCAAAATATTAAATTTCGTGGCCAGGCAGTACGTGACTCCGAGCAGTGGCAGCATAAGGTCTATCTCGATACGTTGAACTCATCCAAAAATGATGTCAAAAGCGCTCAAAAGTCCTACTTGTTCTATCAGGGAGACTATAAACTGCAGGTCGGTTCGATGTTTGGGCGAGCCTCCTACGAGGATGACAAGTTTAACGGCTATGATTACCAGGCTGACTTTACTTTCGGTTATTCGCGCCCAATATATGACAATGGACCTCACAAGCTGAATGGAGACGCGGGCTTCGGTTACAGAGTTTCTGAACTAACAGCTGGTCCAAGTGAGAATGAAGCAATCGTTCGTCTCGCACTGGATTACGTGTGGGATATCAACGAGAACGCCCAGTTTAAGCAGTTACTGAGCACAGAAATTGGCAGTGATGCGACGATCTCACGATCGGAGTCATCTGTTAGTGCAAATATTGCGGGTGATCTGGCGATGAAATTCTCAATCAATGTGAAAAATAATACAGATGTACCGCTGGGAACCAAGAAAACTGACACAGAGAGTGCAGTGACACTTGTCTACAAGTTCTAAATGCAACAAAAGGATCGATACCAATGTTCGAAATCAAACCCATAGAAGAGCAGGACTTTGACGAGATTTTGGCGTTGAATGAGGCCAATGTGCCTCATGTGAACTCGATAGACCACAATGAGCTGAGGAGTCTGGGTGAGCAATCCAAGGCCTTTATCAAGGTGGAGGAGGCCGGTAAGCTGGCAGGACTGGTGATTGCATTGGCGCCGGGGCAGGCATACCAGTCCATGAACTATCGATGGTTTTCCGATAAATTTGACCAGTTCCTGTACATAGATCGCATTATGGTCAGCCCAGATTTTCGCCGTCGTGGCGTTGCCACCCTGATATATGATGAGCTGGCCCGGCTTTGCCAACAGGTTGGGTTAGAGCGCCTGACCTGCGAAGTGAATATCATGCCACCCAACCCGGGCTCACTCGCGATGCATGAAAACATCGGTTTCATTCAAGCTGATACTCAAAAGACTGATGGCGGCAACAAAGAAGTGTCTCTTTTGGTAAGAGAAGTGGCTATATAACGACTTTAGATGTGTTCTGCAAAATGTTGAAATATAAATATATTTTCGATTTTAAGTGCCGCTATTTAGCCGGGTACGGTCCGCCGGAATCCAACTTGGCCTGATGACCTGCTCGATTTATTGCGTTGTCAGCGTTTTGATTAAATTACTTCTTAAAATCTACTTGATAAAATCCCGCTAAAATATTGATATTATTGAATATATCTTCCGTTTAATCCATTGCATTAAGCGATAGTAGCCACTTTTGGCTGCCTGACCGTCTATGAGCATCTGCTGCTTGCGTCAATCGATCTTTGCCGAATGAGCATTCGGGCACTGAACCAACACAGAACCAACACAGAACCCGAATCTGAACTAGCTACTTGATTGATCGACGACGGACTATGGCTTACGAAACAACATGGTGAATCTGTCGGTGTTGCCCGAAACCGAACGTCTGCCCACTTCATACTTCAACTCATCATCTGCGCGATAGTGAAGAGTTGAATAGTCTATAAATTCGAAGCCGGTAGCCTCCACTTCCTTAATGACCTGAACAGGGTCTATACGGCGCCAATTTTCACCGCTTTCCGATTGCATGTGTCTTCGAGTATGGTCCACGACGCCGTATAAACCGCCTGATTTGAGCGCATTAAATGTGGCGTGATTGATATTTACGCGCCCCTCAGCGGTAAAATTGTGCATATTGCGGAAGGTCAGGACCATGTCCAGATTTTTTATACCGAAGCTGAGCTCTGGGACAGTAGATTTTCTTGCACCTTCTTTTCGGCTGAAATTTGATCGGTCGAAGGGGATGACCTCGAGAGATGAAAAGCCTGGTTTGCCTACCAGTGCCTCTCCTGTGCGCTCGGCACCGATGGATACGTACAGCTTGCCTTTTTCCTCAAGCACAGGCGCCAAAAGTTTTGTGTACCATCCGCCGCCAGGCATCAATTCAAGCACTTTCATGTCGTCTCGCAAACCAAAAAATGCGAGTGTTTCGACAGCTTTTCTATTTTTATCTCTTGCGGTTTCCTGTGCCGTTCTGCGCTCGTCTGCAAGTGCTGCGTTTATTTTCTCTTCAGTGGCTGCGAAGTCAGATGCTGCCAAGGTATTCAAAGACAAGCTGCCGAGCAGCAAGGCCACAATCAATTTCATTTTGTTCTCCCAACGTTTGAAAGGGAATGATACCAATACAATTGCCGCCGGTATCCAAATCATTTAGCCTCATACAAAACTTTTTGTAATCGCAGATGAAGCGAGGTGAATTGAACATGGAGTCGAACACGGCAGCATCCATGTGGTTGAGACAAGTCGCCATGGTGGCCAAAGAGCGCGATCCTGTTCGTCATGAGGTATTCGAATTGCTTGGTCTGACGTCAGACTTTGAGGACGACGGTGTTTCCGTCTTTGGGCTGCATAATTCGGTGATGGCAATAGGTGACACTTTCCTAGAAATCGTGGCGCCGACTCAGGCCAACACGACTGCTGGCCGACTGCTCGAGCGCATGGGCGGTGATGGTGGTTACATGGTGCTTGTGCAAACCGATGATATTGATTTTTATCGATCGCACACAGAAAATCTTGGCGTGCGTAAAATTTGGCAGGCAGACAGGGAGAACGTAAAAGCATTTCACATGCATCCGAAAGATCTTGGCGCCACCATTGTCTCTATAGACTGGATGGCACCAGAGGACGAGTGGGCATGGGCCGGGAAAGGCTGGCAATCCAGAAGCGCGAAATATGTTGATAAAATCACGGCGGTCGACGTGCAATGCAACGATCAGCTAACCACCGCCAGGCGCTGGGCGGATGTGCTGGATCAGCCGACGCAATTGGAAGGCGATACGCATGTCTTGCGCATGAAGGCTGGCAAGGTGAATTTTGTAGCTGCACTTGATGATAGAGGAGAGGGTGTCTGCGGCATCGAATTCAGGGTAAGCGATAGGGATGCAATAAAAGTCAAAGCGGAGATGCTAGGTCTTAAATGGCGGGATAACGAGTTAATGGTCGCTGGCACTCGGTTTCGTTTTGTTGATGCAGATGAATCCACGCAAGTGTAATAAGTTGCCGGCAAAGATGCGTCGCGGCAGAGGGCAGATAAGATGTTGTTTTTAATCGGTGAACGCGTGATCAGCAAATCAGAGAAGGCGGGATCACGGTCTTGCGCGATTTGCGGCGACGATGAGCAATTTAGTCGTGTGACCGAAACCAGCTACTTTTGTTTTTTCGGTTTGCCGTTATTATCGATAGATAGGCTGGCGGACTTTTACCAATGTGATCGGTGTCGTAACGCCTACAATGACCTCACAGCTGAAATGCCTGCTCAGGTGCCTGTACTTCAACGTACATTGAGCTACATTCAATTGGGGTATGGTCAGAGCCAGCAAAAAAACGTTGTTCATGACATCTGTCTGAAACTTTGCGGGTTCGAGTACTCCCAAGAAGAGATGCGCAAAGCAGCTTACCAGTTGGAATCGGGCGAGTCCGAATACATGGAATACCTGCGACAGGCATCGTCTCGGATGAATACCCAGGGTAAAATGCAGGTCATTGAAGCGGCTTTTTTGATGACTTATGTGTGTTGCGAAATCCAATATGAAGATCGCCTGCGGGTGAACCTGATTGGCAACGCGCTTGGTGTTTCGCTCGAATTTGTTGAATATGCAGTGCAGCAAGTCAGGCAAAACAGTTACTACGGAGTGCGTCGTCTAGTGCCCGTGAGGAGCTGAATATTGACAACTAGTGATCAAATCAGGACACTTGATGGCTCATCGTATTTCGGCTTTCACGGCTTATGTATGCTAATACCAGACTAGATAAACGTGGCGTGCCCATGGGGCAAATTCTGAATTCCGTTCAGGCCCTGAGTGCTAGGGGGTTCACGCAGGAGCAGGCGTTAGTGGGCACCGGGTTAGTGCCGGCAGATCTTCAAAACTTTGACTTACGGGTCAGTTATCGCCAAAGAATCCAGCTGCTAGGCAACATGCTTGCGCTTATCAATGACAACGGGTTCTGGCTCGACTACCCCAATGAAGTATCAATCTCCGACTACGGTTTACTCGGGTACGCGATGATGAGCAGCGCAACACTCGATAAAGCTGTTCAGATCGGTGTGAAATACCATCGAATGGCAGGTTCGTTATTTAATTTGGCTTTCCTTCGGGAAGATAATATCGCTCGAGAGGACGCGCGTGCATTGCCTCAAAATCCGGAGCGCCCGCAAGCCGTGCTTAGGCTGGAAAACGTACTAGCCAAAGGTGAGGTAGGTCAATATGTTGCGGAGTCTTTATTTGTTGACTTAGCGCCTTTGATTAGCCTGTTGCTGGGCAAGCCCTTTCAACCCTTGGAAATCCATCTTAGTTATCCCAAGCCCGAATATGCTGAGCGATACGAACAGGCATTCGGCTGTCCGGTTTACTTTAATAAACCTTTTTCTGAATTCCATTTTGACGCTGCGCTGTTGAACCACCAATTAGCGGAAGCAGACTCAAGCACCGCTCAGACATGCGAAGAAAGCTGCCGAAAAGTACTGAATCAACTGGATATTGGTGTCGACATTATCGCTAATATTTGCCATTTGCTGTTAAGCACGCCAGGTGAGTTTCCGAAGCTTGATGCGATAGCAAGCAAGTTATCAATCGGTACGAGAACCCTACGAAGGCGGCTCAAAGGGCTTGGCACGAGCTATCAAAAGATACTCGATGACGTAAAGAAAGAGCTGGCGATTGAGTATCTGCAGACGACCACATTAAGCGTGCAGGAGATTTCGGACCTGTTAGGTTACTCAGAAGTGACCAACTTTAGACGGGCATTTGTAAAGTGGGTACAACTGTCACCTTATCAGTATCGAAAAAAAATAGGTGTGCCCGGAGAAGCGAACAGTCAGGGAACCGGCGCGGATGACCTCAGCAATATGACTTGACGGTGCTGTCAGACCCGATAATTCAGTTCGCCAGCCCATACTGGTTTTTGGTGTAAGACATGGAAATGTCAGTTGGAAGATAACAATTCAAGGAAAGAATAATGAGAAAGACGGTTTTTACGGCTATCGCAGCCCTTACCATGCCCATCGCTGCTCATGCTGATTTTATCGGTGTTTATGTCGGAGGCGGAGCATGGATCAGTGAATTTAGCGGTGACATTATTGCCGACTTGTCACTGGATAATGACTTGAATATTCAAGGTGACACCAGCAGCTATATCTACGCGGCATTCGAACACCCGGTGCCGCTGTTACCTAATATAAAAGTTGCTAAAACCAGGTTAGACGATTCGGCAGTAGGGACCCTTTCCACTGACGTTGACTTCAATGGAGAGCTTTACTTAGCTAACGAAACAGTGGCGACCGAACTTGATTTAAGTCATACAGATTTAACGCTCTATTATGAGATTATTGACACCGTGCTCGATTTCGATCTGGGCATAACGGCGCGCTATTTTAACGGCGATGTTGGCCTTAATGGTAACAGGGAGGCCATCGATCTGGTGTTACCGATGCTCTACGGGCGAGCTAAAATAGGGCTTCCCTTTACGGGTGCCTATATTGGCGGGGAAGGCAATATCATATCGTACAGCGGTAACCAGCTTTCAGATCTCTCGGTGCATGTTGGCTGGGAGACGGAGAATTTTATCTTACCCGAATTCGGTGTACAGTTGGGTTATCGCCAATTTACACTCGACGTCTCTGAAGAAGACGCAGACGTCGCTGTTGATGCAAGTGCAGACGGCGTCTTTGTTAATTTAACCGCTCATTTCTAGCAACTATTGCGAGCCTAATATGCCATCAGAACCCATCAAGTATATTGATCGAACCCGGGCGTTTTACTCTGCTCAAGACTTCAGTCCCTATAACTATGCACATCATGAATCGACCCCCTTTCATCGTCTACAAAAGCCGTTGTCGGAATGTCGGGTCGCGATCGTACTGACGGCGGTCACCCATGGTGATATACCTAAAAACCTGCGCGGTGCTGAGTCACATTCCCTCGATGATGTGCCTGAAAACTTCAGAACTGATGAATTATCTTGGGACAAAGTGACGACCCACACTAACGACCGCCAGTCATTTTTTCCGCTTGAAGTGCTGCAGTCGCTCGAGACAGAGCTGATGATAGGCTCGCTGGCACCGCGTTATCACTTCGTTCCAACTGAATACAGCCAACGTAATACGCGCGAGAATGATGCGCCGGCAATTGTCGAAGCCTGTATTGAAGACGAAGTAGACATCGCACTTTTGATACCATTGTGACCTATTTGCCACCAGACCGTCAGTTTGACGGCCAGAGCAGTAGAAGAGGCTGGTATCGCGACAGTGGTCGTCGGCTCAGCGTGGGATATTGTGACTTACTGTGGTGTGCCACGATATTTGCATAACGATTTGCCGCTAGGCAATCCGCTAGGTAAACCCTACGACAGTGTCAGTCAGCGCAAGTCAGTTATTGCCGCCCTTGACATGGTGGTCAATTCGAACGAGCCGGTGGCGACGCAGTCTGACCTTCAGTGGCAAGAGGATGGTGATGAAAGTTGGAAAGAAAACTATATGCGAATCACCGAGGCTGATCTTGCCGAGTTGAAAAAAGCGGGAGAAGAGAACAGGGCGCAACGGTTAGCAGCCAAGAAGGCGGGCCTAACCCGAAGCCAGCTTTAGCCAAGCTGCGTCATCAAACGAGTCAGTCTGTGTTTGTCACTGGGTCGTTTGACGCTTGTCTGGCGTCGAGTTCTTCGCGTATTTTCACATATTCTTTTTCGTTCAATGAAAACCGTGAAAAGATCAGTGCACCAATGCTGTAGCAGACGAGTGGAAAAATAGCATAGAGCGTTAGTAATGCGGTTTTCGCTGATTCTGTTTGTTCAACATTTGGTACGAAACCCGATGCGCTGAGTACAAACCCGGTCAGCATCAGCGTAATGCCTGTTGCTGACTTGAAAACTAGATTCCACGCAGCAAAGTACGTTCCTTCCTTACGCTTGCCTGTTTGAACCTCATCGTAGTCGATAATGTCTGATTGAATTGACGGTGCGACGACAGCACCGCTGCCAGCACCGAGGCCGCAGATAAAAGCGAGCACAAAGATGTGAACAACTGCACCCTCTGTCAGAAAGAACATGCCGCCAAAACCAAATGCCGTTACGAACATCGAAAACATCCACATCGCTTTTTTACCGACCCGCTTGGATATTGGAATCCACAGGGGCACCGAAGCGATTGAAGGTACTAGGTAGGCAAGAATGTAAAAGACCGTGTGTTCGGGTCGGCCCACAACATACTCTGCAACGTAAGGCGTCAAAATACCGATGGTAGCGCCACCGCTACTTTCGATCAGAAACACAATAAGCAGTAGTTTAGCGTGTTTATTTTTCCAAACGTCCGAGAAAGCCGTAATCGGATTCGTTTCACCGCGTCCCTGAAACTCTGGACGTTCGCGAATGCTAAACGCCATCCACGCGATTAACACGGCTGTCGTAGCGCCCGCAATTAATGTGATGTTATAAGCAACTTCTCTTGGTGAGTCGCTCCTGATCAGTAGAAACATGCCGACCAATGCAAGCAGAGAGCCTGTATTCCAAAGCATGTGGCGCCAACCGAAAATTTTAGTCCGCTCGTGATAGTTGAGTGAGAGCTCGGCGCCGAGAGAGGTGTGTGGCACGACAAAAATCGTCATGGAGGTATAAAACATCAATATTGCAGTGCCCATCCAGAGGTTGATGTGCCATCCGGTCAATGATGGTGGTGGGTTCCACATCATATAAAACGAGGCAACGACGGGGATAATAGATGCAAATATCCAAGACTTTCGCCGACCTGATTTAAGCGTTGTGCGATCGGAAAAATAGCCCGCTAGTGGATCGGTTATCGCATCCCAGATCCTTGAAACACCAAATATGACGCCCATGATCGCCGGCGATATCAGCAGCACGTCAGTTGAGAATTTCATTAGATAGAGGGCAACGATGAAAAACATGAACCCAACGCCAATTGTCGGCAGGTTGTAATTGATAATCGATTGCAGCGGAAGAGGCGCTTCTTTCTGATCTATACTGTTTTTGCTCATCTGTTACTTTTTACCGCCTTTGGTTCAGGAAGCGAATATTCACCGACACCTAGCCAATCAGACATACCACCACCGTAAGTCCATCTGTTTAAACCGAAACCAACGAGGCCCATGACAATATTCGACACACATGTTGCTATAAATATACCTGTTACACCCATGAAAGATTCCCCAATATAAGCCAAAGGAACGTAAATAACGAACATTCGCACGACAGACATTGACGTTGAGATCAAGGGCTTGCCAAGTGAGTTAAACGTCGCGCTGGACATCATTAATACGCCCCAGGCGCCATAGCTGAAGGGAACAAGGGTCAGATACAGTTTTGTATATTCCGTGACAAGCGGGTCATCATCGAACAGGGCGCCGATGCTGTCGCTAAAAAGGAAGAAAATGATGGCGACAAATAGGCCCCACACCATTGACCACAGGAACGAGACAAGCATGCCCTGGTTCGCTCTCACCTTTTCTCCGGCACCGCTGTTTTGACCCACAAAGGGGCCAATGCTCGCGGATAAAGCGAACAAAGGAATCACGGACAAGGCCTCAACACGCGAGGCGATACCAAATCCAGCTACCGCCTCTTTGCCATAGCCCGCGAGCAGGCTAACAATGATCGCTGTTGAGATTGGGCCGATAAGATTGGTTGCGGTCGCGGGCAGACCGACGGCGAGAATAGATCGCCAGGAATGCATGACGCCAGCGAGCGTTCGCTTGCTAAAGTCGATGAGATCTTCCTGCTTAATTAAAACATAGAATGTCACGACGCAAAGGACAATCCGCGATATGAAAACTGCCCATGCTGCACCTTCCAACCCCATTGCAGGTAAACCAAACCAGCCGAAAATAAAAATGGGGTCGAGCACTGCCTGCATTGCCGCGCCGGAGACCATAATGGTACCGGAGATTTTTGCATCCCCTGTCGCGCGCAGTGCGTTAGCGCCCATTGAAGGCAGCGAGAAGAATATCAATGCGATGTACCAAATCTGCATATAACCGACGATATGCTGCAGTGTATCTTCAGTCGCGCCCATCATCCGAAACAAAGGTTCGATGCTTAAATAACCGATGACAGAGGTCACCAGCATGACGACCGCAAGCAACCCCAAACCGTCGGTTGCAAGCCGTTTTACCTGATCGTGATCCCCGCCGCCGACGGTGCGTGCAAGTACAGAGGAAAGACCAATGGAAATGCCCAGTGACAGTGAGCCAAGCGCGCCGGTCACCGCAAACGTAAAACTGTAGGCCGCGAGTTCATTGGTGCCGACCAACCCAAGCAAGTAGGTCTCAAAAAGTGCAGCCCCGAGATTAGACGTGATGCCAAGAATCATCGGTAAAACCAGTCCCATCAGACCGGCGCTGATAGTGCCTCTGGTCAGTTTAGCAGGTGCCACCATAGATCAGACCGGCGCCATGCGTGCTAAACGAGGGGCTTTGGGTGCGGGGAAACCGGTTTCAATGATATCAAGTAGAAATTGCTGGGTGCTTGCGTGCTCTGTTGCATTCCATAGATTAATCTTTTGCTCCGGATCATCGTTCATATTGTATAACTCGCCTTCATCTCCATCATAAATCGCGCTTTGCCCGTAGCTGGTGCAAAGCCATCCTGATTTGTGATAAACGCTTCTCAGATGCATATCAATTGGGCCGTGTTCGGAATCCCATTCTGTGAGCACAAATTCGCGACCCTGTTCTTCCGCCTGCGCATCTGTCCGCGGCAGCGGTTTGCCCTCGGTCCAGTCGGGTTCTGGAATGCCGGCAATTTCGCAAAAAGTACTTGCCAAATCCACGTGGCCAACCGGCAGCGTAACGGTTTCCCCAGATGTGTTGTTGTGCTCTGCGGGGGACCAGATAAAGGGCAGTCGCATGAGAGCATCAACGTGATAAGGGCCTTTGAACAGCAGTCCGAAGTCACCCTGAAATTCACCATGATCAGTCGTAAATATGATGTCGGTGTTCTGATCCCAACCCTTGTTCTTGAGCCAGTCCATCACTCGCCCGCAAGCTTCATCGATAAGTTCATTCTCAACGTGCGTCATGGCGTTGATTTCTCGAACTTGATCGGCTGTCATCTCTTGCGGGATGAATTCTCTCGGTGATTCAAGGTTCGTCCAAAGGTTACCCTCATAGTACCCAAGCCAGTGTTTTGGTTTTGTTGCGAGCAACGCGCGCATCTCTTCGCGATCTTCTGAATACAGCGAAGGCAGCGGTAAGTCGCGCCAGTTTATACGTGAAATTTCGGAAGCGGGCGGGTCCCATGGATGATGTGGGTCGGGGAAACTCATCCAGCAAAACCAGGGTTTAGTCTCATTTTGTGCTTCAAGCCAGTTCAACGTGCGATCAGCCACCCAATCGGTATGGTACAGCGTCCTTGGTACATCTGTTGGCCATACCTGGGGTGCCTGAGTATCCCCGGTGCCAATGGTGTTTTGCCCCTTGCTAGTGACCATGGGATAAAATTTTGACTTCAATTCAGCATGCTCAGCCGTCATCCAGCGATCGTAGTGACTATGGCCCTCAAAAAAGTGATTTGCGAGCTCCATCCTATCAAAGCCTCGGTGCGGGCCTGTGTTGCCCTCAAATGCCATGCGATTTTCGAAGAAATCTTCAGGTTTACCGAGCCAAGGCTCAAAATGGGCTTTACCCAGCAGTGCAGTGTTGTAGCCATGGTCTTTTAACCAATGTGCAATAGTCGGAGTGTTTTCCGGCAGTGAAACGCCATTCATCCATACACCGTGGCTTGCAACGTGCTGTCCGGTGATGATCGTTGCGCGGGCGGGCATGCAAACCACATGCTGATTATGGGCACGCTGATAGTTAATGCCTTCGCTGGCGAGCTTATCGATGTGAGGGGTTTTTGCGAACTTACCACCGTTGCATCCTAGCGCATCAAAGCGCATCTGATCAGTAGTGATAAATAAGATGTTTCTCTTGGTAGGCAATGCTTGCTCCGTGCTAATCAGGGCTTATGTTTCAGGATGCAGTAAGTCAAATAAGGTGATAGCAGACGTCGAACGAGTCTACACTAAGCGACTACATGAATGTTGAATATGTTGCTCAACTCGGAGGCCTTAAAAAGCCCGACGGATGCTATCGAATAGTGCATGAACGAAACGCGACGTCGGGCTCGTTGTGTGTCGATACTACTTAACTAGGTTTGATGCAGGCTACTTTTTCGCGTGCAGCCTTACCGGTAAATGGGCGTAACCTTTAACAAATGAGGAGTTCACCATTTCCTCTTTTCCCACCACTTCAACCTGCTCAAAACGCTCGAGAATTTCTTCCCAGAGAATCCTGAGTTGCATCTCTGCGAGCCTATTGCCCATGCAGCGGTGTATACCAAAACCGAAGGATAGGTGCTGGCGTGCTTTTGGTCTGTCGATAATAAAGTCATCGGCACGATCGATCACGCTGCTGTCTCTGTTACCCGAGACGTACCACATAAGAACTTTGTCTCCTGCCGCTATTTTTTTGCCGCCAAGCTCTGTGTCCTGCGTTGCGGTTCTTCTCATGTAGGCGAGCGGCGTTTGGTATCGAATGATCTCGGCAACCATATTCGGTATGAGACTGGGATCCGCGCGCAACTTGTCATATTCGGCCGGGTTTTCGTTTAAAAACTTTACTCCGCCACTGATCGAATTCCGCGTTGTGTCGTTTCCACCAACGATTAGTAGTATGAGATTGCCAAGGTATTCCATCGGGTCCATGTTCTTGGTCGATTCGCCATGCGCTAGCATCGAAATAAGATCGGAACCTACTTCTTCGCTATTCACTCGTTCGTTCCAGAGTCTGGTGAAGTATTCGAGACACTCGATAAGCTCAGCGCGTCTTTCATCTTCACTGGCAACAATACCGGATTCCTCGTCTGCGGTGGCAACGTCGGACCAGCGTGTCAACTTGCGACGGTCCTCGAAGGGAAAATCAAACAAGGTCGCCAACATTTGAGTGGTGAGTTCGATTGACACTTTATCAACCCAATCAAATTCTTCATCCAGCGGGAGAGAATCGAGAATGTTTTGTACTCTTTGCCTAATCGTGGATTCAAGCTTGGCTAAATTAGTGGGCGCGACAACACCACTGACCTCTTTTCGCTGGTTATCGTGTTTGGGGCGGTCCATCGCGATGAACATCGGCAGCGTAAAGTCTTCGTCTTGGTCTGCTACGGTAATCGAGCCCTCGGAGGAGAAAATCTCCGGCGTGGTGTCAACGTACATGATGTCTTTGTAGCTCGTCACGTTCCAAAACTTACCTTCGACCTCATGCTCCTGCAGATGCACGGGGTCTTCCTTGCGTAGTCGTTCGAAGAAGCCGACGTGACTGTCGTGGTGGAAGATATCCTGGCGAATCATGTCGAACTCTTCCAATGGAATTGCATAGGGATCAAGCGTAGGGGATGGGTTCAATGCTTCACTCATGGATTGCCTCTCAATATGTATTGCGCGTTCGTATAAAAATACCTTATCGAACGAGCCATAGAAACACATAATCTAACTTGGCGACATATTCGTGGCGAAGCGTTCGATATCTGGTGTTGATTTATAAGTCACATGAATACGTTACTGGTGGTATTATTCCGGCCAATTAATTCAGTCAACAATAACGGTGTAAGTGTGGAATTTAAAAGCCCTCCGATGATAACCAAGGCTGACAATCCGCTGGATTCTTTGGCAGGTGTTGAGTTATCAGCGATCTCAAAAGCATATTTCGAAATTGCGCACCTGAAAAATATGTTCCGTCAGGGTTGGTTGAAGCGAGAGATTAGCCAGTCGATTTGTGAATCGGTTGCCGAACATTCTTTTGGGGTCGCAATGCTCTGTTTGCTGCTTTTACCCCAGAGACCGGAACTTGATCCGCTAAAAGTAATCAGATTTGCCCTTATTCATGATCTCGGAGAGGTCTATGTCGGCGACATTACACCTCATGATGGCGTATCTAAAGCTGACAAGGACAAGATGGAGGCAGCAGCTGTGCTGCAAATTCTTGGGAAACTCGAGCACGCAGAGGGTTTGATCGAAAGTTGGTACGAATATGAGGCACAGAAGTGCGATGAGGCACAATTCGTCAAAGAGATTGATCGATTGGAGCTCGTTCTCCAGACGGCTATCTACCAACAAAATACCGACTTAGATGGTGCTGAGTTCTATCGCGGCGTCACGTCAGTGATCAAATCCTCACCGATGATTGAGGAATTTGAAGCGTTGAGAGCGGTCTTTGATGCCGACACTCAGTCGCCGTAAACCGGGTACGGCAATTTGATATTGAGATCCTGTTAGCCTCAAGCGGCGATTTCTGCACTTTTTTACGCTAGATTCCACAAAAACAGTGCTTCAGGGCCTAATCCCAATTTACCCGGAAGCGCATTTCCACTAAAGTAGCGCTCCCGATTTCAGTGTTTGGAAGAACAAATGACGAACTATTTTAATACGCTTTCACTGCGTGAACAGCTTGCCCAGCTTGGTAAGTGCGAATTTATGAATGCTGCCGAATTCGAAGATGGCGTTGACTATCTGCGTGGCAAGAAGCTCGTCGTCATTGGCTGCGGAGCTCAGGGACTCAATCAGGGGCTTAATCTTCGCGATAGCGGCTTGGACGTGTCATATACGCTGCGAGCATCTGCAATCGAGGAACAACGCCAGTCGTGGAAAAACGCGACTGAAAACGGATTTACCGTCGGGACTTATGATGCGTTGATTCCCACAGCGGATGTCGTACTTAACCTCACGCCGGATAAGCAACATACAGCCGTGGTCAATGAAGTCGTTCCCCTGATGAAACAGAATTCGTGTCTCGCATACTCTCATGGTTTTAACATCGTGGAAGAGGGCATGAAGGTGCGGGAAGATATTACGGTCATTATGGTTGCGCCTAAATGCCCGGGTACCGAAGTTCGTGAAGAGTACAAGCGCGGTTTTGGCGTGCCTACACTTATAGCGGTTCATGAGGACAACGATCCAAGAGGCGAAGGACTGGCTATTGCCAAAGCATACGCCGCCGGAACAGGTGGTCATAAAGCGGGCGTGTTGATGTCTTCGTTTATTGCCGAAGTGAAGTCTGACCTGATGGGTGAGCAAACCATACTTTGCGGCATGCTACAGACCGGCTCACTGCTTTGTTTTGACAAAATGATTGAAAAAGGACTGGATGCGGGATACGCCGCCAAGCTGATTCAGTATGGTTGGGAAACAGTCACCGAGGCGCTGAAGCACGGTGGTGTGACCAACATGATGGACCGCCTGTCTAACCCTGCAAAAATCAAAGCGTTTGAACTTGCGGAAGAAATGAAAGACATTATGCGTCCGCTTTACCAAAAACATATGGACGACATCATGAGCGGCGCCTTTTCTGAGGGCATGATGGCTGATTGGGCTAAAGATGACGAAAAGCTGTTGGGCTGGCGACAGGAAACCGCCGAAACTGGCTTTGAGACTACCGATATCACTGACCAGGATATCCCCGAGCAGGAGTACTTTGATCACGGTACGTTGATGGTCGCCATGGTAAAAGCTGGTGTTGAGTTAGCTTACGAGACAATGACCGCTGCTGGCATCAAGGATGAGAGCGCATACTACGAATCACTGCATGAAACACCTTTGATCGCCAATACGATCGCACGTAAAAAATTGTTTGATATGAACAGCACAATTTCCGATACCGCTGAATATGGCTGTTACCTCTATAATAATGCTTGTCTGCCATTGTTGACTGATTTCATGAAAGGCATTGATATTGATGTCATCGGTCGTGGGCTTGGCCTCAATGATCTAGGCGTCGACAATCAGCGACTGATTGAAGTGAATGCCGTCGTTAGGTCCCACAGCGTTGAGCAAATTGGCGCCACCTTGCGTGGTTATATGAGCGCGATGAAAAGGATCGTGTGATCGCGAACGATCCAGCACAACCGGATAAACAATCCGTTAAGCCTGATATTATTTTTGAC
>ERZ1048872.1675-NODE-1675-length-17812-cov-71.456440_pt1 | contig 17812 bp, 17 predicted proteins | sample MGYA00383100_ERZ1048872 | MGnify/ENA primary metagenome ERZ1048872 (study PRJEB29581, sample SAMEA5548370) | metagenome | biome: marine; feature: coastal; material: water | depth 50 m | study: Short-term variability in the microbial, nano- and picoplankton...
GTTGGCTTGAAACGGTGTCTAAGACAAAATAACGGGTCAAAAGAAGCCCAGCGAGCAGATAAGCAATAAATGGCAGAGTGTGGAGTAAAGGCATCTCTAGCTTTGTCTTTGCAAAAGATTATATAATACGATATTTCAATGAACTAGAACGCAATGTTTGATAATTTAACACAACGGCTATCCAATAGTTTTAAGGCCCTTCAAGGTAAAAATAAATTATCTGAAGAAAACATTAAAGAGGCTATTCGTGAGGTTAGACGATCGCTTCTTGAGGCCGATGTAGCGCTTGATGTTATTAAATATTTTATTGAGCGCGTTCAAACCAAAGCGATTGGTCTCAAGGTGGGTGAAGGTTTAAGCCCGTCTCAAGCCTTTGTCAAGCTAGTCGAGTCAGAGCTGACCGAGGTGATTGGCGGCCAAAACGAATCCTTAAATCTCTCGACGCAGCCACCAGCGGTTGTGATGGTTGCCGGCCTTCAGGGTTCGGGTAAGACAACCTCCATTGCAAAACTCGCCAGGTTCCTTAAAGAAGAGCAAAAAAAGAAAGTTCTTGTTGTCAGTGCTGATGTCTATAGACCTGCAGCGATAGAGCAGCTCAAGGTTCTTGCAGAGCAAGTCGATGTGGACTTTTTCCCGTCAACGATTGATGACAAGCCTGAAAAAATAGTTAGTGACGCTAAAAAGCAAGCACAATCTCAGTTTCATGATGTGCTCTTAGTGGATACCGCAGGAAGACTGGCCATCGATGAGCAGATGATGTCTGAGATTCAAACACTTCAAAAGAAGGTCAACCCAATTGAGACGCTATTCGTTGTCGATTCTATGACCGGTCAAGACGCTGCTCATACTGCAAAAGCGTTCTCTGACAAACTCCCGCTGACAGGTGTCATCCTGACTAAGACAGATGGTGATGCGAGAGGCGGCGCTGCGCTTTCAGTTAGGCATATTACAGGTAAGCCAATCAAATTTATGGGTGTTGGTGAAAAAACTGACGCTTTGGAGGCGTTTCACCCAGACAGACTTGTTTCTCGGATTCTTGGAATGGGTGATGTCCTCTCTCTTGTTGATGAGATTTCTAAAAAGGTTGACCACAAGAAGGCGCAAAAAAATGTCCAAAAAATGGCGAAAGGCCGATTTGATCTTGATGACATGAGGGACCAGTTGATGCAAATGCAGGAGATGGGCGGAATGGGCGCTTTGATGGATAAACTTCCAGGCATGGGTCAAATTCCCCAAAGCGTTAAAAATCAAGTCATTGGCGATTCTGAGAGCTCTAGAATGATTGCCATTATCAACTCAATGACACCAAAAGAAAGAAACCACATTAACTTAATTAAGGGTTCTCGTAAAAAGAGAATTGCTGCAGGCTCTGGTACCGATGTTCAGCATGTCAATAAATTGTTGAAGCAGTTTGAAAAAATGCAAAAAACAATGAAAAAGATGAAGGGCGGTAAGATGAAAAAGATGATGCAGCAGATGGGCGATATGCAGGGGCAGGGCGGTATGCCTGATATGTCTAAGATGCCTGGCCTTGGAAATAAAAAGTTTCCGTTTTAGAGCGCCAAATTTTTTTCACTGAAGCCCCTTGAAGTTTATGGTTTTTGATATAAAATTCGACCCATTGATTAGCCATGTGAGTCGATGAAGTTAAATCTTAAAATCTTGATACTGCTCTTGATAGGTTTGTTTTCAATGCACTCGTCACTATCTTATGCAGATGAGACGACTGAGACCGTTCAGCTATCATTGGTTATTACGGCTGCTGATCAGATTAATTTAACAGCTGTCAAGCAGGTTGAAAAGGGTTTAAACTCCTATGAGGCAATCAAGCAGCTTGTTGTTGTCGGAGTGAAAGAGACAAGCTATGGCCCTCAAATCATGTCTTTAGGCGGAATTGAGGCGGCTGGAGATGCTTATTGGGCTTTATATGTGAATGGCTCAATGTCAATGGTTGGGGCGCACGACGTGATTCTTTTAGAGGACACATTGATTCGCTTGAACATGGAAGACTTTTAAGATATTATTGATGGAAATTTAACGGAGAGAAATGATGGACAATCAGGATTATAAGCTTAACTCAAGTTTTACTTATTTAGTTATTTTGGCAGTCTTAATTGCCCTAGGCGTTGCTGGAAGACTTCTTCCGCACCCACCAAACTTTACGCCGATGGCAGCCATTGCACTTTTTGCTGGCTTTATCTTTGTTAAGAGATATATGGCTATTGTCGCTGTTATCGTGACAATGCTTCTTTGTGATTACTTTGCTTTCGGATCGCTCTCTGCAAGTTGGTTCGCCTCAAAGTCGATGTTTGTTGTTTACTTAGCATTACTATTTCCAATCGTTTTCAAAAACTTTCTACAGAAAAAGCTTGGCGTTTTAAGAGTGACGGGCGCTGCGCTTGCAAGCTCTAGTGTGTTTTTCATCGCAACGAATTTTGCAGTTTGGGCTTTCTCACCGATGTACGCTAAAACTTTTGAGGGTCTCGTTCTTTGTTACACGATGGCCATTCCTTTCTTCCAAAACACGATTGCAGGTGATTTGATATGGTCGGGCGCCATATTTGGAACCTATGTGGCTTTGCGTAACTACTCAAATTTACAAATTTTCAATCAAAAAGATTCTGTAATCTTTAATTAAAAGCCTTTTTGAGTGGCTGACTATCGTTCATAATCATATGATTTTGAACGCATTCACTTGAATTAGAGAAACTTCATGACCAATCATTTAAAAGGACTTTTAATGACTATCTTTGCGGTAGTGATTTTAAGTCCAGACTCTGTTCTTATTCGATTAGTTGAAGACGCTTCACCCGAGGTTGATAGTTGGACTGTTTTGTTCTGGAGAGGTTTGCTATATGCGGTTGGAGTCTCTCTACTTGTTCTCATAAAGTACAGAACGAAGACAGTAGCTGAATTTAAAAACATTGGAAAAGGCGGCTTATTAATTGGTTTCTTTTCTGGCATCAGTACAGGAACATTCGTCTTTGCAATTGTCTACACATCGATTGCCAATGCCCTTGTCATTATTAGTACTGGACCAATTATGATAGCTATTGTTGCTTGGTTTTTACTGAAAGAGAAGTCTAGCCTAATCACCTGGGTATCGATGATCATCGTTTTTATTGGTATTTATATCGTTATGAGCGGTAGTTTTGGTGGCAAGAGTCTTGTTGGAGATCTTTTTGCCTTAGTCACAGCCGTCATGATGGGCTTTACATTCACTTTAACTCGAAAATATAAAGACATCAACATGGTTCCTGTCAACGCGATTGGAGGTCTTATTGCTGCTTTCATTGCACTGGTTATGGCTCAAAAAATCACCGTACCAGCTGAAGTGGTTGGCTACATCATTGCGATGGGCGCAATACTATCAGTATCATTTAGCTTGATTACAATTGCACCAAGATATATGCCTGCTGCTGAGGTGGGAATGATTATGCCTTTAGAGACAGTTTTAGGTTCACTCATTGCATGGTACGTGATCAATGAAGTGCCCTCAGCCAATGCATTAATAGGCGGCACAATTGTCATCGTGACATTATTTTTACATTCATGGTATAGCACCAGGCTGGCCAAAAACCAACTTAACTAAAATAGACAACGAATGCTTGATTTAACGCTCTCATTATGACTAATCATTTAAAAGGGCTTTTAATCGCATTTTTTGGCGTCTTGATATTGACTCCTGATGGCATATTAGTCAAATTAGCAAACGCAGATAGCTGGACTGTTTTGTTCTGGAGAGGTATATTTTTTGCAATTAGTATTTTAGTAATTCTACTCATTAGTTACCGCTCTAGAGCGCTTAATGAGATTAAGGGTATTGGAAAAGAAGGCTTGTTAATTGGTTGTTTGACAGGTTTGGGCGGCGCTACATTTATATTAGCGATTCATTACACTACCTTGGCTAAAACGCTCGTCATCATTAGTGCTTCCCCGCTCATTGTCGCCCTGGTTTCATTCATTCTTTTAAAGGAGAAACCGAGGCTATTTACTTGGCTTGCAATGCTCATTGTTTTTACTGGTATCTATGTCGTCATGTCGGGAGATACTAGCGGCTTGAATTTAAAAGGAAGCTTATTTGCATTAGCTTCTGTAATGACTGGCGGCTTTTCATTTACTCTACTAAGAAAATATAAAGAAGTTAATATGGTTCCAGCGATGGTAATCAATGGCTTATTCATAACTTTAGTTGGCCTATTCTTTGCTGACTCATTAGCCTTATCATCACAAGCAATGACTTATATCATTTTAAGCAGTATCCTTGTTGCAATTTCATTTACTTTAATTACAATTGCACCTAGGTTTATACCAGCGCCTGAAGTTGCTATATTCTTTCCAATGGGAACCGTTATTGGTACCGTATTAGCATGGCTTATTCTTAAAGAGGAGCTATCCAGTAATGCTATATTCGGAGGAGTGATAGTGATCTTAACCTTATTTATTCACTCGATTTATAGTGCAAGACAATCAAACAATCAAATATCATGAAATCACAAGCAATTAGAGCCGATCTACTAATGCTTCTTGCTGCAGCAATATGGGGTTTTGCCTTTGTTGCGCAGCGAGAAGGTATGGAAACGATGGGTCCATTTCTTTTTAATACTGCTAGATTTTTTATTGGTGCGGTATTTTTATTTCCCATCGTCTGGTATTTGTCAAAGAAAAATAAGGCTCCAACTGGCAAGGAAACTTCAACAAAAAAATTAATAATTGCAGGAACGGTTGCGGGTTTATTCCTCTTTACAGCATCCAGTTTTCAGCAAGTTGGAATCCAATACACCACTGCTGGAAAAGCGGGTTTTATTACCGGTCTTTATATCTTTTTTGTACCCCTAATCGGCATCTTTTTGGGTCAGAAAACGGGCTCAGGAACTTGGCTAGGTGCTTTCATTGCGGTCATTGGCCTCTATTTGCTTAGTGTTAACGAAGATTTTAGTATTGAGCGTGGTGATCTGCTTCAACTCATATGCGCGGTTTTCTTTGCTGCACATGTTTTAGTCATTGGCTATGTTGCCAAAAGAATGGACCCCTTAAAGCTCTCCCTCATTCAGTACCTTGTCTCGGGCGTTTTAAGCTTCTTTATCGCTATTGCTATCGAAGTGATAACGTGGCAGATGATTGTAGACACTGCGATTCCGCTTCTGTATGCTGGAATTATGTCAATTGGAGTCGGGTATACCCTTCAGGTGGTGGCTCAGCAGCATGCTAAGTCCTCTCATGCGGCAATCATATTAGGGTTGGAGGGTGCATTTGCAGTCCTCGGAGGCTGGCTTATATTGGATGAAAATCTATCAACTAGGGGACTTATTGGTTGCGGATTGATGCTGTCTGGAATGTTCTTGTCCCAGTTATTGCCTCGTTTAAAGTTCAAAAAAAGCTAACCCATGAAAATCCTACTTCTGATGGTATGATTATCTTGCTTCTTTGTGTTTAATGTAATAGTGGAAATTGATGAATATTATCGATCTTCAAAACATAACGGTATTTCAAGGAAGAAACAAAGTCCTTGAAGATTTCTCTTTAACCATTGACGAAAGTCAAAGTACAGTCATTTTAGGTCCAAATGGCTCCGGAAAAACGACCCTACTTAAGCTCTTAAACCGAGAACTTTATATCGTAGAAGACCCAAAGAGCAGTCTTAAAATTTTTGAAAAAGACAGGTGGAATGTTGATGATCTGAGATCTAACCTTGGCGTTGTCTCTCAGCATCTTCAGTACGGCTATTCAAACAGTGCTATTGGTTTGTATGTCGTACTCTCTGGTTTTTATTCGAGTGACGGCATATGGCAGCACCAAACATTTGAAGAAGAGAAGTTAAATCGTGCTAAAGAGGTGATGGATCTATTGTCCATATCTGAGCTTCAAGATAGGGCGTTCTCTTCGATGTCTACAGGAGAGCAAAGAAAATTTTTACTGGCAAGGTCTTTAGTGAATGACCCTGCTGTTTTGGTGTTTGATGAGCCAACGAGTGGCCTTGATATGAGCGCCTGTTTTCAGTATCTTGAAATTATAAGAGAACTCATTGGTATGGGAAAAAAGGTTGTTTTGGTGACGCATCACGTTCATGAAATTCCGCCTGAGGTAACCCGAGTCATCCTTTTAAAAGAGGGCAAGGTCATCGAGGATGGTAACAAGGATGAAATTTTAACAAACACTAATCTTACAAACCTATTCGACTGGCCGATAAAGTTAGTTAAAGAAAACGGTTATTACCAAGCAATGCCTGGCTAGTTAGTCAGAATCTGTACGATAGAGTGCTGATAATGCATGCGCCTGAAGCCCCTCACCAAAAGCTAATGTTGAGGCAGTCCCACCTAATTTCTTAGCGCCTTCTTTTGAGGCCATAATGATGCTTGATCTCTTTGTAAAGTCATAGACTCCGAGCGGTGATGAAAATCGAGCAGTGCTCGATGTAGGTAGGACATGGTTGGTTCCAGCACAGTAATCTCCAAGAGCTTCAGATGAGTACTTACCCATAAAGATTGCCCCGGCATGCTTAATCTCATCAAGAATACTCTCAGGATTCTCAACCGAAAGCTCAAGATGTTCTGGCGCTATCCTATTTGATATTTGTATCGCCTCAGCAATATCTTTAGTCAAAATGAGAGCACCTCTATTCTCTAAAGAAGCTTTTATGATTTCTTTTCTGTCCATGGAAGGAAGCAGCTTATTAATGCTTTCTTCAACCTGACTTATAAAGGCTTTATCTGGGCACAGCAGGATTGCTTGAGCGTCCTCATCGTGCTCAGCCTGTGAGAACAGATCCATCGCTATCCAGTCTGGATTCGTTTGACCATCACAAATAATCAGTATTTCAGAAGGGCCAGCAATCATATCAATACCGACTTGTCCAAAGACTTGTCTTTTTGCAGTAGCTACATAGATATTCCCAGGGCCAACAATCTTGTCGACTTTAGGAATCGTTTCAGTGCCATAAGCAAGCGCAGCGATTGCTTGAGCACCTCCAATTGTAATGACTAGGTCAACCTCAGCAATATAAGCGGCAGCTAAAACGAGCTCATTGACCACACCATTAGGCGTTGGAACAACCATGACTAGCTCTTCAACGCCTGCTACTTTTGCCGGAATGCCGTTCATTAGAACAGATGAAGGATAGGCAGCTTTACCACCCGGTACATAGAGTCCAGCACGCTCTAAAGGGATTATTTTTTGACCTAATACGGTTCCATCCTCTTCAGTATAAGTCCACGACTCCTGAGTTTGTTTTTGGTGATAAGACCTAATGCGATCTGCGGCTACTGATAGAGCTTTCTTTTGCTCCTCATCAAGATTATCGAAAGACTGCTTAAGTCTCTCTTGTGAGATGATAAGTTCTGAAATAGACTCAGCACCAAGAGCGTCAAATTCCTGAGTGTAATCTAAAACAGATTGGTCACCATTTTCGATGACATCATCAATAATTTTTTTAACTGATTCGTTTATCGCTTCATTGGAAGAGTTTTCCCAAGTAGTTAATGAAGAGAGTAAAGCGTCAAAACTTTGATCCTCAGACGATAACTTATTAATCATAAGTTTTGCTCTATCTTTTGAATCCATCCGTTAATTTCTCTGTGTTTCGTATTGAAGGCGGCAGAGTTAACAATGAGCCTTGAGCTTATCTCTTGAATTAACTCTAGTGGAACTAAATTGTTTGCCTTTAAAGTGTTTCCAGTATCTACAAGGTCAACGATGCAGTCTGATAGTCCAACAATGGGGGCAAGCTCCATAGCGCCATAAAGCTTAATCACCTCGACCTGCTTGCCTTGCTTGTAAAAGTATTCTTTTGCTGATTTAACATACTTTGTCGCAACCTTTAGAGTGCTTTTATTAAGGTCTTGACCTTTTTTAGAGGCAACCATAAGTCTGCATTTAGAGATACCTAGATCCAGTAACTCAAAAATTCCATTTGCGCCATGCTCTAACAAAACATCCTTGCCAGCGATCCCAAAGTCAGCAGCGCCATGCTGAACAAAAACAGGAACGTCACTCGCTCTAATAACAATCACCTTAATGTCATTGAGATTAGTATCTAGAATTAATTTTCTACTCTCTAATTCACTCTTTGGGATGCTGATTCCAGCTTTCTTAAGAAGAGGTAGTGTTTGGTCTAATATGCGACCTTTCGATAGTGCTATCGTTAACATACTTATATATCTAGTTGTCTATTTATTCTAGTGCTGAACGCGTTCGATATCTGCGCCTAGCATTTTAAATTTTTCTTCAATCATCTCATAACCACGATCAAGATGATAGACGCGCTCAATCGTTGTAGACCCTTGAGCAGCTAGACCAGCCAATACAAGACTGGCAGAAGCTCTGAGATCTGTAGCCATCAGATTCGCGCCAGACAAAGATTTTACCCCTTTACATACAACTGTGTTACCTTCTAGTTTGAGGTCTGCTCCCATACGGCTAAGCTCAGGAACATGCATAAAGCGATTTTCAAAGATAGTCTCTGTAATAGTGCTGCTTCCATTTGCAATAGAATTCAGTGCCATGAATTGAGCCTGCATATCTGTTGGAAAGTTCGGGTAAGCACTCGTTCGAATATTGACAGGATAAGGTCTTTTCCCTTTCATATCGAGCTTAATAGAGTTTTGATTGGTTTGAATGTCAGCTCCCGTTTCAATAAGTTTACCAATAACAGCTCTCATAGCATCTGGCTCAATATTATTAACAGTAATTTTTCCACCTGTAATGGCCGCTGCGACAAGATAGGTGCCCGCCTCGATTCGATCTGGACAAATTGAGTATTCGACACCATTCAAATGATTAACGCCTTCAATAACAAGCGTTGAGGTATTCTCGCCTGAAATTTTTGCGCCCATTTTATTTAAACAGCGAATGAGATCCGTCACCTCAGGCTCCTGTGCGGCATTATTGATTGTAGTAATCCCTTTGGCAAGAGAGGCGGCCATAATGATATTTTCAGTCGCAGTTACAGAGATTAGATCGAAGTTAATCTGAGCACCAACAAGCTCCTTAGTTTTGGCATGAATGTAACCATTTTTAACTTCTATCGTTGCGCCCATTTTTTCTAAAGCTTCCAGGTGAAGGTTAACCGGGCGCGTTCCAATAGCACAACCTCCAGGTAAAGATATTTTAGCCTTTTTGTATTTAGCAAGCATAGGTCCAAGCGTTAGAATAGAAGCGCGCATGGTTTTAACCAGAGAGTATTCAGCGGTCAGATTGGTGAGCTTTGAAGAGTCAATAAATATTGAGCCATCCTCTTCAAGAACAAAGTTTGAACCCATATCCATCAATAACCTCAGCGTTGTTGAAACATCACTCAGTTGAGGTGTGTTTGATAGTTTGAGCGGTCCATCAGCAAGAATGGATGAAAAAAAGATTGGCAATGTTGCATTTTTTGAGCCAGAGGTTTTAATGCTTCCTTTCAAGGGAGCGCCTCCATGAATAACTAATTTATACATTTATTTAAGATTTAGAGAGCATTTTTTCAATCAATTTTTCAATGCCCTGTCGTTTGATTTTAGAGTCGTATCCAATTTTTTCAATATCCAGAATACTGACTGACTGGTATTCGAGGTCATAAATTTTCCATCTATTTTTATTGATTAGCTTCAGTGTTACCGTTGCATGAGCGTTAGTATTATCCAGTGAAACCATTATTTTGACTCTTGCTGTGTTTGCATTTTGGCTATAGTTTTTGTCTACTGAAATATTAATGTCTTCCCATGCCCCTATATTTGCTAGGATGCCAACATAATCATTAATTAATGAGTTTTTAATATCTCTCTCAAATATTTTCTTTTGTTTTGTATTTAGATTGCTCCAGTAACTCCCTAAGGCAAGCTCGGTGCTATGCTCAAGATCAATGTAAGGAATAATTTTCTGTTTAGTCAGATTCATGGTTGACTTTAATGTCCCGTTGTTTTGATCATGAAGATCAATAAATGCGCAGACAACATCACTTATTATTGCTTCAACCTGTTCTGTTGGCCCATTACCAGCTAATTTAGGGGAAATAGAGGGGCAGGTAGTTGCGGCATGTATTAACCCGATAATGAGAAAATTGATCAGGAATGCCTTTAAAATATTAAGGACAAATTTCATGAAGCTATTGTACTATAACTGTGAAATAAATTACTGAAATGAAAAGACAAAATCTAAAAATAAAATTAGAAAACCTGACAAGAGAATCTGGCGTCTATAAGATGCTTGATAAATCAGGAAAAGTTATCTATGTTGGTAAAGCAAAAAACTTAAAAAATCGTGTTTCAAGTTATTTTGTTAAGTCAAATCAAGACGAAAAAACGCAGTTACTCCAAAAAAAAATCGATGATTTTTTAATCATTATTACTAAAACTGAAACTCAAGCACTGCTTCTTGAGAATGATCTCATTAAACAATTTAAACCGAAGTACAACATTCTGTTAAAGGATTCAAAGAGCTACCCCTACATTTATATCAGTAACGACAAGCATCCGCGCTTAGGTATGTATAGAGGAAAGAAGAATAAAGACTATCACTATTTCGGCCCCTATCCTTCCAAACATTCTGCAAGAGATGCTCTCGATCTATTAAAAAAGATCTTTAAAGTAAGGCAATGCAGCAACAGTTTTTACAGAGCTCGATCACGTCCCTGTCTGGAATATCAGATCGGGTTATGTAGCGCTCCATGTGTTGGAAAAATCTCTGATGAGAGGTATGAACAAGACGTTGAATTGGTCTCCTTGTTTCTTAATGGTAAGTCAATAAAACTCCTTAACCAGGTGTCAAAAAAAATGAAGTCTGCCTCCACTAATCTTGATTTTGAGGCAGCTGCAAAATACAGAGACCAGCTCATCAGCTTAAGAACCATTCAAGAGAAGCATAGTTCACAATTTACATCAGACATGGACGTAGTAAGTATTGTAAATGATGCTGAGGTTCACTGTATTGAGATTGTTTTTGTTCGATCAGGGAAACAGATTGGGAATGAAACTTTCTTTCCAAAAAATGCAAAAAAAGAATCCTGTGAAGCGGTTTTGAGTGCTTTTTTGCCACTTTACTATTTAGGTAAGAATATGCCAAAGGAGATTGTCATTAGCCATAAGCTTAAAGATAAAGCGATTTTGGAATCTGGATTATCAACAAAGCTTATTCATAAGCCAAAGATTGATAAAAAACTTTTCCTAGAATTAGCAACCTTGAATGCCAAAGAAAATTTAAAGCAGCGCCTTTTGTTTAAATATACTAAAAAGAAACAGCTTGAAGGGATTCAAAAAACATTGGCACTCGAGTCATTGCCAGAGGTGATGGAGTGTTTTGATATTAGTCATACAATGGGAGAGGCAACAACGGCATCATGCGTCGTTTTTGAAAAAGGAATGCCCAAAGTCAGTGCTTACAGACAGTTCAACATTAAAGATATAACCCCTGGAGATGACTATGCAGCAATCAATCAGGCTGTCTTTAGACGGTATTCACGTCTTCTGAAAACTAAACAAGAGTTGCCGGATATTATCTTTATTGATGGCGGATTGGGTCAGCTAAACCAAGCCATCATGGTCATGAATTCAATTGGGATTGATTCAGTCCTACTTGTCGGTGTTGCTAAGGGCGAGGGTAGAAAAGCGGGATTAGAGACTTTAATCACTGTTGAAAATGACAAAGTTAAAAGAATCTCACTTCCACCATTTGATCCTGCTCTACTTCTAATCAATCACATTAGAGATGAGTCCCATCGATTTGCTATTAAAAATCATCGCAAAAAGAGAGCTAAAAAACGAACCAAGTCGTCCTTAGAGTCTATCAAAGGGGTTGGCGTTAATAAAAGAAGTGCTCTACTAAATCACTTTGGCGGAATTCAAGAAATCAAAAATGCAAGCATTGATGAGCTTCAAAAAGTAGTCGGCATTAATTATAAATTAGCGACTAAAATACGAGAATCTTTAAAGAAATAAATTGAATCTATGTTTATACTCAGACTGTTAATTGCTTCTCTCGTTGTTAGTTATATTATTTGGCTATTCTATACACGTGTCATGGGAAAAAACGTTTCGTTATCAAAAATTGCAACTTACGTCCTTAGCGCTACCTTTCTGATTTTTCTGGTTCTTTCAGGACTGTCTTTCTTAGTGGAAGGGTATTAAGGTTTACTAGATAGCACAAAGGTTTTAAGATGTTTGGTGCTCTTTACTATTCGGTTTGTCGCATTCACAATAATTGATAGTCTGGACACTTCCCATACCGGAAGGTCTCTCATGTGATCTCCCATGTAGTCAAAGTTTTTCTCTCCAAATCGATCGACTAAAGTATCCGCCTTGTTTTGACTCGAGAGGTTAAAGTCTTTGTTGGTAGCCATCACATCATCAAAAATTTTGAGATGTTTGGCAACAGCAAAAGCGTAATTTTTATGTGAAGCAGTAGCCAAAACAATTTTACATCCCAGTTTTTTGCGCTCCATAATGTAGCTTATAACACTCTCGTTGTAGGGCAGTTCGGGAATATTAATTTCAAACCTTCTAACAAGTTGATCTTTTAAGAAGCCTTTGCCTTTTGATAGCCAGAATAAGTAATGACCTATTAACCACGGCCTCTTTGAAAGGACGCCCAGTGACGATAAAAACAATAAATCAGTATCAATTAGCGTATGGTCAAGGTCAACAATTAATGGCACATTACTAGTTTCCATTATCTAATTCACTCCATTGATCATAAAGCTGACCTAATTCTTTTTCCATAGTGCTGAGTTTTATTGTCAAATTTTGAGCATCTGGGTTTTGATAAAAATCTGGATCTGACAACATTTTTTGCGCCATCGAAATCTCGTTTTCCAAGTCTTCAATTTTCTCAGGTAAAGATTTTAATAGCTGCTGATCATTGTAGGAGAGCTTTTGTGAAGATTTTTTTGATTTGGGTTTTGAATCTGATTGTTTCAGGGTCTTGGCGTTTGATCTATCATTTTTTTGAAAAATGTAATCATCATAACCACCTACATACTGCTCAATGACTGCGTTACCTTCCATCACGATGGTTGAGCTGACTATATTATTTAAGAAGGTTCTGTCATGCGAAATTAGAATCAGTGTGCCCGCATAATCAACGAGCATCTCTTCCAAAAGTTCAAGCGTTTCAACATCCAAATCATTGGTGGGCTCATCCAGAACTAATAGATTAGCTGGCTGAGATAAAATCTTTGCAAGCATCAATCGATTCTTCTCTCCTCCAGAGAACATTTTGATAGGCGCCATTGCTTGCTTGCCTGTAAACAGGAACTGTCTGAGATAGCCAATGACATGTTTACTTTTTCCATTAATGTCAATATAGTCTATACCACCAGAGACAAAATCCATCGCTTTTAAGTTTGGATCAAGCGACTCTCTCATTTGATCAAAGTAGGCGAGCTGAATCGTTTTTGAGCGTCTTATACTCCCTTCAGTGGGAATTAGCTCACCAAGAAGCAGTCTAATTAAAGTCGATTTTCCAGACCCATTACCTCCAATAATTCCAATTTTTTCACCTTTTAAAATGAGTAGTGATAACTCTTTAACAAGCTCAAGCTCATCTATTGAGTAACCAATATTTTTAACTTCAAAAACAATTTTAGAGACACGCTTTTCGTCCTCTAAGGCGTGTATTTTTACGTTTCCTTGCTGTTTGCGTTTATTGAAAAATTGTTTACGCATAGCCTCAAGCGCTCTAACTCTTCCCTCATTTCGAGTCCTTCTTGCTTTGATGCCTTGACGAATCCATGCTTCCTCTTGAGCTAGTTTTTTGTTAAACCTTGCATTTTCAAGTTCCTCACTATTCAGCAGGTTTTCTTTGCGCTTTAGGTAGTCTTGGTAGCCACAATCAAATATAGAAAGATTACCTCGATCTAGATCAAAGATCTTATTGACAATCCCTTTGACAAATGAGCGATCATGGCTAATGAGTATCAAGGTTCCATGAAAATCTTTGAGCATTTTCTCCAAATCAAGGATCGCTGTAATATCCATATGATTGGTTGGCTCATCGAGCAAAAGAATATCTGGTTCCTGAATAATTGCTTTTGCAAGCATCACTCTTCTCTTCCATCCTCCAGAGAGAGTTGATAATGTATTATCTGCGCTAAGCTTGAATCTGTTTAAGATGGTATCGATTTTGTGTAAATACGGCCACAAATCTTGACTCTCAATTTTCTCTTGTAATCGAGAGCTTTCAGAAATATTGCCATCTTTTAATGCATCATGATATTTTGATATGAGTTTGCCTTTATCTCCGAGTCCATGGGCAACAATATTAAAAAGGGTGTTACTATTATCTTCAGGTGGCTGCTGCTCTAGGTAGCTAATTCTTGTACTATTTTTTATTTTTAAGTCACCATCATCGGCTATTACTATGCCAGCTAAGAGCTTTAAAAAAGTAGATTTACCCTCACCATTGCGACCAATGAGCCCGATTTTGTCACCTTTATGAATGGTTGCATTAATTTCATCAAGGATGACTTTTTCAGAAAATCGAAGAGAAATATTGTCTAAGGTTACAAGTGGCATAAGTTAAAATTGATACTTTAAATAACAGCTTTACTAATGCGTTATTTTATTCATTTTGTAATTGGACTTTTACTTATTCAGGCACCTTTTGCTGAAAGTATCGAAGTCAGTGAGTTTGAAACCACAAATCAGCAAAGTCGATACACCCATTTGATTGAAAATATTCGATGTCCAGTATGCCAGGGTCAGAGTATTGGTGGTTCGAACTCAGAGCTTGCTAAAGACCTCAGGGATAAAGTGCGTGAGATGATAATTGGCAATCAATCTGATTCTGATATCTATTCGTTCATGGTCGAGCGATATGGAGATTTTGTAGTCTATAAGCCGCCGGTCAGTCCTAAAACATATCTATTGTGGTTTGCACCCATTTTGGCTTTGCTTTTATCTTTAATTTATTTGTTTCGATCAACTCGCAAAAAGACTGAACATGAAGTCATCAGTCCGAGTGAAATTGAAAAGGCAAAAAAATTGCTAAAGTAGTTTATTAAGTGAATCGTTTATGAGTGAGAATGAAATCAGTGATTTAATTGTAAAAGCCTATTCCCATCAAAAGAATGGACGGCTCTCTGTTGCGATTCAATCTTGGAATGAGCTTTTAAATCATCCTTTAGTGACTCAAGAGTTATCGGCTAACGCGCAATTAAATCTTGGCAATTTACACCTACAGCAAGGTAATAATGATCTTGCTTATGAGAGTATGGCAAAAGCTATCAAAGCAAATCCTAATAGCTCGGAAGCATTTTTTTGTCTGGCTTATATGGAGCAAGAGAAGGAAAATTTTCATGAAGCCATTGATTTTTTTGAGTCCGCATTAAAAATTAAACCGAAGGATGTGGGTGCTCTTAATAACCTGGGGAACTGTTACGATCGCCTTAATAAAAGCAAGGATTCAATTGAAATTTACTCTAGGGCAATCACTCTAGATTCAGAATATATTGCAGCTTACTATAATAGGGGTAACGCATACTCTAAAATAGCAGAAGATGAATTAGCATTAAAGGATTTAACCTCTGCAATTGATTTAGATAATAATTTTTATCAGGCATACTATAATCGTGGGTCAGTACACAAGCGATTAGGAAAAACTAACTTGGCTGAAAAGGATTTTGCTAAAGCAAAAAAACTTGCTAAAGAAGAAATTGAACAATCAAAAACACAATAGGATAAATGTGAGCGATCTAGACAATAACAAATTGATAGCTGAGAGAAAATCAAAATTAGCTTTGCTGAGAGAAAAGGGCAATCCCTATGTCAATGACTTTAAGCCACTAAATTTAGCTTTGGACATCCACTCTAGGTTTGATGAGAATTCGAACGAAGAACTTAAGGAGGCTGAAAACTCGGTCACAGTTGCTGGACGCATAATGCTGAAGAGGATAATGGGCAAAGCAAGCTTTGTTCAGCTTCAAGATACTTCGGGTCAGATTCAACTCTTTGTCACGCGAGATGAGCTTGAAGATGGTTTTTATAATGAGCAGTTTAAGAAGTGGGATATTGGAGATATTGTTGGCGCTTCAGGCACTCTCTTTAAAACGCAAACTGGTGAGCTTTCAGTGAGAGTCAATGACATAAGACTGTTGACTAAGTCTTTAAGACCTTTGCCTGAGAAATTTCATGGCTTGTCTGACCAAGAAACAATTTATCGTCAGCGATATGTTGACTTAATTATGAATGAAGACTCAAGAAGGGTTTTCAAGCTTAGATCTAAAATCATCTCTTACATTAGGCAGTTCTTTATTGATCATGACTACCTTGAGGTTGAGACGCCAATGATGCAGGTTATTCCGGGTGGTGCTGCGGCCAAACCATTCATCACGCACCATAATGCTTTGGATATGGATTTATATTTAAGAATTGCACCCGAGCTATATCTTAAGAGATTAGTAGTAGGAGGTTTAGATAGAGTTTTTGAGATTAATCGTAACTTCAGGAATGAAGGGCTTTCGCCAAGACATAACCCTGAATTTACGATGGCTGAATTCTACCAGGCTTATGCTACCTACCATGATTACATGGACCTGACTGAAAAATTATTAAAGGGTATCGCTTTAGATGTTTGTGAGTCAAAAATTATTAATTACCAGGGCGATACGTTTGATTTCTCAAAGCCTTTTGAGCGTCTCAGTGTTGTTGATTCAATATTGAAATATAATCCAGATTTATCAGTCTCTGACTTGTCGGCAGATAATGCTAAATCTACAGCAAAATCTCTGGGCATTCATATTAAAGATAGTTGGGGGTTGGGCAAAATTCAGATAGAGATTTTTGAGGCTACTGTTGAAGAAAAACTTATCCAGCCTACCTTTGTTACTGAATATCCAACTGAAGTTTCACCACTGGCACGTCGAAATGACGACAACCCTTTCATAACTGATCGATTTGAATTGTTTATTGGTGGCCGTGAAATTGCTAACGGATTTTCAGAGCTTAATGACTCGGAAGACCAAGCTCAAAGGTTTAGAGACCAAGTCAGCGAGAAGGACGCGGGTGATGATGAGGCAATGCATTATGATGCTGACTACATCAGAGCACTAGAATATGGAATGCCTCCAACAGCCGGAGAGGGGATTGGTATTGACCGTCTTGTTATGTTGTTTACTAACTCAGCGTCAATAAGAGATGTCTTGCTATTTCCTCATATGAGACCTGAGTATGAGAAGTAATCTAAAGCGTGAGTGTTAATTTGTAATTATGATTCCAGTCTTAACTATAGATGGACCGAGTGGTGTTGGAAAGGGGACAGTTGCAAATATTGTTGCGTCCAATCTCAGTTGGAATTTGTTAGATTCTGGCGCTATTTATAGGGCGTTTGCTTTAGCAGCATCTAAACGAAATATTTCAATAGACAATACTGAAGAGTTATTAAGTTTAGCGTCCCATTTAGACCTCAGGTTTGAATCTGACCTTGCAATTAATAAGCTCAGTGTATACCTTGATAATGTTGAGGTTTCATCTGAGCTTCGCACTGAAAAAACCGCTGAGCTTGCATCAAATTTTGCAATGATTGGACCCCTTAGAGAATCACTATTAATTAGACAACAAAAGTTTAAAGAATTGCCCGGCCTTGTTGCAGATGGACGGGATATGGGTACTGTTGTATTTAAAGATGCGCCCTTTAAAGTCTTTTTAACGGCAAATGTTGAAGAAAGGGCTAAAAGACGACTAAAACAGTTGCAAGATAAAGGCATTGCTGGTAACATTTCGCAAACTTTGGATGAGGTTAGGAAAAGAGATGAAAGAGACGCAAGTCGCAAACACTCTCCTCTTAAGCCATCTAAAGATGCATTAATCATAGATACATCAGATCTTACGATTAATGAAGTCGTTAC